>OJIS01000316.1_pt1 | contig 16622 bp, 17 predicted proteins | sample 1595671 | NCBI WGS metagenome assembly OJIS01 (sample SAMN05416814, study PRJEB24817) | seawater metagenome | isolation source: Sea water | place: Canada:Atlantic | collected 2013-07 | reverse complement strand
GAGATCAGCCTCGGTCTCGTGGGCTCGGAGATGTGTATAAGAGACAGGAATTCAAGGATTCCCCCTCGTGCCAGACCAATTGACAGGCAGATAGGTGATGGTCCTGGAATCAGTGCGTCCGGAAGCCGCCCTGCCTTGGATTAAAAGTATTCAGAACGAGGAAAAACGCAAACCGATCGAACGCGGCACCATGATGAGTTGGGAAAGCGAAGACCCCAAAGGCGACGCGGAGTGGAAAAAGACATGGAAACCCTCCGGACCAACTATTTAAATTTACAGACTATCAATCTATCCGTCCTTAAAATGTCACAATTTCCCGGAAATGCAGGCTTGACCGCTTCATCCCTCGCCCATAGTTTCCCGCTCCCCACTGGACCCAGGGGATTTTTATAATGGAAAAACATAATCGTGGCGTTGACCTCAAGAACGGAGAAAGCGTAGATCGCGCTTTGAAGCGCCTGAAAACCAAACTCGATAGCGAAGGTATTCTTGAAGAAATGCGCCGTCGCCGCGCTCATGAAAGCACAATCACCCGTGCTATTCGCAAGGCCCGGACTGCTCCAAAACGCAACAAAGTCCGTTGGAGATTCCAGAGTGAAGGACAAGTCGCCACCGCAGCTGCAGCCGCAGCTGCCAGAAACGCCGAATAAGACTTAAGAAATTTCACAAAGGGTCCACCCAACTGTCGCCTCGCAGGATTTTTCCTCCGAGGCGCTTTTTTGTAACCAGCATTCAAAAGTTTGGCGAAATCGGGTCATATGATTTATCATCTGCCCGCAAAAATCTCCACTTGCAGCCAGAATCTAATGCGGTATTGTCCCTGCGCTATGAACGCTAAAATGAGATTCGGCATTATGTGTGCCTTCGGAGCAATGACCCCGGTAGCTTTTGCTGCCCCGGCCGATGCTGAAGACGTCGCCGCATCGATCATCCAGGGATACAATGTATCCTTTAGTGGTGGTGGATGAGGTGCTGCTAACAAGGCCCGTGTGGCCTTGAAGAAAATTGAGGGAATCAATAAGGTCATGCTTTCGGGCATGACTGCATTCGTGACCACCAGTGGCGAGGATATCAAGATCACTCGTGGGACCGTCCGCAAGGCTTTTGATGGCTCCGGACTTAAGGTCGAGCGGGTTGGTAAAAGGGAAATCCCGACTCCCCGGGAAGCTTACGCGATCGCTGTCACCGGCGGCACATGAGCAACCACTAACGAGAGATTGCGTGCCGATCTCGAAAAGTTAGACGAAGTGAGTGCTGCCTTCGTGAATGCTGGTTCCATTACCCTTCTTATGGCCACTGCCGACTCCTTCGATGAGGAGAAAATTGGCAAGATGACCAAGAAGCGTAAATCTGAAATCAAGAAAGCAACCAAGCTTGCAAGCAGCCCCCTCTAGGGCCTGCTCTCATAGAATACTATTCTAACTGAAGAACCCGGCCCGTCCCAGACGGTGCCGGGTTTTTCTTTTTCGGCACGCTTCTTGAAAATCTAACATTTTTTCCATTTCCCGGTTTGCATCCGATCATCCTCAACTATGCTCCTCGCGTAATGAGCATCAAAGTTGGCGATCAAGCCCCTGATTTTTCCCTCGTCGGACTCGGCGAAGGTGGTCCCGAAGTAGTCACCCTTTCCAAGCAAACCGGAGAGCAAAACATCCTGCTTCTCTTTGTCCCGATGGCCTTCACCGGCGTCTGCACCCAGGAATTTTGTGAGATCTCCGCAGGACTCGGAGCCTACTCCGACCTCAACTGCAAGGTCTACGGCATCTCCGGCGACAATCCCTTCGCGCAAGCGGCTTGGGCCGAGAAGGAGGGCATTTCCCTGAAACTCCTTTCGGACTATGACCACAAGGCGACTGACGCCTACGGCATTGCTTACGATCAATTTCTCCCCGAGAAAAACCTCATTATGGGCGGTGTCCCCAAGCGCTCCGCCTTCCTCATCGATAAAGCCGGAGTTGTACAATACGCCCAAGTCAACGACAGCCCCGGCGATCTCCCCGACTTCGAGGCCATCAAGGTAAAGCTCGCCGGGCTTTCCTAAACACTTCTCTTTTCCTCCAAACCCGTCGTTCCTCATCGGATCGACGGGTTTTCTTTTTCCAGCCTGAGGCCTTTCCCGTTCAACCTTGGATCTCCACCCCGAAAAAATCCCTCAGTACCGCGCGATAGGTCTCTTTCTTAAACGCCGGGAGCCAATCCAATCGAAATTCCTCCGGGAAGATCCACTTCGCCCGGGAAAATTCACGCGGTTCCTGCATCAAATTCACCTCCGGGGCATCCTCCTTAACCCGACACAAATAATACGTTTGTTCCTGCCCCACAAAACGTGCCTTGCGAGACGACATCCCCAACTGGGCCTCTGGTGGAAAATCGTAACGGTATCCGCCCAGAATTTTCTCGATCTTATAGTCTCCCGACTGGAGCCCAATCTCCTCCTCCACCTCTCTGAGAACAGCATCATCTGGAGCTTCCCCCTCATCAACGCCCCCTTGCGGAAATTGCCAGGCTCCCGGGTTAAGAAGCCTCTCACAGATCAAAAGCCTCCCGTTTCCGTTCACCATTAAGGCCGCCACATTCGGTCGATACTCTCCCATGCCCCCAGCCTAGTGAAACGAATGCCCTTTTCAACCCGTAGCCATCTTGAAATTCGGACTTTGACGTCAGCCCTTCGTCCGACGATATTCTTTCCACCATGAAAACCACGATCCTCCTCTTCGCCTTGGCCCTGCCCATCCTTCCCGCCACCGCTCAAACTCCCGGCGGACAAAGAACCCCCGCCGAACAAGAGCAAGCCGATAAAGAACAGAAAGAAAAAGACGAGAAGGCCCTCGAGGGAGTTAACGACGACGAAAACAAAAAACGCCGCTGGGAATGCAGCCTCCCCGGGGGAGAATACTCAGTCAATCTCGGCGCCATCACCTCCGTCAGCAAGGCCTCCTACGTTCTTGATGGTACCCTCCTCGTGACCGAGGTCACCGTTGACACCACTGGCACCGCCCTCGCCCGTTTCTATTACATCGAGCCCATCACCAAGGACACCGCTTTCAACGCTCTCGACCGAATCCAAAAGCGCGCCGAACAACTCCGCCAGCGTAGCCAAAATCGCTCCGGTACCAAAGCCGATGAAATGGCCCAGAAGAGCTACCCCGCCACAACCCACGCCCGCACCATCGAATTCCGCATCATCAACGAAGTGGAACTCAATGCCCTATACAGCTCACTCTACCGCTCTTGGAACAGCGGCAAAGGACGCACCTTCCGCATCCAGTAAAGATTCAACTTTCGAACAAAGGTTTGAAATATTCGCACTTGCAGAATCGTCTCAAGAACACGAAGTTCCAAAAACTATGAAGTACCTAACTACGACCCTTTTTGCCGCAGCCCTGAGTTTCGCACCCGTCTCCCTCCTCGCTGATCCAGTCGCTGCAACTGAGAAAAAAGAAGAGAAGAAAGCCGATCAAGAAATCGTTGTCGAAGGCAACGACCAGATGCAGTTCAACAAAAAGACACTGGAATTCAAGGCTGGCGAAACTATCAAGCTCACCTTCAAGCATGTTGGCAAACTTCCCAAAGTCGCGATGGGCCACAACTTCGTCATCTTGAAGAAAGGCACCAACCTTGCCGCTTGGGCAGGCAAGGCCATGACGGCCGCCGCCACCGAGTATATCCCCGCTGACGAAGAGTCAAAGAAGGCCGTGCTCGCTCACACCAAGGTCCTTGGCGGAGGAGAGGCCGACACCATCACTTTCAGCATCAAGGAAGCCGGTGAATATCAGTATCTTTGCAGTTTCCCCGGTCACTTCGCCCTCATGCAAGGCAAGATCACGGTGAAATAATTGACGTTCCTCAATTCGATTTTTAAAGGCGCGGAGCTCTTCGGAGTCCGCGTTTTTTCTTTTCACACAAATCATCGCCGCCCCTCAAAGGCCCGCGAGAGCGTGAGTTCATCAGCATACTCCAGTCCGCCCCCTGCCGGCAGGCCTTGCGCGAGACGCGTAATTTGGCATCCGGTGCTGGCGAGGACTTCCACAAGATAGTTGGCCGTCGCCTCCCCTTCCACATCAGAGCTGGTCGCCAAAATCACCTCGGTCCCGGGATTCTCACGAACTCGTCGGATCAATCCCCCAATCCGAAGATCTTCCGGGCGCACGTCATCAAGAGGCGAAAGTTTCCCGCCGAGACAATGGTAGAGCCCACGAAAAACTCCGGACCTTTCAATGGGCAAAACATCAGTCGGCTGCTCCACCACACAGAGCAACTGGAGATCTCTCCCCTGTTCGCTACAAACCGCACAACAGGAATGGCCCGTGAAAAAGCCACAGGTTGGACAGGCCTTCACCACTTCATGACACTCACGCAAAGCACCGGAAAGATCCATCGGCGTCGCCTTGGGATTCTGTAAAAGATGAACCGCAATGCGCTCGGCACTCCTCGGACCAACCCCGGGAAGACGTTTGAGTTCGCCGACCAAGGCCCGAACTTCAGAAGGATATTCAACCTTAGCCATCTGCTTGATTTGAGTGTTGTTGGGTCATGTGATCTCCCTCAAGCCTGATCACATTTTTGTCAACCGGCTCCTCCCCCCCTTCGCAGGGCATGGAATGCGTTCCCGTATAAATCATGCCCGAAAACCAAGCCCAAACCACCGAAAGAATCACCCCAAAAGGCTTCCAAAAGATCCCCCACACCGCGAAGGCCGGGATCAGAGCAACGACCAGAATCAAAGCCGAGACCCCGAGGACGAGTCGCCGCCCGGTTCCTGGAGTGCCCAAAATGGCCGCTATCACCCCAAAGGAAGCGGCAGACGAAATCATCACCCCGACAATCCCGGGCAATCCCATCTCAGCCTCAAAACCAAGCCCCCCACTTTTCCAAACTTCGCGGAGCGACGTCGTAAGTCCGTCAAACACCCCCATCATTTCCGTCGCCACCCCAAGAAAGAGAGATACGAAACCAAAGGTGATGAACGGAACCGGGAAGTGTCCGACAGGTTTTGTGGCTTGGGACATAGATGTGGGCACCGAGTTAGCAGATTTCCAGGACTGTTGGAAGAGATTAGAACTCCTCGCGGAGATACTTGAAATCATGCGCATATTGTCTGCCTTACTGGTCCTCCTGGCCGGAACCTCTTCCGCAACCGCCTTTGAGGGCATTCCCTACAACCACAGCGGATTCGCCTCGGGTCTCGACGTCAGTTTATGATCCTGGCCCGTGCCCATGGACCGGGATCAGGATGGTGATCTTGATCTGATTGTGGCCTGCCCGGCAAGACCTTCCCGCCTATGAAACGAACGGGACGGCAACAGTGAGGCAGAAAACGAAAAGGAGTTTCATCAATGGAAAGCAGCGGTAGAAACACGCTCCCGGTTGCCCGGAAACGTGTGAAAGAATCAGCCACGCAGGCGCAACTTGGCAAGTTGATCGATGAAATTATTCCTCAACCACACGGTAGAACGCCTCGGCCTCGGTGGCGGAAATCGGAGAAGTTGTGGTGGATTCTCCCCCGGACGTAAGTCCGGTCAACACCTCGGCAAATGTCACCAGATCGAAGGAACGCTCGATCGTGTATGTCCGCCCTGCAGCAGAGTCAAAGGTGAGGACCACCGTGTCCGCATCAAAAACCAAGTCTGTGACCACTGGCGCCAGCGGAGATCCTCCGGCAAAAAGTGAGTCATTGTAGTAGGTCAAACCTTTGTTTCTGTTGATGACACCTGAGACAAAGGTCACGCCAGACAAAGACCCGTTCAGACCGTCGCCGGCCATGAGGTCACTCGCAACACCGAAAGCCGAACCATTCGTCCCCGTCCAATTACCTCCGAGAGGAGCCGATGCTGAAGCGACCAGGTTACCATCAAGATAAATCGCAATTGCGGAATTCTCTTCATCATCAAGAACATCATAAGTCACGATCACATCCAGCTCGCCATCCGCAAGTTGTTCGGCAGTGAGGGTATGGGTTGCGACAGCCAGCTCAAGTCCGCCACTCCCTGAGGCACGATAGATCAACTGATTCCCGGCTTCATAAACCAATGAGATCCCAATGGTTGCTCCCCCGGTCTCAAACAGAACCTCGCGCGCTCCATCCACTTTTTCTTCAAAGTCAACCGACAGCCTGAAGCTCGCATCTGCGAAATTGGAGGCCCCCAGGAGCGCATCAAAAGATGTTCCGGTCGCCAGAACACCTAAATTGGCCGAAGGAATCCCCACCTCGTCGGCAGGCGGAAGGCTCGCAAAATCATCCGGGTCCGACCCGGTGCAAACTTCAAAGAAGTCGCCAAACCCATCACCATCGGTATCAGCCAAAAGCGGATTACTGGACGGATTGCCGTTCACTTCCTCGCCATCAGTCAAACCATCGCCATCCGAATCGGGATTGTTCGGATTGGTAGGCTCATCAAGCCCGATCTCCACGTGATCATCCAAACCATCGGAGTCGGAATCGGCAAGAGTTGGATTTGTGCCCGCAATCAATTCATCAAGATTGGTCAGGAAGTCACCGTCGTTGTTGTCAGCCGCGCCTTCAGAGAGATCCCCAATAAACTCGATCTCCCAAAAATCAGGAAGACCATCATCGTCTGAATCACCTCCGATGACCGCATCGGCAATACGAAGATAGGCCTCATCAGCCTCAGCTTCGGTCAAAGCACGATCATAAATTTTAAAGAACCCAACATTCCCCTTAAATGTCGTCGTTCCGGGAGGAGCAACTCCCCCCGTTCCACCCATAGCACCATCGATTCCCCCACCGAAACCCGACCATGTGAACAGGCTAGCCCGCCCATCAGGAATACCAATCGTCCCGACCCCACTCGCAGACTCAAAGCCACCTGCTGAAGCCTTGACATAGAGGGTGACCTCACCGGATGCGGAATCAACAGAAACAAGAATCTGAAGATAATCCGATGGATTCATCACCTGTATCGAAGTTTGGAGATCAACCGTGTTCACCCCTCCCGTGCTATGCAGGAACCTTACAAAAGAAGAATCAATCAGGATCGAGGAACCTTCGAGAGGACCGCCTGTTTCAAAAATAACCTGCGGGTTTCCATCAAAATCACCTGTCCTAACCCACACTTCAAACGTGGTATCCTGAACAGGAAAACCAAGACCCATATCACCACCAGTGGTGGCATCAGGATTCACCCGGGTAATGGCAGCAGTGAGGCTGGTATTCTCTGACCCCGCATCGGTCAGTAATTCACCCCCCGTCACATCAAAGTTCTTCCCACCCACGGAATCAAGGATCGCTCCGCTCGTCTGATTCGGAAGAGAGGGATCCCAAAGATGGATCACCGCAGCATCAAGAGCATCGACGATCACCTCGACATCGGCATTCACGCTTCCGCTGCCATTGGTAGCAGTGAGAGTATAAGTCGTCGTTGTGCCGGGAGAAACGGAAGCCGAATCGACAGCCGCAACCTCTCCGGGAGCAGGAGCAATGCTCACCGTCTCAGCACCGGAAACGTTCCAGATCAGCGTTGTTGAGTCACCCGGTGCAATGAGGGAATCGGAGACCGTGAAGGAATTAATCTCAGGAAGTTCATCAACCACGACGGTCACCTCTTCGCTCACAGTCACCGGACCTTTCCGGGCTGACAGAATGTAAGTTGTCGTCACACCGGGAGTGACAACTTGATTGATGAGCGCGCTCGCGTCGATATTTCCGGGATTCAAGGTAATCGAATCGAAGTTCGAGACATTCCAGGAAATCGTGCTGGATCCCCCGGCCGAAATAGCTGCCGGTGCCGCCGTGAGTGAGTCGATCTTGGGACGCTCGGAATCAGAGGTCAGGGTGAGCGTGACCAAATCAGCCGTCCCCGATCCATAATCGACCGAAAAGGTGTATCCTTGATCATTGGTGAAGGACGTTCCCTGCTCGAACTGACCACTCAAGCTGGTGTAGTTCATCAGAGTCCACGAATCATTGATCAAAAAGTCACCGCCCAGTGTCACCTGCAGGGTGGCTCCCGGATCGATCGTCATATTGAGACCGTTGGAATTGGAACGCTCAAGCGAACCTGCATTGGGACCATCAATGATGAAAGAAAGAGTTCCATCAGCTCCGATGCTGCAGGGATCGGCCGAGTTAAAGAGATTGCTCTCCCCCGTGGGCTGCATCTCCAACGTTCCGTTGTTGATGTTGAGGAATTTGTAGATTTGCAGAACACCGGAAACCGATACAAAGCCGGTTCCACCTGTAAAATCACCAATCGCGAACTCCATCGTCCCTCCCTGTGTGCGGTAGGTGGCACCTTCTTCCACGATGAGCGTGCCACTCCCCCCGTTCACCCCCACGAATATGCCGTTACCGCCACCATGGGCTCCACTCAGAGTCCCCCCGGTCACCGTCACGGTTCCGGACTCACCCGCGCCACTTCCGATTTCAATCCTGTTTGGGTTGTCGGTATTACTGGTTCCGGTGTTTTGATCGACGATGGCATTCCCATTAATGACCGCGGGCAGGTTGTCGGGAGCAACAACGCCGGTATCCCAGCGAGTGGGATCAAGCCAACTCCCATCTCCGGTGAACGTACTAATTTGTGCAGAGAGAATCCCAGGCAACAAGAACAGGAGGAAAAAAGAGGTGTTTTTCATGTTGTTTGATGTGTGTTTGAAAATCAATACCACACGATTAGATGCCTCCCGTCAAGGTGGCTCGTCGATTTCACGCCTCTTCGCAACTCCCTGACCGGGAGAAGCAGCCCACCCCACTTCCTGCTTAATTGACCGGCGTGCTTCGCCCCTGCTCAAGATATTTTTTGAGAAGCTCGCGCAATGACAGAACAACATCAGGCTGCTGGCTCTGCACATTCGTCGTTTCGCCGGGATCGGCTTCAAGATCGTAGAGCTGAATCTTCGGAAGATCTTTGTAGAGCGCCTTCTCCTTTGGCCTGGGACTACTCCAACCACCCGAATGCGGAGCTTCAATCAGCTTCCACTTCCCCTGACGAATCGCAAAAGTTCCGTCAATGGAATGATGCACCGTCGCCTCCCGAAGGGGGCCGTCGGCCACACCCAAAAGATTTGGCAACATACTGACAGAGTCCTCGCCCGCATCTTTCGGCAGAGGTTTCCCAAGGATATCGGCCACGGTCGCGAGCAAATCTGTCAGGCAGGTGGGATCGTCACACGATTCCCCCGCCTCTGTAATCACGGCAGGCCAGCGAACCAGGAAAGGAACACGATGACCGCCCTCGAAAATATCAGCTTTATGACCGCGATAAATCGCACTCGGATCATGTCCTTGGGCCTCGAGCTCCGCAAAATCAGCTTCCGGCGAACAGCCGTTGTCACTCGTGACAATCAAAAGCGTATTCTTCTCAATGCCGGCTTCCTTGAGGGCATCGAGCACCTGTTTCACGGTATCATCCGTCATGGTGACAAAGTCAGCATAGTCGCTCTTCAGCCCGCTCTTCCCCTTGAATTCCGCCGTTGGCAGAACCGGAGTATGCGGCGATGGCAGGGCCAGATAGAGAAAGAAAGGTTTGCCGGTTTTCGCCTGTTCTTTGACATGCTTGACCGCGCGACGGGTGAGATTTGGAAGGACATCTTCATGATCAAAATCCGGCCCGGTCGGACCATTTCTCCACCAACCATTTTTCGACTCCTTCTTCGTTCGTCCGGTCTCCTTGGTCGGCACCGCCGTCGGGATGCCATTCTCAACCCAGACATAAGGAGCCATATCGAGAGAACCACTGTGACCATAGGAATAGATAAAACCTTTTTCCTTGGGGCCGTTCTTAATGGGCTTGGAGAAGTCAACGTCCTTACCGTCCTTCGCCCAATCCCATCCCAGATGCCATTTCCCAATAAAAGCGGTATGGTAACCCTCGCCCTTTAGAAAGGACGCCACCGTCATACGATCTTTCTCGATGAGATAATTTGAGTATCCGTTCAAGACACTCCGTTTCAGGCGTGAGCGGAAGGCGTAGCGACCGGTCAAAACGCCATAACGCGTGGGCGTACAAACTGCCGAATTGGAGTGAGCATCGGTGAAGACCATCCCCTCCCTCCCAACTTGATCCATCCCGGGAGTGGCAATCTTCCCCTTCGGATTAAAAATCCGAACATCCCCGTATCCGAGGTCATCCGTCAGGATATAAACGACATTCGGAGTCCCCAGCTTTTCGGCTGAAGATACCGCCACCAAAGCGAGGAAGAAAAAAGTAAGGAGTTTCATAGTACGAGAGAGTTCAGAGAAAAAAGCGGTCACCCCTTTCAGGATGACCGCTTTGAGATGAAAGGAATTTAGTTTAGACCGGAAGCTTCCACTTGTCGCGGCAAGGCTGGTCAATCAATGAGTTCGCCAATTCGTTGTCCACAAACTGCATCTTCTTGGGATCAAACTTGAGGTTGGTATTCAAGCGATGAGCGATCTTACCAAGGTTGATCAGGGTGCATGAGTTGAAGGCGTTCTGCTCGTTGAGCGCAAATTTCTTCTTCTCCCGGATTGCTTCATGGAAGTCGGTAACCTGGGGAGCAGGCTCGGGAAGAGTCTTGATCTTCTCAGCGAAGCCTTTGACGTCGGACTTGAAGCCCTTGAAGATCTTGCCTTCAGGCCCTTCGATGAAGGCTGCATCCTTGTCCTTATTTTCTCCGTCGAGCACGATGGTCGTTCCGTCGGCATACTTATAAGTGATCCGGCGCCAGCTTCCGACGGCATCGGTATCCTGGGGATCGGCATCGATCTCCACCGAAACAGGAAGTTCATTATCTTTGCCCAAAATATATTGAACCGGATCAAGGTAATGCTGGCCCATGTCGCCCAGTCCACCACCATCGTAATCCCAGTATCCACGGAAAGTGCCGTGAGTACGGTGAGAGTTGTAGGGACGGTATGCCGCCGGCCCAAGCCAGAAATCGTAGTCGAAGTGCTTGGGCACCGCTTGAATCGGAAGGTTCGTTTTACCGGACCAATTGAACTTCCAGTTAAAGCCGGTCACACCGGACAAGGTCACTTTGTAAGGTCCTTTTCCGATAAGACCACCATCGACGGCCTTTTTCACCTCACGCGCCGTCACGCCGGAGCCATAGAAGTTTGATTTGAAACGGAACCAGGTATTGACACGAAATGCGACACCAGCCTCTTCGATGGCCTTTTTCATTGCCATGCCTTCCCCAATCGTGCGGGACATTGGCTTCTCACCCCAGATCGCCTTCCCGGCTTTCGCTGCGGCGATCGCCATATGGGCGTGCCAGTGAGGAGGAGTGCAGGTATGGATGATATCGATGTCATCCCGGGCGATGATTTCACGGAAATCATGGTAGCCCTTGATGTTCTTGTTCCCCTTCCCTTTGGCCTTATTCATCTGCCCGGCGAGTCGCTTGGAATCGACATCGCACATCGCGAGGATTTCACCCGGCATGCCGAGGTGGGAACTACTAATGCCACCACAACCAAGAATGGCGCGCGTCAATTTGTTCGAGGGAGCGGTCTGACCATTCAGACCCAGCACTCGACTGGGAACGATGGAAATACTCGCAAGAGAGGCAAGGCCGCCTAGGACCTTCCGGCGTGAGGGATGATTCGATGATGGATTCACGATAAGTTCTGGTTACGCGGGCCAATGACTCGATTTGTCATTTTTGAGGCCTTTCGTAATTTTTCTCAAAATCGCTTCGTAAGTCAACGCCGCTTCACGAATGACAATCCCCCGCAGCATGCCCCCTTCCCGGATTTTGACGCCCGTTCTAATTGCCCTTTCCTCTCTTTTGACCTGGGCCGTGCCTTCCGCCAATGACCTTCTCAAGCGGAAGACCGGCGAAATCATCACAGAGGCCAAATTAGACCCCAAGGGAAAATTCGCCAAAGCTCTTCTGGCCTCGACAGAGTGGCAGCACGAATTCCTCGACTCAGGCCCTGTGGAAGATCCGGCCAAAGCCCTCAAAGTCCTTGCCGAAATCTGGGAATCCGACCCCGCCCTTGCCTCCGATGCCATCGACCGCGGCATGGCCACGGCCTGCGCCCTCGAATCCCCCCGTCGTAAATGGACCCTCACCGAGGTCCTCCCCCGCTACCGCTTTTTCACCGATAAATGGGATCAAGGACTCCTCAACATGATGTATCGCGACCTCTCGGTCTTCGAGCGCCGCTATCTCGCCCGCGGAGTCCAACACACCCGCTTCAACACCCTCGCTTCGATGCAATATCACAACGACGAGGTCTGCCTCCCTTCGGATAAATACACCGGCGCCTGCTGGTATGCCCGCTGGATCCTTCACAATCCCTTCGGTGACTCCATCCACGGCCCACACTATTACGCCCCCTTTAATAACAGCTGGGACAACTACGCCGAGATCGTTCGCAATGTCGGTGGAGTCTGCGGCTCGCTTTCCAACTTCGGGGCCGCGGCCGCCCTCGCCAACGGCATCCCCGCCGTCACCATGGGCGAGCCCGGGCACTGCGCCTATGCCGTCATGACCAAGCCCGGCCAATGGCAACCGGCCTACAGTCTCTCTTGGAAACGAAGCACCCACACCTCCTTCCACGGCACTTCCTGGGGTTGGCACATTCTGGTCACAACCGCCCAGCAAGATCTCGAAGCCACCCGAACCTCCGGCGACTACCGCCGCCTCGCCCGCCATTACTCCCAAAAAAACAACTTCACCAAAGCCCGCGAAGTCATCGCCCTCGCCCGCCAAAAACAACCCGCCGCCTGGGCCAACTGGACCCTTTCAGCCGAACTCCTTGAGAAAGGAAAGACCATTCCTGCTGACTGGAAAAAACTCCACGCCGATGTCCTCTCGCACCTCGCCCCCCTCGGTGGCGAAATCGCCTTCCATTTTCTTCACAAGCACGTCTATCCCAAGATCCTCGACCCCAAAGACCTCCGCCAAATCCAAAAAGTCCTCGTCTCCGCCCACCAGGCCCTCGACGGCTGGGGCCTTGGCCGCTGGGACTTCCAACGCACCCTCAAGGATCAGCTCGGACTCCTTGGCTCAGACATCTCCGCACAGGACCACTTCATGGCCGGACTCTTCGCCATCCACGCGGAGAAGAACACCTTCACCGCCGACATTCTTGGCCTACAGCTCGAACGAACCAAGGGCGATCAAAAACGCTTCCACGCCTTCATCAATTCCATCAGAAAATCGCTCGCAAAAGGTTCCACCTCCAACACCGACCAATACAAAAACGTCATCTCAACCCTCGCCCGCTCGGTCCTGCCCAAAGCCGCCGCCGCCGGAGATAAAGCCACCTTTCAGGCCATCGGTAAGCTCACCGCCGGAGTCTTCGATAAAAACTCCGTCACTCCCGAAAAATTCCCCGGCATCCTCCTCAGCTCCGGCGGCACCTTCGCCATCCAACAACCGGGCAACCGCTGGGACGACCCCTCCCGCCACTGGGGAGTCATTGAAGAACATGGCGGCGACTTCCACACCAATATCACCCCCGCCACCGCAACCATCCAACTTGGCAACTACGGCGACCTCACCGGTGTCGTCCTCGTCACGCGCAATGGCCAATTCGCCCGCCTCGTCAACGCCGTCCTGCAAACTTCCATCGATGGCAAGGAATGGACCGATGTCCACACCTTCAAGCAACATGGCCGCATCCACCGTATCGATCTCCGGGGCAAAAAGATCTCTGCAGGATACGTCCGGGTCATCCACGAAGGCCAACCCAGCCTCCACTTCAACAAGTTTCACGTCTACGGTAACAAGAAAAACTAACCTCCTCAAACCATGAGACCCTTCTTACTTCTTCTCGCCTTTTCGGCTTCAGCTTTTGCCGGGCCCACCCGCGCGCCCAATTTCGTCGAAGCCGGAAAACTCGCCAAAAAATCCGAACGCCCCCTTGCCATCTACGTCCACGGCAGCTCCTGGCACCCCTCCAGCAAACGTTTTCTCGACCTCATCTGGACCAAACCCGACTTCACCGAAGGCTTAAACCATCCCGTCATCCTCACCAACATCGAGATCAAACAACATCTCGATAAAGAAGCCGCTCAAAAGCACGCCGAATCCCACAAAGGTTGGAACGATAAATCAGTCCGCACCTATCCCGCCATCCAGCTCTATGGATTTGATGGCCACCTCCTCACCACTCTCTCCGGAGCGGAACTCCGCGGTCTATCCTCGGCCAAAGCCCTCGCGCACCGCCTCAACCAGCTCACCGAACTCGCCAACCAGCGCCGTGCTTTTCTTGGCAAGATCAACTCCGCTGAGGGATCTGCCAAACTCGTACTCCTCGCTGAGCTCAGCGACCTCCCCTTTAACAACGAGCCCAAAATCATCGCGCAATTCAAAGCACTTGATCCTGATGACCAAACCGCTTGGCAGGCCCGCCTCAGTTTTAAAAACTGGGATTTCGTTCGCGACATCACAACCCTGGTCAAAGCCAACAAAAGCGATGAAGCCCTCACCGAGATTGACAAACAACTCAAAATCTCCGGACAGCCCCCCGAGCGCCTTGCACTCATCCACGGAGCCAAAGGCAGAGTCCTCGCCGACGGGGGTAAACTCACCGAAGCTTGGGCCGCTTTCCAAAAAGCCCATCAAAGCGACCCCAAGGGCCCCAATGGAATCGCCATGCTCGCCTACGGCACCCGCGTCGCCGGGGTCCCGCTCCGCGAAGCCCTCCCCACTGACTCGGCTCTCATCGGAAAAGAAATCGGCGAAAATATCTCTCGTGACCACGCCACCGTCTCCCTTTCCTCGTCCTCCAACGACGACCCCACCCAGCACCAGTTCCTATTCAAAGGCCCCTTCGCCAAGGTTGGCTTCGCCATTCACACTGATTCTGAAAAAAAGGCCCACTGTCTCCTCGATCTCCAGACCCCTTGCCAGGTCAGGGCCCTCCGCATTACCAATCGCCGAATCCAGTCGACCCGGGCCAAAACCCTCACCCTCTGGGCTTCCGAAGACCAAAAATCCTGGCAACAAATCTGGGCTGCCGATCAGGCCGAACTCGCCTGGGACATCCTGCTTGAGAAACCGATCAAGGCACGCTACCTCAAAGTCGGCCTCAACAGCCCCGTTCCCGAATACCTCAACCTTCAGGCCATCGACGTCTTCGGATCTCGCTAAAACAGTCCCCTACGACCAACGCCTACTCCCTTTGCCGCAGTGCCCTTTGAAATCTGCATGACAAATCCTACTTCTTCGTCAAGAGGCTGGAATTTATTTGCGTCCCCGTGAGTCGCTCCCCATCTTCCAACTTTCCCCGCTCACTACAATAATGCCAGAATACCTCACCCCACTCTTCGGAGTCATTGGTCTCATCCTTGCAGCCATCATTTTCTTGAACATCAAGAAGCAAAACGCCGGCGGCGGTAAGGCTGAAAAAATCTCCCTTCAAATCCAGAAAGGAGCCATGGTTTTCATGACCCGTGAGTTCAAGCTCATCGCCCTCTTTTCCATCGTTCTTGGTGGGGCCCTCTTTCTCTTCCAGGAAAAAGCCTTTGGTGCGGCTCAAACTGTCGCCTTCTTCATGGGATGCCTCGCGTCTTCAGCCGCTGGCTTCATCGGCATGAAAACCGCTACTCTTGCCAACGTCCGCACCTGCATCGCCGCCAATGACAAAGGCGCTGCGAAGGCTCTCAAAATCGCATTCTCAGGTGGTGCCGTCATGGGCCTCACCGTCGCCGCGATGGGACTCTTGGGACTCGGTTCCCTCTTCTGGATTTTCAAAGGACACCAACACCTACCCGAGATTCTCGAAGGCTTCGCGATGGGAGCCTCCCTCGTTGCCCTCTTTTACCGCGTTGGCGGTGGTATTTTCACCAAAGCCGCTGACGTCGGCACCGACCTCGTCGGCAAAGTCGAAGAAGGCATCCCCGAAGACGACCCCCGCAACCCTGGCGTGATCGCAGACAACGTTGGTGATAACGTCGGCGATGTCGCCGGAATGGGATCCGACATCTTCGAATCCTACTGCGGCGCCCAGATCGCCACCATCGCCATCGCTTCGGCTGCCGCGGCCGCTGCTGCTGCCGGGGGGACCGACTACGCCGCCTCCATGGGAGCCACTACCGAACTCCTTCTCCAACTCCCACTCATTCTCACCACCGTCGGCATCGTTTGCTCGGTTCTGGGTATCCTGATGGTAAACCTCTTCGCTGACAAGGACCCCGCCCAATCGCTCCGCTTCGGAACCATCGGGGCCGCCGTCCTCTTCATCATCGCCTCCTTCGGAGTCACCTCCTTTTTCGGTGTGAGCTCCGGCTTGGCCCTCGCCGTTCTCTGCGGCGCAGTCGGTGGAGTCCTTATCGGCCTCATCACGGAACACTACACCGGAGGCAAACCCGTCCGGACCATCGCCAAACAAGGTGAAACCGGGGTCGCCACTCTCGTCATCTGCGGCCTTTCCGTCGGACTCCAATCCGTCGTCCTCCCTATTCTCACCATCGCCGCCACCCTCTACTGCTCCTACGAATTCGCCGGACTCTACGGCGTTGGACTCGCTGCCATTGGAATGCTCGGCACCGTCGGCATCACCATGGCGATCGATGCCTACGGGCCCATCGCTGACAACGCAGGCGGCATTGCCGAAATGGCCGAGATGGGCGAGAAAACCCGCGAAATCACCGACTCCCTCGACGTCGTTGGCAACACCACTGCCGCCATCGGAAAAGGCTTCGCCTGTCTCTTATACACATCTGACGCTGCCGACGATCTAC
>OJIS01000315.1_pt1 | contig 16627 bp, 11 predicted proteins | sample 1595671 | NCBI WGS metagenome assembly OJIS01 (sample SAMN05416814, study PRJEB24817) | seawater metagenome | isolation source: Sea water | place: Canada:Atlantic | collected 2013-07 | reverse complement strand
ACACAGAGTAGATCGTCGGCAGCGTCAGATGTGTATAAGAGACAGATGTACACCGTCTTCTACCGCAGCGCGCCCTACCCTCTCCTCTCCACCTTCGATGCCCCCGACTTCCAGACGGTCTGCACACACCGGGTCCGGTCCAACACCCCATTGCAAGCCCTCACCATCGCCAATGACCCCGCCTTCCTCGAGATCGCACAAGGCCTCGCGGCCCGCCTTCTGCGCGATTCGCCCGACGGAATCGAACCCCGCATCCTCCGCGCCTTCCAGCTCACTCTCTGCCGCGAGCCCAGCCGTGAGGAGATCTCCATTCTTACCAGCTACGTCCGCCAACAGATCGGGGATTTTTCCCAGGACGAAGCTGCGGCCCACGCCCTCCTCTCCGACGAACTGCTCTCCTCCCAAGTTCCACCCGCCGAATCCGCCGCTCTTGTCGGCCTCGCCCGCGCCCTTTTAAACACCGACAATTTCATCACCCGCGAGTAACATCCCCATGAACGACTTCGAACATCGCAGGCTCGCCGAGCGCACCCGCCGCCACTTCTTCCGCGACTGCGGAATCGGCCTTGGCACCATCGCCATCAACTCAATGCTTGGTCAACTTCAGGCTGGCATCCTTCCCGTCATCGATCCGGCCAATCCGATGAGCGCCCGCAAACCTCCCCTTCCGGCGAAGGCCAAGAACGTCATCTTCCTCCACATGGCCGGTGCCCCCAGCCAACTCGATCTCTTTGAGGACAAACCCAAGCTCCGCGAATACCACGGCAAGACCCCGCCCAAGAGCCTCATGGAGGGCAAGCGCTTCGCCTTCCTCAAAGGCAACGAAACCCTCCTCGGCAGTCAACGCAAGTTCGGGCGCTACGGAGAATGCGGAATGTCGATCAGCGAACTCTTTCCGCATCATCGCAAGATCGTAGACGAGGTCGTCTGGCTGCGCGGCATGACGACCGACGTCTTCAATCACGGCCCCGCCAAGCTCTTCATGAACACCGGCTTCCAAGCCCCGGGCCGACCCAGCATGGGCTCGTGGATTACCTACGGACTCGGTAGCGAGTCGGAAAACCTCCCCGGCTTCGTCGTCCTGCAAAGCGGACCCCGCGGACCCCGCGCCGGCAATTCCCTCTGGGCCAGCGGCTTCCTCCCAACCTCCTTCCAGGGTGTCCCCTTCCGCGGCAAGGGCGACCCCATCCTCCACCTTCGCAGTCCTGAAGGCATCACCCGCGAACGCGAGCGAAGCTTCTACGACACCGTCGGCGCCCTCAACCGCGCCCGACTCAAGGAGACCGGCGATCCCGAAATCCTGACCCGCCTCAACGCCTACGAAATGGCCTACCGCATGCAGACCAGCGCCCCCGAGTTGATGGATCTCTCCGGCGAATCCCAGCACACCCTCGACAGCTATGGCGTGAAACCCGGCGAATCCTCCTTCGCCTCCAACTGCCTCCTCGCCCGCCGTCTCATCGAACGGGGCTCACGCTTCGTGCAACTTTACCACACCAACTGGGACAGCCACGGCGGCCCCGGCGAGAACCTCAACAGCGACTTCGAGAAAGTCTGCAAGGATGTCGACCAAGCCAGCGCCGCTCTCGTCCTCGATCTCAAGGAACGCGGAATGTTAGAAGACACCCTCGTGATCTGGGGTGGTGAATTTGGCCGCACCCCGATGGGCGAGAACCGCAAGACCGTCGGCCGCGATCACCACATTGAAGCCTTCACAATGTGGATGGCCGGCGCCGGCCTCAAGAGTGGTTACATCCACGGCCAAAGCGACGAACTCGGCTTCGGCGTCGTCGACGGCAAGGTCCACGTCCACGACCTCCACGCCACCCTCCTCCACCTCCTCGGCTTCGACCACGAACAACTCACCTACCGCTTCCAGGGCAGAGACTTCCGCCTCACCGACGTGCACGGGAAGATCGTGCAGGAAATCCTGGCTTAACGAATTGCTTTTTCCGTTTTCCTCCTCTGATCTTCACTATTACCCAGTTGGCTGGACGGAAGGCACGGGTCTTAAAGTAGTTTAAGGATAACCGACTTCACCGTCCTTTGACGGAATATGTCAGACCACCCGTGTTTTCAATGATGGCTCGATTGGAGAGGGTGAGGAGAAGCTCTGATTTCTAGTCCCGATCTTAAACTCGGATTTTTTCAAGGAATCCTATTTAGAAGTCCAAGTCCATGATGTGATTTTCCCATCCGCCAATCGAAGGGTAATACCGTAGGTTCCCTTCCGCCAGGCATTTGAAACGAGATCTGGTCTCCAGTCTACATAGTTCATCATGGTGCCTGTTTCCCAATCAGGGTCCGGAAATTTCCTGCTTACTATTTCGCGGGTCATTCCAATTTCGACAAAGTCGCCGATTTTATGAATTATTTCTTGTTCTTTGGTGATTCGAGCAATGAGGTCTTCTTTAAATTCTTGACTCGCTATTTCAGTCCACGAAACAGCGAGATCAGATAGGGCTTGAAAAGAAGCCGCAGAAGTTGGCAGCAGCTGATCGGATGTCTTCTCATCTCGGTAGAAGGTTCGGTTTCCGAGAGAGGACTCGAGAGACTCAATGACTCCCTTCGCAGGCATGTTAATGTTCGTGGTGTGCGCTGGCTCCAAGTCACTCGCTCGCAGAATGGAAAGGGCTTTTTGCAGGTCTTCCATTTTCAAAGGAATGGTGGACGAATGAATAATCCCGGATTCATTTAGCATCTCCACCACAACTTCGCTCTCCGAAACCTGGAGCCGAAAGCTGAGATTCTCCGGGAATCCGACTGCTTGAATGATGTATTGAAAGGGGAGGATTTCCTGAGCTCTAATCTCCTGGGTTCCAACTCCAGATTCTTCACTTTCTGCCTGGAAAGCTTGCTCGTTGCAGGAAATCAAAAGAGAAAATCCTACCAGGGTGGAGACTATTTTCTTGATAGAGATCACTGCGTAGATGCTGTTCTCGTGACGATGGAAAGGTCAATAAATCTTCTTGATCGGGCGGGTATAATTTTGCCTGATGGCGAGTTTTCACAGCCCCGTTTTTTGAAGTCCAACCTTTCAATATGAGGTTGGCCCCCAAGCCCTATGTGAGATTTGGAAGACCGCTGGAATCGCACTTGAAAGCGCAAGAAAACACCCCATTCTAGTTGGGTATGAAACTTCTTATCCCGCTCCTTCTTGCGACGATTTGTGTCCCACTCTCATCCCAGGCAGAAGAACGGAAACCCAATATCCTCCTTCTGTTGTCCGATGATCTAAACACAGCGCTCAGCGGATTCGGACACCCACAATGCAAAACTCCGCGGCTTGATGAATTGGCCAAGCACGGCGTCCGGTTTGAGAACATGCACTGCCAGTATCCGGTGTGCGGAGCCTCCCGCGCTTCGTTGATGACCGGTCTCTATCCTTATACGAATGGCATGCTGGGCAACAGCGGCAATCTACGTAAGAACCTTCCCGATGTGGTGACGCTTTCACAACTGTTCCGCAACAATGGCTACCACGCCGGCCGTGTCAGCAAGATTTATCATATGGGTATCCCATTCGAGATCATCGCGGGAACGGCTTATCATGATGACGCCAAGTCGTGGGATGAAACCGTCAACATCAAGGCGCCCGAACAAAATGCCCCTGGCAAGAGAACCGAGTGGTCGCCAAAAGACAAAGGTTCCCAGACATTTACCGGAGTGGAGGCTTCAACCGGTGATCTGGAGCACGCCGACGGGATGGCGGCGGAGGCGGCGATCGAGTTTTTGAAACGCAATAAGGACAAGCCCTTCTTCCTTGGATGTGGCTTCGTGCGTCCTCACGTCCCTCTGGTAGCACCTTCCAAATATTTCGACCTCTACGATCGCGATGCCATGGTCGTTCCGCAAGTTCCCGAGGACGATCTCGACGATGTCCCCAAGATCATTCGCAATTACAAATCCATCGATCGCTACGGCGTGACTCCCGATCTTCACAAAGGATTGCTGGAAGCTTATTACGCCAGTATTTCCTACATGGATGCTCAGGTCGGCCGCGTACTCGATGCCCTGGACGAATTGGGACTGCGGGAAAATACCATCGTGATCTTTTCCAGCGACCACGGATACCTTTTGGGTCAACATCACAAGTTTCAAAAGCAGCACCTGTTTGAAGAATCTACCCGTGTCCCGTTTATCCTCAGCGTTCCTTGGATGACCGATTCGCATGGCACCGCAAGCGGCCACATCACCGAGCTCGTCGACCTCTACCCAACCGTAGCTGAACTCGCTGGATTAACGCCCCCTGCAAAGCTTCAAGGCCTGAGCCTCGGCCCAATCCTTGAAAACCCTGCGACGAATGAGTGGACGAAAAATCTCGCGTTTACGATCAGTCGCAGCGGCGGTGAGTCCATTCGCACACCTGATTGGCGATTCACCCATTGGGGATTCGGAGCAAAAGGCAGTGAGCTTTACGATCGGAAAAATGATCCCAACGAGTTCACGAATCTCGCGAACGACCCGGAGTACTCCGATCACCTGAATCAGCTCAGTGCGCGCTTGAAAACAAAACGGAAAGAAGCTGGATACGACCCAAAGCGATACAAATTAAAATAATTTCCGAGACTCGAATCGTATCAAGCCAGCCTTCCCTTTAGCACGGGCTTTGTTGCTACCGACAACAGAACTTCCCACTGGAGTCGCTGTATTGAATCGCTAACAGGAAATAATAACGCTGTAATCCCAGAGTCATGCCAACATCTCGAACACCTTACCTACCGTTTCCAGGGAAGAGACTTCCGCCTCACTGAGGTCCACGGGAAGATCGTGAAAGAGACTCTGGCGTAGAGGACAGTTCTTGTTCGTTGATGCCTGCGAGGTTCCTGGAATTTCGAAACAAGCATGAGAGGATATTTCCCCGGCTCATTACTTGGACTCGAAGATTGTATACTCAAACTTTGATTCGAAAATCATTTGCTCCACTCGTTGGGATTCCTCTTGCGTGACATCCATATCCGACCAGAGGACGATCGCTTGGTCGGCGCTCTGAGGGGAGATGAGAAGAGGGAGATGGGCATCTCCCGGTGTCTCCGGAAAATAAGTCCAGTCACCTTCCCAATCTTGCCGAACCGGAGGGAGCTTGATCACGGAGCTGAATTCAGAGGCGGAAGGAAAGCGTTCTTTTACGGCATGGAAATTTTCGAAATCAGAGACGATCATTGTGACTTTACTTTCAAGTTCGGCGCGGTCGCCGGCCTTTTTTGCCTTCAGAATGAGGGGAGTGGCGAGGCCAGCGAGAACGGCAATTAATCCGAGGAGGAGCGTGGTAATGTATCCCAAAATCGTGCCGGCCAAGGCCATTCCACCGCCGCCAAGTGTTCCATTGGCGGCCTTGATGCGGGACATTGCCATGTGTCCCATGATGATGGCCGGAATGCCGGTGAGGAAACTGAGGAGGAAACCAAGAAGTCCACAAACAAGGCTGGCAATGGCAAGGCCGGAAGTCGGTGCTTTTTGCTCCGGTTGCGAGTGCGGGGGCGGAAAGGCCGGAGGTGTCTGGGCGTTCATAGCGAGAGATTAGTGAGAGTCATTCGGTATGCGAGGAAGAAGTCCGAGAGAAGTTCGAGGGCGATCAAGGGAAACTAAGGAGCTACAGGTTTTACGACGTCGGCTATTATCGATTGGCTCTTTTAACCCGGTCGACCTCCATCGCGAGAAAGCTAAGAGCCAATCGCTAAAGGCTAATCGCCATGGTGGTTCTAACCGTTCGCTCCGCTTTTCTCCCTAGCTGATCGCGCTACTGGTTCCGGGCCCTCCTGGCCCCGCGCCCGCCTCCAACTGCTTTACCCTAAGAACTTGGTATTGCGCGAACAAAGCCCGCCGGCACCTCCAAAAGGACATGCAAATGATTACTCATCAGGCAACACGATAAATCGCCACCGGCGGACAACTTCCCGCTGAATTCCTTCGGAACCAAAAAACGCCAAACCAATCAAAACGTCTGTCATTTGAAATTAGGAACCCACTGACAAATCGCCCTGGCCAAGAACAGCCACTGCCCAAATAATCCTTGGCATGGCGGGAAGGAAGACTATGTTTTTCGCCATGAATTTCCTTCCTGAAACGCCCTGCGGATGCAGTCCGCTCGCTTTTCCGCTTATTTCTCAGTCTCACCGTTCCCGTTCTCAATCGCCTCAACTCAATTCTTACCCCTCTTCCCCCCTCCCGGACGCGCCCGGGGAAAGCCATCGACAAAACTTCTAGTTTCATAAGAGTAATGGGAAAAACCTCAAAACGAATCCAACGAGTTGAAACAGACCAGGGTGTGGTCTGGAAAAAATACCCGGAGCCTCCCCTGGAAAAGACTTTTTTTGTACTTCAGGCATGGATTGCAAAGATCACAGGAGCGAAGATTCTATGTGTCACAAAATCAAAAGGGGGTATTAATGCCCTGCATGATGAGGCTGACCGGCTCAGGCTATTTTATGATAAAGGAATTAGGGTTCCCCGGGTGATTGATCAAGACGATGAGTGCATTTCCATGGAGGATATGGGCACCGCATTGCCGATTCATTTAAGAAGCATCCCTGATGATCAAAAAGAGGGAATCCGTCTGGTGAAACTTGCCGCCCAGGGACTTGCAGATATACACCAAAAGGATTTGGCCCACGGCAGACCCCATTTAAGGGACATCGTATGGTCCAAAAAAGATCAAGCCATCTGTTTTTTAGATCTGGAAGAGAATGTGATGGATCTGATGCCTCTGAACAAGGCCCAGGCTAGAGACATATGGTTATTTATGGGTTCGACCGCCCGCTACCTTACTAACGATATTGATATCTTGACATCCATCTACGAAATTTATCGCAAGGATGCACCTGATAATATTGAACCTGTCTTACTTGGACTTGTTAAAGCAATTAGGCCCTTTGGCTGGTTTGCGAACACTTTTCCCGATTCCTGGTTAGGCAGTGATATTAAAAATATTCTCGCCAGCCAAAAAGCCCTTGAGACGTATCTTTAAGATATTCCCAATGGGACTTTGCCTCTTGGTAATCTAACACACGACTTCCCGGGCCGCTCATCGTCAGCTTCTCTTTCAGGGCGAAGAAAAAGAGCAGTTCAGGGTGCTGATGCGGTGCTTGGGAGTAAGAAGTTCGTCAACGGTTTCTTCGAAAACCAAAGGGATCGTTTCAGTCCGAAACGGAAGGACGGAGCGCGCAAAACGCGCGGCTCCTTGAAAGACCTCGCCGAAGAAATTTGGAATCTTGAACACTGGTTCGCCAATCGCAAACGTGAGAACTGAGCAAGCGCGATGAAGACGCGCTTGGTGGGCGCAGCCCCCTCTGCACCGCAGAAGTGTTGGTCTTTTTGGAGCACCTTACTTTCCGATCAACAATTGATCGATCAGGGACGAGGTGTCTTCGAGACTCTTGTCACTGCCTTCGCGAGTGGCCCAACCGGAGAAGCCAACCTCCTTGAGCGCGACACGAACCTTGTCCCAATCAACGTCGCCTTCTCCGAGACGGCAGAAGCCGTTTTTCTTGCCCCAGTCCTTGATGTCCAACTTCACATTGCGGTTTCCGAGGGTGCGGATCCACTCTTCGGCTGGAGCAAACTTTTGCATGTTGCCAATGTCAAAGTAGGCGCCCACCCAGGGGCTGTTGAAGGCGTCGATATAGTCCCGGAACTTGTCGGGCGATTCGCAAAAGCCATTCCAGACGGTCTCGATGAGAATGCGCACGCCGAGTCGGCTGGCGAGGGGAAGGACCTTACTTACTTCGGCGATGGAGCGATGCCAAACGTGGTCGTGCGTTTCGTTCGGGCCGCTCACCTTACCGGGGACAAGGAGCACGGCGGAACCACCCAGACGATGGGTGGCGAGAATGTTGTCCTTCATCATGGCAATTCCTTTGGCGCGCGTTGCTTCATCCGGGCTGCTCAAGCGGGTCCCCCAATGCCAGCCGCAAACCTGACCATGAAACATGACTCCGGTTTCGGCGGTGGCGGCGGCGTAGGCGTCCGCTTCATTCGCGTTGCCACTCTCCACGCCATCAAAGCCCAGCCCTTTGAGTCGTTTGAAAAAGTCGAGGGGAGATTCACCTCTTTTGCGGCCACCTTTGACGGCTTTGAAGATGTGACCTTCCAGATTAGGGCCGGATGCAGGTTTGGCGTCTTGCGCAGTTGCATCGGAAGCGGTGAGCGCTCCGACGGAGGCAAGACTGGTGGTGGTAAGAAACTGACGGCGGGTGGTTGGTGAATTCATATCGTGACGGGCAATTGCAAGACAGCCTGATTGATGATCGGCGATTGTCGATTTTTCAATGCGCTTTCTCGGTCAGATGCCGGGATTGAGTTGGCGCCCAGCAATGCCCGGGCGCGCGCCGCTCAGAGGTCCCAGATAACCGACCTCATTTCTTCGACTTCTTCTTAGAACCTGACTTCTTCTTTCCGCGCCCTTCCCCGTCCTCCGGCTTTGGCTCAGGTTGCTTACGCCAGATTGGATCCTTCAGGCGGCGATCAAACTTGAAGGGACTTTTGCCATTCATCGTGACCTGCACCTGAACCGGAGGAAAGAGGTCGTTCACCACGTCAAGCTGCACATGCGTGATATTCGGAGCCCAATGCCCCTTCTTCACGAACCATTTGTGTCCGTCAGCGTGCAGATAGAGGATCGGTTTCTTATACTTCGAAGCCGCCTTGAGGAAGCTCTTGAGAAACTTCGGCGCTTCTCTCTCGGCAGAGGCCTGCGCAAAGATCACAGCAGCGCGCGAGTCTTCGCGGTGCTCCTCAAATTGCCTGGCGACCCACTCCGCATTGTCCAGGTGACGTCCCTTCCACTCCCCTTTGTCATGAACGAGCCCACCCACGTGGTTGATCCCCAGCATAAGAACGCCCTTGATCAAAAAGGCCATATTCTCCGGCCGTTCCATCTGCCGCTCAACCAACACGCCCTCGGGCATCTTCCAGTTCTTGTCGAAGCCCATGAAGTGCTTTTTCCAATACCCCCAATGGCGCTCGGGATCAATCTGATCGTTCCACTCATTGTCCCCGGGAACAATGAAGGTCGGAATCTTATTCCCCGCCCGCAGCAGTCCCGCGACTTTCGCATACTCCGACTCGGCCCAATCCTTGTTCTTTCCTGTAACGATGTCACCACAGTGAACCAGGAAGGCGCTGCTCGGATTCTCGTTCTCCAATTGAATAAAGCGTGTAAGCGCAACCTCTGCCTCGACGGTGTAGGGGCCGCAGCCCATGGCAGTGAAGAACAAGGGCGCGGGCTCAGTCTGGCCTTGCGAGCTCAGCGTTGCGGCAATGAAAAGACGAAAGAGAGGGCGAATCATTCCTGCTCCTACGCGACCTCGCTCCCATCCTTTTCGAAAAGAAAAGGATGAGCCCCCCACTTACCATTACCGGGTTTGCCGAAGTGGAGGCCCGCCCGGTAGGTTTCGTGGTTTGCGCGGAGCTGTTCGACGAGCTCCCCATGCACCGCGGCGACGTCGCTCTGCTGGCGCGGGTCCTCCTTGATGTCGAAGAAGCCGGTGATCAATCGCTCAGGACGGCGGAGGCAAGCATTCGCGCGAGTTGTTCGCGCCGGAGGTCAGACCAGGATGTTCGAGCCAGAAATTCCGAACTCTTCCGCTCCGGGCTTCTTCGGGAATAGGCCGGTCCTTTCATTTTTCCTGAAAAGACCCGTATGGGTCAATCTGGTAGGCGCGGTATCTAGAGAAGCCTCGTTGAACATCCCAGACCTGTTTCAAGAAACCATTCTCAATAACAAAGCTGCTCCCGTAAGAGCGGGGAGGAGATCCAGGAGTCCACAAGACGCCGGGGTTAAGGCTCCAATTGCGGAGGTCGAGGCTGCTTTGCCATCTGAGTGAAATATCGGGTTTGGAGGGCTCCGGAGGTGCGGTGACAACGCCCGGCCCCGGGTATTCGATGGTCATGCCATCGAAAGCGTACTCGATCCCATTGGAGATTCCGTTGAGGTTGGCATCCCCGTCGAAAGAGCCATCCTGACCGGCGGCAACATTGTTGGCCTGCCAAGTCAGGAAACCGGCGGGAGTGATGAGCACATTATCAACCCACCCGGTGTCCGCCACGCTCGAGACGGATCCGTCCTTTTCATAGGTCCAGCTGAGGGTGTGGATGCCCGCCGGAATGAGCGCGATTTCCTTCTTCCAGCCGGTACCGAAATTTTGAGGGTAAAAATCGCCCGAGATCCCCGGTATGCCGGGTAACTCGGCCCCGTCGATGCGGAAGCGGAGGAAATCAAAATCCTTCTCGGACGAGACCTTCCACCCGAATCGCACCTCGGCGGGTCCGGTGACGGTGGTTTCCAGGCGACTGCTCTGGTTATCGTCGATGTCCCCGCTTTGGGCCGCATCCACCCCGCCGGGAAGGCGGGAGGTGTAGGTCTGGGAAAACCAGTTGTTGTTCCCCGATGTCGTCCAATCGCGATCAGGCACATCCGGTCCCTCCGCGAGTCTGGTGTAGACGACCTTGTCGATCCATCCCGCGTCGTCGCCCTTCGATGTAGAACCGTCCTTACTGTATGCCCAGCTGAGGACGTGAGTGCCGGCCGGGACGAAGATGATTTTCTGTTCCCAGGCTCTCTCACCTGAAATGCCACGCGCTTCCGGAGTCTCCGCTCCGTCGATGCGGAAACGGAGGAAATCCCAGGGTGCTTCAGACGAGACTTTCCACCAGAACTTGAGCTGGCCGGGGCCGGTGACGGTGGTTTCAATCCGGGAGGTCTGGTTGTCTCCAAGGGGTCCGCTCCGGGCGGCGTCCACCCCGTCACGGCTTATCCCCGACTGGGTGTAAAATATGGCGTCGCCGGTGTAGGTCCAATCGAGATCAGGCGCATCCAGTCCCTCCGCAAGTGGGTTGTAAAAAATCTGATCGAGCCATGCGGCGTCCGAACCCACCGAAACGCTGCGGTTCTTTGTATATATCCAGCGAATCGTTTGAAATCCCGGTGGAATGTAAACTGCTTTTTGCACCCAGTCTACTTCGCCTGAAATGCCAGGTGCCTGGGTGCTCTCCGCCCCGTTGATGCTGAGGCGGAGGTAATCCGCGCTCTCCTCGGACGAGACCTTCCACCAAAAGTAAAGAAAGCCCGGGCCTCTGACGTCTGTTTCGATCAAGCAGAGTTCGTTGTCTTCGAGGTCTCCGCTCTGAAGGGCAACCACTCCGTCATGACTTTCGTCTGTCTGTGCAATCCACTCCGCTTCGGCGCCGCTACCAATGTTCACCCAGTCGAACCCGGGCGTATTCAGGGCTTCCGGGATGGAATCGAAGCCGATCTGGTCGACCCAAGCGGTGTCCGCCAGACGCGATACGCTGGCATCTTTGGCGTAGATCCAGCTGAGGGTGTGTTCGCCTGCGGGCACGACGATCGCGACCTGCTTCCAGTCCAGATCGCCCGAGATTCCCTGGACGTCTGCTTGTTCCACACCGTCGATTCGGAAGCGAAGAAAGTCGTAATCTTTCTCGGAGGAGACCTTCCACCAAAAGGTGAGTAAAGTGGGGCCGTTAACGGTGGTCTCCAACCGGCTCTCCTGACTGTCGCTGATGTCGCCGCTTTGCCCGGCGTCCACCCCTTCGTGTGTCACGACCGACTGCCCTGACCATTCGGCATCACCACTGGAGTTCAATGGGGAATCACTGGTGTCGAGGGCTTCGGCCAGTTCGATGGTCGCTGGCGAGAAGCGGTAATCATAAATAAAGGCTTCATCCAGAAGTGGTGGGTCATCCGTATCGGCTCCATCCGTATCAAATTGCCAACGGACCGTGTGATTACCCGTGGGGATCGCGATCTGATAATTGCGTTCGTTCAGCTCGCCGGAAAGCCCATTCTCGTGGAGTTCCTCTCCATCAAGGAAGACCCTGAGTTCGTCATCATGCAATTCAGACTGGGTTGAACCCCGGTATTCCAACACGCCGGGACCTATGACGGTTCGTTCGAAGTAGCTGGATTGATCGAATCCGAGGCGGTCGGAGCTTGAGAAATTCATCCCGTTTCCGTTTTGGACGTCCACTGAGCTCCATGGCCGATCGACCCCCGTGGTGAAAAAGGAAGACAATCCCGAAGTGGTCAGGGTGGCTCCGTCTGCGACTTGGAACTGAAAGGCCGATCGGGTGAAATTGACAGGCTCCGCAGCTTCGATGGAGACTCCCGGCGAGAGAGCTGAGTCATCGATGGTGACGTCGCTGGACACGATGATCGGGCCGCTGGTGAGATTAATCGTCTTGCCATTCAGGTCAGGGGCGAAGGTGATGCTTCCCCCGAAGCTCACGGCACGGCGCAGCGACCCCGGACCGCTGTCGTTCGTGTTGACTACGACCTGGTTCAAGTCCAGCGGTAAAAGGGTCAGAGTATACCTCCCGGTGTCAGGATCCCTTGGAGACAACCTGGACTGATAGGTCGTCGGGGTGTTCGTCAGGTTGAGGATCCCTTCGTTGTTAAAGTTTAAAAACTGGGTGTCCAAAGGGAATGCCACATTAAAGATGCCAAAGGTTCCCTGTTCGCCATCACAGTCGTTTCCCTGGGTGCGGGCAATCCAGAGGGTGGCGGTGCCACCCGGTTGGATCACATTCGAGCTATTGCCGGCTCGCGGGCTGTCACAGCAGGAGATGCCGACGCCTGAGATGAGCAGACTTGCGGTCGAAAAGTGGCCGTTGACGATTTCCAGGTCGAAGGTGCGCCCCTGCCCGTCCGGTTCGGGGGAGGCCGGGAATTGCGCGCTGACTCTCATCGTGAAGACAATGAGAAAGAGAAAAGAAAGAGTGAGTGTAGCGAGATAACGAACCCCACGACAATTTGAAGACCTCGATATTCTTCTTGCACAATTTTGCATTACCCACCCTTGACTGGATCTCGAAAGTTACAAGTCCTCAAATGTGAAAAGTCTGTCGCCTCAAATGTGGGCTTGGACGTCACTTGAAACGCCATGTGCCACGCCTGTAGAGGGAGTCATAAACGTCAACCAAGGGATCCACGTGAATCGCCACCTCCCTTTAATCAATGATTGCCAGAAATTGCCTTTCCAAGACCGGATCGGAAGGCTGATCGGAGCCCGGGGAGCTTGCTGCCTTTGGTTTTAGGCCCGGCCCTCCGGGGCGTGGTCGGGTCGAGGGGCGAAGAAGACTTCCATGCGGTGGTGGAGATCGTCGTAGAAGCGCTTCTTCATTACCTCAAGAGTAGCGACCCGTTCGGGGCCTTCCTGTTCGGCAATCAGCTGTTCGGTGCGCATCTTTTCCTCGAAGGATTTTTCCATATCGATCATTGAATCGAGGAATTCGCGGGCAGCGCGGGAGTGTTCCACGCCATCGACGAGGGCGTGTTCGAGACGTTTGTTGCGGGTGACGGCGATGAGGTTTCCTCCGGCGAGTTGATTCATGTAGCGGCGTTGGCTGGTGCGGTAGGCATGGTGTTCGGTGTCGTAGCCAATTTCGTCGCGGTCGAGGAGGGTGTCGTAGGGGCCGGGTTTGGTGAAGAACTTCACGATGAGCGGGATGGTATCGACCAGCATAAAGAGGGCGGTGAGGATGAAGTAGGTGGTCAGTGCGAAACGACCTCCCTCGTTGCCCGCTTGAAAGAGTTTATGGAGGGCGAGGGTCTGGGTGAGGATGTCGCGGCGGGGTTCCTTGGCCATGGCAGCGAGGCGTGTCTTTTCCTCCACAGAGACGTCGGCCAGGCTGTTCTGGGTGCGCTCGAGTTCGGCGAGGCGGGTGTCGATTTGCAATTTGATCGTTTCGCGAAGGGCATTTTGTTGGGTGACGAATGCCTGGGCTTGATCGGATTCGACCTGACGTTGGAGGGTGGAGATCCGTTCGTTTTCGAGTCGGTTGGCGGCTTCGATTTCGGTGAGGCGGAGTTCGAAGGTCGCGATGGAGGCCTGTTCGGCTTCGCGAATTTGAGTTTGGAGGGAGGCCTTCTCGGCAGTGATGTGTTCGAGGAGGGAGCCGAGTCGCCTTGATTCTTCGCGACGTGGAATGAGTTGATCAGAGCGGATGGATTTGGCGCGGGGACCTTCGCCGAGTAGGCCGGAGCGCTGGCCGTTGAGCTCGCGCTCGAACTCGGTCTGCCAGAACCCGAGTTCGGTTTGAAGCTTCGCGTAGAGGGGGGTGAGTTCGGAGGACTGGGTCTCGACGAGTTCCAGGCGGCCGGTATAGGGTGCGGTGGAATTGGTGATGGCGGCATCAAGCTCCTTCTGTTGTTCCGGAGTGAGACCGGGGATGGCGGCAGTGGCATCGTTTCGATCCTGAATGATGAATTTCGCCTGGAAGGATTCGTTCCAATCGTCGCGAAGCTCGGCCACCTTTTTTTCGAGTTGGACGATATGGAGTCCGATTTTCTCCTTGGGTTCGACGTAGGAGAAGCGGACCTCCTCGATGTCCCCGGCGCGGTCGTTTTCGATTTCCACTGAGACCGTGTCCCGGAAGAGGAGGAGAACGAGGGGGTGGGCGATGGTGAGGCCCATGAGAATCGCGACCACGAGACGGAGGGAAAACTGGGCCAGTTTCCGATACCACGGGAGGTAGGGCCGGTATCCGGCGAGGAGAGCCCGGTCGATGGTGAGGATGATGAGGGCCCAAACCGTGGCGACGGAGTAGATCACGAAGGGGTCGTCGATGATGGTGGAGAGGGCGTAGGAGCAGGCGATAAAGGCGAAAGCGCAGGGGACCAACACGGTGGCTCCGAAGGCCACGTATTTGCGTTGTTCCCAATTAGGGCATTGCTCGAGAGTCTCGGTGCCGGCGCCAGAGAGCCAGAAGAACACGCGTTTTAGGGTATGGGCCATAAAGGTAAGGACATTACCCCTGCAGAGAGGGGGCTCTTTCAGGGGGCTATAGGGCTTCAAGTAATTCAGCCACCAATATTTGGCTCCATCCGGGGAACTTGGGCAAAGAAAGATGCCGGGGCCGTTGACAGCCCTACTTCGACCAATTTTGGATCAGGTCCGTTGGAGCGCCGAACTGCGGTGGGATCGGAAAGCTGGTGTCCGGTTGATTGTCGGAGCTGTAACGCTCCTGCCAATGCACGGCATCGAGCGCGAAGGCCGAGTCCCCATCGAGAATCTCAGGCGGCGGCGCGAGCGCTGCTGAGTCGTCTTTCGCATTCACGGAGAGTCGAAACACGAGCAGGTTTAAGTCTCCCGCCCGCAGCGCACCCTCGTCGAGCTTCCACTTGCCCTCCCCCGCTTTCTCCAGTGGCTGACCGTTCAGGAAGACGCTCGCCTCGGGCTGCGACTCCCATCGGACGAGGCGCTTGCCCGGCTTTAGCCCGGTGGGCGTGCGCAGCAAGGTTCGTAAATCACGGTACTTCGCCCCCGGCACAGCAGGACCGGGGGCACTCCAACCTTCTTGTGAACGGCGGATATCGGGATCCTGAGGGAGTTCGGCGGGAACCGACAGATCAGTAGCCCGGTGGACGGCCTCGAAGAGCGAGCGCCGGAATGCCGGATTCGCGAAGGCATCGCGGGTCACGCTGATCGATCGGCCACCGTCACTGCGAATGGACCTACCCGGTGTCCCCTTTCCGCCGATGGTGACAAGAGGCAACGCCCCGATCCCGGCCGGAACGTTTCCGCCGGTGGTCAAGACGGCGTCGGCAGTGTTGAGATGTGGGTTTCGATCGGGACCGCCAATCACGAAACTCACCCGGAAGGTCGGGTCGAGGAAGCGCCGTGAAAATGCCTGAAGTTCCCGGCTGGCCTCGGGTGCCCCGGCAAACACCAGCAGGTGTGGCCGCCGGTCGTGTCCGAAGCGGAACGGTTCGCCGCCAACGAGTTGGTCGCTGGTGATGGTCGGGCAAACGTGTTGCTCGATGTGGCCGATCACCAGATCGAGGCCGGTGAAGTGGCTGACATACGGCCAGCGCGCCGGATTATACATCACGTCGGTGCAGTCGCGCAGTAGAACGGTGTCCATCCCTGCCCGCACCATCTGGCGCAGTCCGAAGGGGCGTCCGAGAACACACATGTTGGTGTGGACTCCGGAGAGGATCACGTGTTCGACGCCCCGGTGCTGGAGGATATTCCAGACGAGGTCACCTTCGGACGCGATGTAGTCACCGTCCGCGATCTCCAGCAGCGCGTTCTGCTTCAGCCAAGGAGTCCCCGGCTTGCGGCCATCGGCTTCCAAACGCGCCGCCCACTGGTCGTTCTCCCATTTCGATTCGTCTTCACCGCCATCGGATTGATCGATGGGATACGCCCCTTTCTCTTCGGCCGGGATACGGTGACACCAAGCGCCCATGTCTGGAGGAGAATTTTTCGCGGCCCGGACAGAGAGCGCGCGCTCCCGAGCCGGGTGGGTTTTGTAGGCGGGCATGCAATCGCTCGGCGAATGGATAATGATGGCGCCACGCTCCCGCGCGACCCCGAGCACGGCGTTCAGGCGCGGTGCGAACTCGTTCACCCGGCGCACTGCGGTCACCGAGTGGTGCGAGTCCCACATGTCACAGACGATGATCGCCGTCTTGCCCGGATCCCACTCCGCTGTGCGCCAGGTGTTGGTGATTTCACCGCGCTCGCGAAGGGTCAGCGAAAGCGGGGCACCGGGGAGATGGGAGGTCATGGTAATCAGGGCGAGGAGTGGCGCGGCCAGCCGGAGGGGCGTGGCAGGCGCGTTATTGGTGAACATGGCCTGTCTCTTATACACATCTGACGCTGCC
>OJIS01000314.1_pt1 | contig 16634 bp, 8 predicted proteins | sample 1595671 | NCBI WGS metagenome assembly OJIS01 (sample SAMN05416814, study PRJEB24817) | seawater metagenome | isolation source: Sea water | place: Canada:Atlantic | collected 2013-07 | reverse complement strand
CTGCAGGCGGTGGGGTCGCGTAAAGGGCATTCGCCCCACGCGATTGGGGTTGCTTGAGGGTGGGGGGAGGAACGTCGAACGCCGAACGTCCAGTGTTGAATTTTGAATGTGGACTTGGTTGAGGGGAAGTCTCGCGCAGAGGCGCAGAGGTTTTTTGGACTTAGGGACTTGAAGATCAACATTTCACGCTGAACACCTCACATTTGATTTTTGTATGGGGACTTGGTTGGGGGAAATGGGAGTTCGTCCCGGCGCTTGTTTGCCCTTACTTTTTCTCGACACGACCGAACTTTCCGTCCCCCGCAAGCGGCCACATGATCGTGCCTTTTCCGGAACCGTCGGTGGTCGTTTCGGCCAGGGGTGAGGTGTCGGTAAATTTGCTGATGAGGTCCACGGACTCGGTCATTTTGTAGTCGGAATTCGGGGCACCGGTGAATTCGACAAGGACATCCGGGCCGACCACGGTCACGGAGTCGATGACGATCGTGGAAGGTACGAGGAAATCAGCCGGGCTCATGGTGCCAGCCGCGAGGGCTGCGATATCGTCGTCTCCGACGACCCCGGCAAAGAGTGCCACGTCGTCCAGCAGGCCGGTGAAGGCGCGGGACCCGGCGTTCTCAGCAGGGCCCCCGATGATCAACTGGCCGTCCTGATTGGCGATGTCGATGCCGTCATAGTCGGAAATGGCATTGTAGATTCCGCCGACCTGGACTCCGTCCAGGAAGGTTCGTCCGTAGGCGCCGCCGTCGTCAGGGTGGCCGGAGTTGGCAAGGACAAAGGCCACGTGGTGCCAAGCGGGAGTCTCCCCATTGTTGGCCAATGCGTTGGTGGCATCGGGGCTGAACCAGTTCGTCGGCAGGCCGTCTCCGTGCATGCGCACATCCATCTTGTCGCCGTTGCTGCCATTATTTCCAAATCCCTCGACCTGCCAGCGATTATAGCTGCTCCCCGAGCCACTTGGCAGGACGCGGGTCGTCATGAGCCGGGTGTTGTTGTTTTCCTGAAGAGCATCCTCCCCCTTGACCCAGAACATGATCGTAAAGGCGTTCGGATCCGGACCGAGATCGCTGGTGAAGGCGTCGGTAAACAAGGCGCTGTTCCCATCGAAGGACGCCGATTGCGTGCCCGCGATGGCCCCCGGGGTGTCGTCTGACACGGCCGGATTGAAGAGTCCGACCAAATCATCGGCGAAGTCTCCGGCCGGATCGTTGTAAGGATTTCCGTCATCCTCGAAATCGTAGTAAGCAGTGAGGGAGACCCCTTTACGCGGAGTGGTGAAGCTCACCGCATTCGACCAATCACTGCCATTTGCGTTGGAGGCATGGAAGCGGACAAAGTAGATGGTGTTCGGGTCGAGGCCCGTGATGTCATAAGAGATCAGGTTGTCCGCCACCTGATCCGGAAAGCCCTGCGAACCACCGCCGGGTGCGCCTGTCCAGGTCGGGATGTCCGACTCAGCCATGTCTTCCTGTGCCCAAACCATCGTGACTCCGGCATCGGCCAGGAGCAGGGTGCTTTCGATCGAAGCTCCATCCGCAAACACGCCGACCACCATCGGGTCGCTCAGTTCCGGGACCGGGTTTTCCAGCGGTGTCGTAAAAGTGTTCGGGGCCGACCAGAACTCGGTGGCGGGTGCCGGACTCGTGGCATGGACCCGGAAGAAGTAGGTCGTGTCTTCACTCAGCCCGGCCAGGGTTGTCGCCATCTCTCCCGCCGCCTGAGCACCGAGGCTTGTGCTGCCACCATCCCAACCGGAGTTCGTGGCTCCGGGATCGCTCGTCCCCCAGTAGATTGTTACGGCATCGGCCGCCTCGTTGACGCGGGATGAAACATCGGCTTGGTTGAAGGTGACGCCGCTTGCTTCCGGCCGGGTCGCCCAGAAACTGCTGGTGGTCAGATAATTGTTATCAAGGACCGCTCCTCCGGTGATCCAGCCGATTTCAAGAAAGTTCTCGGCCCGGGCATGAAAGTGGAATCCCCACCCCGTGCTGAACGGGGCCTCGAGTTCGTTGTTCCCCCAGAAGACCGGTCCGGGGTTTCCATTGATCATGTTCTCGGCCTCGTGAAACACTGCTGAGCCGGCAATTTCGGAATTCACGGTTGCGACCGCATTCACCCGACCGGTGTTGAGCCCGCTGTCCTGGTCGGAAGACTCGATGACGATGAAGGGAAGATCCGCCGGTATGCGCGAATCGGAGGAGCGGATGTCATGGATCAGGTCGACGAGGTTTTCTTCATATTCCGGGATGAAGCTTCCGTTGCTCTCAACTTTTTCATTGAAACCCTGCAGCCAGGCGAAGCCGCAGATTTCGTAGGTTGTCGCATCGCCAAACATGGCATCCTCGGTGGGGTTGATCGAATTGTTCAAAACACCATCGTCGGCAAGATCCGAATCGAGGTTGTCGAGGAATTGGGTGAACTGCTCGGCCGTGGTCGTGAAGTGCGGACCGACCACGCCACCGCGGGCCGCGACGGCGGAGGGCGGACGCCAGTCCTCGGCGAGTGTCGTCCCGCCCTTGTCCGACTTAAAGAGGAAGACGGGATCGGGAGTGGCATCGCCAATGCGAATCCCCATGCCCAACTCCGCACCGATCATCGATCCGAAATTGGTCCCCACTCCGAACCCGGGACTCAAGGGGCCGAAACCGACAAAGTTGTTGAGAGGATCCTTGCCCGGCTGCACCTCTTTCAGCGAACCGTTGCTGGAATCATAGTGGGCACACCAGATGTCGCTGCGGGGGTTCAGCCAATCCGAATTCAGGCTGTCCTTGAAGGTGTGGGGTAAATTGGAGAGGTAGGTCGTCGCGGCCGGTGACCCGCTCAGGAGAAATTCCATGGTTGGAATGTTCCAGCCGTCGGTGGAGCCATTGTCATAGGTGTAGGCCTGTCCCTCCATGTTGGACTGACCGGCGAGTAGGAAGATTTTGAGGCTCTCCTGCGCGGAAAGTTCGGGAAGAGACAAAAGGCTCAGCAGGACAAGAGTCGTTGTTTTCATGGGTCTTATTGGGTTGGAAATCCCTGATCGCCGTCGGACCTAAACGACCCGGGAGGCGGAGTAGGGCGATGTACGGTGAATCAACACGGTCTCGATCGGTCTTGTAGTAATACCCGAAATAAACATCGTTGTTTCAGATATGATGATTTTGAAGTTCCTTGGAAAGGCCTTCAGAACAGCCACCCGGGGTATTTCGATTTCAGTAAGTCGAGAGAGAGGCGGGCCGGAAACAAACTGTCGAAGTTGAAATGATTGCGCCGGGCAAATCGTAGCCATACGACGCGCTCAAGCTAGGAACCGCATTCAAACCAGCGGTTCTTTAGCAACCTGACGGTTCAAAATGAGCCGTGATCGTGATATTTTTCGTATGGATGTGAGACGCAAATTTCTGGTAATCGTAATGACGGGTTTCATGACCTTGAAGCCTTGTTCATCCAAGGCAGAAGAGAACCAGGGATCGATGGCGTTCGATCCGCATGCCCGGCAGTTTTTCAAGAGCAACTGCACATCCTGCCATGGTGAGAAGAAGCAAAAAGGGGATGTCACGCTCCACGATCTCAAGATGGATTTCGGGTCGGCGGAAGAGGGTCGACGTTGGATGACGGTTCTCGCTCAACTCGAAAACGGCGAGATGCCACCCGATGATGAAGATCAGCCCGGCCATGCGGAGCGCGAAAGGATGATCGCGGGGATCAGGAATCAGTTTCGCCTGGCGGGTAACCCGATTGAGTTGCTTCGGTCCGCTCCCAAATTCGGCAACTATGTCGATCACAGGCAACTCTTCAGCGGCGAACACAAAGGGCCATCGTATTCCCGGCCAAGGATCTGGCGCATCAGCCCCTACATTGATGGTCAGAGTAGTCCCTTCAGTTTGTCCCAGGAGGAAGGCTTCAAGGATTATGCCCACATGTGGAGTATGGACAAACCCACTCTCGAACTCCTGCTGGTTAAGGCGAAGACGGTGGTGGACAAACAGATCGGTCCGTCCGTGGACGATTTGAAACTTCAGGATGAGATTTGGAAAAATCAGATTCTTAGCAAGCGACGCAAGCTGCAGAACGAGATCAAAGGATTGGAAAAGTCCCTCGCCAAAGATTCCGGGAATGCCGGTCTCGGGAAGAAGTTGGAAAACCTTGCGAAGCAACTGAAGAACAACGAAGCCACCGATTTTGAGAAGGACAGAAAGAGGCCTTCCAACACGTTGGCCGGCTTACAGAAAAATGTCTATTGGCGCATTGCCTATGGCGATGAAATGCCGCCGCAGGCTGACTTGGAGGACGCGGTCACGCGACAGCTGAAAACGGCCTTGCGACGACAACCTTCTGTCGGGGATATCACCAAAATGTCCGCGCGCCTTGGAGAAAGCATCGCTTCCTTTGGCAATAAGACCGGGATGCAACTCACCATGACTTCCATTCTCTTGATGCCCGAATCGATCTACCGGATGGAGATGGGACTTGGAGAAAAGACGCCCGATGGCCGGCGAAAATTGAATCAGGCCGAGATTGCCTACGCCTTGGGTTATGCCCTCACCGACTCGGGACCGGACAAGGAAATCATGAATGATCTGGCCGGCGATCAACTCGGAGATCCGGCGGTCATCAGGGCTCACGTGGAACGGATCTACGAAAGCGCGATCTCCGGCACTGCGAAACGAAAGGGCAAAGCCGAACGGGTGTTACGCTTTTTTCAGGAGTATTTTGCCTACCAGGGAGCCACCGATGTTTTCAAGGATGGCTCCCGGCATCCGGGTCACAATCCCCGTCCCAGTGATCTGATCAAGGACACCGACCTTCTGATTCTGCATTTTCTGAAACAGGATAAGGATGTCCTCAAGGAATTGCTGTCCACGGATATTGCCTTCATCCGGCACGTGCCGGCACGCCCGGGTTGGGAAACGATCTCGTCATACAACGTCACTAAAAAGGCGGTGAGAGGAGAGAACCTCATTAGCGGTGAGAAGAATCAAAACAATCAACGATATGTCATGCGCCTCACCGGTCAGCGCGCCGGCATCCTGACCCAGCCCAGCTGGCTGACTGCACATTCCGGCAACTTTGACAATGATCCGGTAAAGCGGGGAAAGTGGATCTACGAACACTTGCTGGGGGGCATCATTCCAGATGTCCCCATCACGGTGGATGCCACCGTCCCGGAAGATCCTGACAAGCCTCTGAGGGCGCGCTTCGAGAAAACCCGCGACGATTACTGCATGAGATGTCATGCCAAAATGAACCCGCTCGGCATGGCCTTCGAGATGTTCGACGACGTGGGACGTTTTCGTAAAAAGGAACTGTTGCGCGACAACAAAACTCTCGTGGAAGTTGATGCCCGCGGTGGCATTGCCAAAAGCGGTGTGCCCGAACTGGACGGCCCGGTCGACAATGCTCTGGGGCTGATGAGCAAGCTGGCGGATAGCCCTCATGTGCGACAGGTCTTTGTTCGCCACGCCTTCCGTTACTGGATGGGGCGCAATGAAACTCTCGATGATTCACCCACCCTGATGGCCGCCGACAAGGCCTATGTCGAAAGTGGTGGCAGTATGAAGGCACTCGTGGCCTCACTGCTTTCAAGTGATTCCTTTTTGTATCGCAAAGACTTCGATAAGAAGCACTAATTGAAGAGATTGATTATGACCGTCACACGCCGAGATTTACTCAAGGGACTCACGCTGGGAAGCGGAGGCCTGGTCCTTTCACCGCTGATTGGCCAACTGGCGGCCCAGGCCGCGGGCAGGAACGAATTCCCGCAACGTTTTGTCTTTGTGGTGAAGTCCAGTGGCCTGACTCCGGGATACGTTGTCCCGGAGAACTTCACCGACGATTACGTCGTTCAAAAGGACAGCTACATCGCGGGTGAAGGTTACACCAGCGGGATGCAGTTGAATGACGGCGACACCTTCATCTCGCGCTCATTGAAGGATGCCGTCCTGAACGAATCGATGAAATCTCTTGAGCCCTTCAAAGACCGCTTGACGATTCTGCAAGGCCTGAGCGGGAATATGGTCACGGGAGGCCACATGTCGGGTTATGGTGCCATGAGTTGCATGAAGGACATGATGGCCGAGACAATCGACCACAAGATGGCCATGCTCTATCCGTCGGTGTTCTCTCATTTGGGTTTGTCCACAGTGACAGCCACGATGGGCGCACGCTTCGCTGATTCGGTGTGCTACCCTGGAATTTCGGCGGCCAGCAGCACGAAGACTTTGCCCTTCCATGGGAGTCCCACGCAGGCCTATCAGTCGCTCTTCGGTTCGGTGGCCACCGGCAGGGACCGCGAGCAGTTCCAATCGCAGGGCAACCTTTTTGATTATCTTGGGGAAGACGTGAAGGCCTTGCGCCGAAATCTCGCGGGGAGTGAAAAAGAAAAACTCGATCACCACCTCGAGGCCATCGAAGGACTGCAGAAGCAGCGTCAGGGCATTCTCGGGATGTCCGAGCAGATCAAAAAGGGTAAGCCTGAGTTTGACGAAAAGTATCGCGCGATGACGATTGAGGATCGGCTTGAGGCTCATTGCGAGATTGCCGCCGGAGCACTCATCTCGGGTCTCACGAATGTCGTGACCATTAGGACGGATGGCCTCGGTTCGGAGTACACCAAGTTGGGATTTGCAAGTGGCCAGGTGCACGGCATCGGCCATGGCAAGGTGCCTGAAGGAAGCGACTCAGTCGATCACGCCCGTGGCTTGATTCGAGGTTTTCAAGTCGACAAAGTAGCAAAAATTGCAGCCAAACTTGCGAAGATTCCCGAAGGCAACGGCAGCATGCTCGACAACACGACCATCATCTATTTCTCCGATGTGGGAGATAAGCATCATGCTTCCAACAAAGAGTGGCCATATCTCGTCCTCGGTGACATGGGTGGCAAACTCAAATCAGCCGGGCAGTACATTCAATACCCGCACAAGGGACACGATGGTCACCACACCATCGCCAGTTGGTGGCTTACCTTGTTGCATGCGGCCGGAAAGCCGCAAGATGGATTTGGGATGAAAGACAACAATGTTGATCCGGAATGTCAGAGGGGGCCTTTGAAGGAACTCCTGGCTTGAAGCGATTGCCTCCTTGCATGATCGCCTTCCCTCCCCAACTTGCTTTCACCTCGCTTGCCCGGCAGGTGCTCTTGCGATAGAACCCAGTCATGCGCGTCAAAGTCATCATTCCGTGCCTTCTGCTCCTTCCGTGGATGATCCTCGAGGCGGCAGGGGAGGTGCCCGACTTCAACCGCGACATTCGACCCATCCTTTCTGAAAACTGTTTCCATTGTCACGGTCCGGACAAGGAGGCACGCGAGGGCGGCCTTCGACTCGACACTTTTAAGGGCGCCACGGAAGGCGGGGAATTCGCCGATCCCATCATTCCCGGAAAACCCGAAGAGAGCGAAGTCATCACGCGGATCCGGTCGAGCGATCCGGATGAGATCATGCCGCCGCCGGATTCGAAGCGCTCTCTCACTGAAAAGCAGAAAAAACTCCTGCACGATTGGGTTGCTTCCGGTGCAAAGTACGAGGAACACTGGGCATGGGTTCCGCCGGTTCGTGCTCCCGCTCCGATTGTGAAGACCGAGCACAAGGTCAGCAATCCCATCGATGCTTTTCTTCTTCGCCGACTGGAAAGGGAGGGACTCAATTTTTCAGACCGAGCTTCTCAAGCCAATCTGCTGCGTCGGCTCTCTCTCGATCTCATTGGGATCCCACCTTCGCCGGATGATCTGGCCCGCTTTGCCAAGGCTGGCGGGAGTGCCCTGCAAGGTTCCCCCAATGGCATTACGGAGTCGGAAGCAGCCGCTTACGAAGCCGAGGTGGATCGCCTCCTCGCCTCACCCCGCTTTGGCGAACGATGGGCCCGGCCCTGGCTCGACCTCGCCCGCTATGCCGATTCGAATGGATTCCAGGCGGATCAGATTCGTCCTTCCTGGGCCTATCGCGACTGGGTCATCGATGCCCTCAACGCGAACATGTCCTATGATCAATTCACGGTCGAACAACTTGCCGGCGACCTTCTCCCAAAGGCGGATATCCGACAGAAAGTTGCGACGGGATTTCATCGAACGGTGACCTGCAATGTCGAAGCGGGAGTGAGTCCCGAGGGCAATCGGGTCAATCAGGTCATCGACCGGGTGAATACGACCGCCACGGTCTGGCTAGGAATCACCCTGGAATGCGCCCAGTGTCACGACCACAAGTTTGATCCCTTCACGATGAAGGACTATTATTCGCTCTTTGCCTTTTTCAACAACACGCCCCTTGAAGTCCAACCTCCCTCCAACAAGAACGACGTTTCACACGACTTTGTTGGACCCTACCTCGATCTTCCCCTCTCGCCGGATCAACAAAGGAAAGTGGACAAGCTGGATCGCGAGGTCGCAGCGCTCACGAGTGAAAAGGAGAAGCTCAATCAGGGATCAGAGTCGGCATTTGCGGATTGGGAAAAGACCGCTATCGCTTCGCTTGCAAATCAGCCGGAATGGAAACAACTGAAGGTCACGAAATTCAAGGCGACTGGCGGGGGGGATCACCAAATCCTCGCAAACGGCTCTGTCCTCCTGACTGGCAAAGTGCCGGATACAACATCCTACACGGTCGAAGTGGAGACTGACCTCCGGAACATCACCGGCTTCAAGTTGGAAGCCCTCACGCACCCCGACCTCCCTGGTAAGGGACCTGGTCGAGGTGATGCCGTTCGCTCCAATTTTATTCTCCACGAACTAAAGGCCGCGCTGCGAAAGGACGGGAAGGACCACCCGATCTCACTGAGGAGCGCCTCGGCAGATTTCTCGCAAACGAATTGGAATGTTACGGGCGCAATCGACGGCAAGCCAAAGACGGGATGGGCGATTAGCCCGCAGTTTGGCAAACCGCACTGGGCGACCTTCGAACTCGCTCGACCAATCGCCAATTCCAGGGGAGCGACCCTCGTCTTCCGTCTTGAGCAAAACTTCGGACAGGGAAGGGTGATCGGGAATCTGCGCCTTTCGGCAATCTCCGACCCCTCCGGTGCTGGCAGTCTCCCGAGTGAGATCGCCTCCATCCTGAAAAAGCCAAACGCGAAACGAAACCCGAAGCAGCGCAACAAACTCAAAGCCCACTTCTTGAAATCGAATCCGAAACTTGTGAAGCTGGAGGCCGAACTTGCTCGTCTTAAGAAGGAGCGAACCTCTCTCAAGGCGGATCAAACACTCGTGATGGTTGAGTTGGAGAAACCCCGCAAAACACACATTCTCAAGCGCGGTAACTTCCTCGCTCCGGATGCCGAAGTTCATCCCGCCACGCCCGCCTTGTTTCCGGATGTTGATAAGTCTACGAACCGATTGGACCTGGCCAAATGGCTCGTTCGGCGTGACAACCCGTTGACCGCGCGAGTCGCGGTGAATCGTTGGTGGGCCGAGTTCTTTGGAAGTGGCATTGTCGCGACACTCGAAGATTTTGGGACCCAATCCGAGCCTCCTACTCATCCCGAATTGTTGGACTGGCTCGCGGTCGAATTTATGGAGTCGGGATGGGACATGAAACACGTCTTGAAGACCATCGTCCTGTCGCAGGCCTATCAGCAATCCTCACGATTTACTCCGGAATTGTTGGAGAAAGACCCGCGCAACCTCCTTCATGCCCGCGCCCCACGTTTCCGTATGGACGCGGAGCGCCTACGCGACAACTCACTGGCGATCTCCGGGCTCCTCTCCAGCAAGATGCATGGCAAGCCCATCATGCCATACCAACCGCCCGGACTCTGGCGCCAGACCGGTCGTAACGAACCCAAGTGGGAAGAGCAGAAAGACGAGAACCGCTGGCGTCGTGGGATCTACATCGTCTATCGCCGGGCCGCTCCCTACCCCAGCATGGTCAACTTCGACGCCCCGGATCGCGGAACCTGCACCGTGCGACGACCTCGCACAAATACCCCCAGCCAGGCTCTCACGATGTTGAATGATCCTGCCTACGTCGAGATGGCTCTCGCCTTCGCCGACCGAATTCTCACCGAATCGGAATCTCCGGAGGGACGCGCCGACCACGCCTTCCGTCTCGCCCTCGCCCGTCCGGCAACAGCCAGGGAGTTGCTCGTCGTCGGGGAGCTCATTCAGAATCGCGAGACTCACTATCAAAAGAACAAAGAGGCCGCGGAAGCACTCTTGAACAACCCGAAGTTTGTCTACAAGCCGAAGCACAAAAATAGAATCGAACTCGCAACTTGGTTCAACATCGCAACGACCTTGCTCAATCTCGATGAGACTGTGACGAGGAACTAGGGAACAACCGACCAACACTCCACCGATGCCATTCAATCCACTCCAAAACCAGAACCGCCGGCTCTTTCTACAGAAGTCCGGTTTCGGATTTGGTGGCGCTGCCCTTGCGTCCCTGATGAACCAGGATGCCGCCGCTTCGAAAGACCCTTCCCTGGCAAAACTCGGGCTTCATCACGCTCCCAAAGCAAAGCGGGTGATCTACATTCACATGGTGGGGGCTCCTTCGCATCTCGATCTTTTTGATTACAAACCCGAGTTGCAAAAACGCAGCGGACAGCTTTGTCCCGACGAGTTCTTTGACGTCAACCAGCTTGCCTTCATTCGCGAGCAACCCAATCTGTTGGGAACTCCCAAGGACGAACAATTCGCCTTTAAGAAGTGCGGGCAGTCTGGCACAGAGCTCTCCAATCTTCTCCCCCATCTTCAGGGCGTGGCGGATGAAATGTGCTTCATCAAGACCCTCCACACCGAGCAGTTCAACCATGCCCCGGCTCAGATGTTTGCCCTCACCGGCTTCGAGCGCTTCGGGCGACCGAGCATCGGGTCCTGGGCCAGCTACGGCCTGGGCAGCGAAAATCAAAACCTGCCCGGCTTTGTCGTGCTCGTCACCGGCCAGGTGCTGGGTGCCGGAAACAGCGCCTTCGGGAGCGGGTTTCTTCCAACCATCCACCAGGGGATCGAGTTTCGCTCGAAGGGTGATCCGGTTCTCTACCTTTCCAATCCGGATGGAGTCTCCCATGGTGAGCGCAGGCTGGTCGTGGATGCGGTCAAGGATCTCAATAAGCTTGCTCTCGACGACGTCGGCGATCCCGAAATTGCGACCCGTATTAGTCAGTATGAGATGGCTTATCGCATGCAAACGAGCGTGCCGGAACTCATGGATATCAAGAGTGAGCCCGAGCGCATCCACGAGATGTATGGCACCCAGCCGGGCAAGAGCAGCTTCGCCAATAACTGCCTTCTCGCCCGCCGCCTGGTGGAACGTGGGGTGCGATTCGTGCAGCTCTTTGATCAAGGATGGGATCACCACGGAGGAGTGTTCAACGCTTTGCCGAACAAAGCCAAGCAGGTCGACAAACCCATCGCGGCCTTGATCAAGGATCTCAAGGAGCGCGGTCTCCTCGAGGACACCCTCATCGTGTGGAATGCCGAGTTTGGCCGGACGCCGATGGCACAAGGCACCTCTGGCGACGGCAAGGCTCGAAGCAAAGCGGGACGTGACCACCACAAGGAAGCTTACACCGTCTGGATGGCGGGCGGCGGAACCAAACCGGGACACGTTTACGGTCAGACCGACGAATTAGGCTACGGCATCGCGAAGGATCCCGTCCACGTCCACGACTTCAACGCGACCATTCTTCACCTCCTGGGAATCGACCACGAGCGCCTCACTTTCCGATACCAGGGCCGGCAGTTCCGGCTCACCGATGTGCACGGTAAAGTTGTGAAAGGAATTCTGGCATAGCATCCGATGACCCGGAGTTTCAAATGTTCTGAATTGACGAGAGCTGCTCCGCCACCGAGCTTCGATGGATGATGCCTAAATTCCTGCTGAGTGCGTTTCTTGTTTTATTCGCCTGTTTGGCGCAGTCGCTGACCGCCGGGGAATCCGCCCCCCTGGTGGTCGCCCACCGTGGTGCTTCGCATGCGGCCCCGGAAAATACCCTGTCGGCATTCAAGCTGGCATGGGAAGAGGGTGCTGATGCGATCGAGGGAGACTTTTTTCTCACCAAGGATCAAAAAATTGTCTGCACGCATGACCGGACCACCCAACGACTCAATAAGAAGAAGCTGAAACTCGACGTGGCGAAGTCGACCTTGGCAGAATTGCGTGCCCTGGATGTCGGCTCCTGGAAAAATGAAAAGTGGAAGGGCGAACGCATGCCAACCTTGGCAGAGGTGATGGATACAGTTCCGGACGGCAAAAAAATCTATATCGAGGTGAAGTGTGGAGCGGAGATCGTTCCGTTTTTGAAGCCCGCGATCGCGGCGAGCGGGTTGAAGCCGGAGCAGATTGTGATTATCAGTTTTCAGAAAGCGGTGATCCTGAATGCAAAGATTGCCATGCCGAATCTGAAGGCGTGCTGGTTGTGCTCGTTCAAGCGGGAAAAGAAAACGGGTGAGATGAAGCCGACCGAAGTAGAGGTGGTGAAATCTCTGAGTACCATGAAGGCAGACGGTTTGAGTTGTGGTGACCACAGCTCACTGACGGCAGGGTTTTTCAACCGCGTGCGTGCAGCAGGCTACGAGACGCACTGCTGGACAGTGGACGATCCGAAGCGGGCGAAGCAACTGGCCAAATTGGGCATGCACTCGATCACGACGAATCGGCCAGCAGTGATCCGGAAAGGGCTGGGCACGACCGACACTCAATAGGCACTTTTATGCCGACGAGAGCCAAGCCACGCGTTGGACAGACGCTTCGCAGAAGTGCATGGGCAGGTGCCCTGCATCTCTGGAATATCTTTCCAGAGATGCCCGCCGCTTACCAATGAGAAAAAGCAGTCCGTCGCTATGGTTTCCGAATTCGGAAAAAGAGGCGGCCGGATTCGCTGAGGGAATTGGCTGTCACCGCATTGATCACTTTTTCGGTGCTGCTTCCCTGCGATGGCAAGCTATCATCCAATTCCGCCCACTCTAGATCCAATGCGGTGGTGTAGTCCAAGGCATATTCGAGACCAGGCGAAGAATTCCACACCAGGGTCACCTCCCCGGCGGCATCACGCGTGATGCTGGTGATTTCAAATGGAGCCCGCAATTCGGAGCTGTATGTTCGGAGGCCTCCGTTTGCGACATCATTCAAGAGGACCTTCGTCCCATCCTCGTTCACGGTGAAGAGCTCAATACTGGCACCCCCGGTCCCGCTCCACCAAATGACTCGAATCGGGTAAATGCCCGGTTCATCGACCTGGAAAGCGAAGATGGAGTCCGACGCTCCGCGGGCACTGGGCTCCTGACCCAAAGTCTTGCGCAACTGGGGTTGATCATGTGGACCGCCTTCCATCCGAAAGCCATCGTCGCTATTCACGCCAAAGGTGATGAGTCCGGCCGTCGGGAACTCGACGAGCATGGTGATTTCGGCGCTGGCGCCATCGCTGATGGTGTTGACCCCCGGGACCCCCGGCATTTGGTTGTCCGGCTCGAAGTTGCCGTTCGCTTCTCCTTCAAACAAGCTCAGGTTGATCACAGTTGGGATCTCAAACTCGAGCAGTGAGTCAACAAAGATGCCTTCTCCCAGTGCCGGTCCAAAAAGTTCCGGATCGGCAAAGTTGTTCTCGGCGGTGCCCAGCTCGCCGGCCAATGCGAGTTCCGTTTCTGCGAGCAAGTCATCGCCCGCGGGGGGAAATTCGCTCAGAAAGACTCTCCACATAAATCCCGGACTGCCCGCCGAACTGACCTGCATGTCAGCCGTCAGGATCTCGAACCTGGGGGAGATAAAGTCGCCCGAATCTGCCGCAACGACATTTCCGTTGCTGTCCCGCAACTCGATCGCGAAGGTGTGCTCGGACCCGGTTTCAAAGGGTGCCGCCAGGGTATGGGTGAAATCGACCGCCCCTTGCTTCCTTTCGCTGGCGACCAAATCGACGGCCTGCCCATCGATGAGAAGGGTGGTGAGCGCCGGATCAAATACGCAGCCTTCGAAGTCGTTGGCGCGAAACTTGAATTTATCCAACGAGACAATCGTCGGCGAGTTAATGGCCGAAAGAAAGCAGCCGCTGCCTCCTCCGACGCCCAAGGTGACCAGTGCGGTTTGCTCCGGGGATTTCCCGTGGACGAGAGCGTGGGCACCGAGGCCGCCCCATCCCTTCTGTCCTGGTGTGGCCTCATCGCCGTCATTGATCGCCATGCCGAGTCCAAACTGGGTTCCGAGTTCCAAGCTATCGATCCCCAGGGAGGCCTTGGGCAGCACGATCTCGTAGGTCGTCCGCTTCGCTTCGGAGTCGCGCTTGATCACGGCCTCGGTGCCACCAGGTCCCGCCTCGTGCAGGATAATGACATCTCCCAGCGCGTCCTCGACACCGCCAAGGGCATAGTTGTAGAGAGCAATCTGTGTGTCCTGCTTGTCATTGGAGATCATGAGTTGAACGGAATCGCCGTTCCACGCACTGTTGGCGGAATTCTCATGATATTCGTCCGTCACCACGATGGCAAAATAGACGTTGTCCAGATCGAAGGCGACTTGCACCGCCGAGGTGTGATCGTCGGGACCCGTCCAGTCGCCGCCATTGTGAAGTTCAAAATTGATGAGTTCCTGGTCCTCCCTTGCTTCTGCTTTTTCATGCCAGAACCTCGGGTCGGATAGAATTCCAATGCCGCCCCAATCGTTGAGTTCGCCGTCCAAGGCGATCGGTGATGTCACCGGACTGGCGAAATAGAACTCTTTGCCCGATTCGATGTTGTTGGCTGTGGCCAAGGTCACAAGTGCGGTCTCCTCGGGTGACTTACCGTGGACCAGAGCGTGAGCCCCCAAGCCGCCCCATCCCTTTTGACCGGGCGTATCCTCATCGCCGTCGTTGATGGCCATACCGAGGCCAAATTGTACTCCGCCGGTCAATACATCGAGACCGAGCGCCGCCTTGGGCAGCTTGATTTCGTAAACGGTGCGTTTCGTGTCCGCATCACGCGTCACCACGGCCTCGGTCCCTCCTGGTCCCGCCTCGTGCAGGATAATGACGTCTCCCAAGGCATCCTCGACGCCGCCAAGGGCATAGTTGTAGAGGGCGACCTGGGTGTCGCGGGTCTCATTGGCGATCATGAGCTGAACCGAGTCACCGTTCCATGCGCTGTTGGCGGAGTTCTCGTGGTATTCGTCTGTCACCACAAATCCAAAATAGACGTTGTCATCGTCGTAGACGACTCGTACGGCCGAGGTGTGGTCGTCGGGTCCTGTCCAGTCGCCCCCCTGCCAGAGCTCAAAGTTGACGAGCTCCTGCTCCGCTCTTGGACTCGCTTTCGGTTCCCAGAATCTCGGATCCGCGACCACCTGGGCTCCGCTCCACTCGTCGAGGTTCCCGTCGAGGACAATAGGGCTCGCGGCCTTGATGGCGGTGTAATGTTCTTTTCCTTCTTCGATGTTATTGCCCTCCGGAAAGACCGGGGGTTCAAAGAGTGTGATCAGGGCAGTTTGATCCGGAGATTTCCCATGGACGAGGGCGTGAGCCCCCAAGCCGCCCCATCCCTTCTGACCCGGCGTATCCTCGTCGCCGTCGTTGATGGCCATGCCGAGTCCGAACTGCACTCCGCTGGTGAGTTCGTCCAGCTCGAGCGCCGCCTTGGGCAGCTTGATTTCGTAAACGGTGCGCTTCGTTTCCGCATTGCGCGTCACCACGGCCTCGGTCCCCCCTGGTCCCGCCTCGTGCAGGATGACGATGTCACCCAGAGCGTCTTCAACCCCGCCGAGGGCATAGTTGTAGAGGGCGATCTGGGTGTCGCGATCGGCATTGGCAACCATCAGCTGAACCGAGTCGCCGTTCCACGCGCTGTTGGCGGAGTTCTCGTGGTATTCGTCTGTCACCACAAATCCAAAATAGACGTTGTCATCGTCGTAGACGACCCGCACCGCCGAGGTGTGATCGTCGGGTCCTGTCCAGTCGCCCCCCTGCCAGAGCTCAAAGTTGACGAGTTCCTGCTCCTCCCTTGGGCTATTTTTCGGTTCCCAGAACCTCGGATCTGCGATTACGTTGGCTCCGGTCCACTCAGAGAGATCGCCATCAAGAACGATTGGGGTTTTGGCCTTGATCGCCGTGTAGAATTCTTTGCCTTCTTCGATGTTGTTGCCTTGAGCCATGGCTCCAAAAAAGAGCGTGATAGCCATGACCAACTGTAAGATTCTTCGAGTATTCATTTTTCTATTAGGGATGGATCGAGAATCTTTTTCGCCAAGTTCAGCAAAATTTCTCTAGACGCCGATGGATACAAAATATCCATCAAAATCACATTTGTGGACCCTCCAACATTCGGGACAGTTCCGTCAAGCTGATTCTCCAGAAAGCTATTTGCGAAGAAGTCCGCCTTCTTTCATGACCTGTTTGGCCTCCGGGTATTTCGGATCAATCTTCAAGGCCGTCAGCAGTGCTTCTGAGGCAGCTTCCTTGTCGCCGAGGGCCAGCAATGACCGGCCGAGCTGGGTATAAGATTTCGCGTTTCCACCGCCCAGCGAGATGGCCTTGCGAAATGAGATGACAGCCTCGGGATGTAGGTCCCGACGTGCTTGCAAGGTCGCCAGTCCAAGATGCGCATAAGGCATTTTCGGGCTGAGTTGTTGGACGAATCGATATCGTTGTTCGGCCTTCTCCCACTCTTGTTTCTCCATGTAGAGGGATGCCAAGTTGAGGTGTGCAATGGCTGTCTCTTATACACATCTGACGCTGCCGACGATCTACTCTGTGTA
>OJIS01000311.1_pt1 | contig 16766 bp, 10 predicted proteins | sample 1595671 | NCBI WGS metagenome assembly OJIS01 (sample SAMN05416814, study PRJEB24817) | seawater metagenome | isolation source: Sea water | place: Canada:Atlantic | collected 2013-07 | reverse complement strand
CGAGATCAGCCTCGGTCTCGTGGGCTCGGAGATGTGTATAAGAGACAGCCCAGGCGAATTCGGCTCCCGGGATCAACTCTTCCAGCATATTGATGCGGTCCATCACGACCCGGTTGAGGTTCACTACCGCTCCTGAAGCAGCAGAGATCACCGACTGCGACCCATGACCATAAGGGACTGTGTTCTTGACGGTAACGTCTGTTAGGTTCGCAACTGCGTTATCGCCAAGGTTGACAAATCCATTGACGCCATCGGCAGAAAGGTCGTTGATCGTAAGACCGATCCCAGGGGCAATATAGGTGAATGAAAACGCCTCCTGTGTAAGAACGTCACTTCCCACCAGCTTTGATACCGTGTATTTGTCCTTCAACAGGCCACCGCTCGTTACAAAACTCGGATCTCCCCAAAGTATGGCTCCGTTGCCGTTGATGGTTAGCGTGTCGCGGATTTCACTGATGAAGGAATTTCCCGCAGGAACGAAAATAGGAGTGGCTGAGTTGAGGTCGATGCGGGCATCGCGTTCAAGTAAGATCTCAATCACGTCGGCACCGCTGCTATTGTTGGCCTGATCAATCGCCCATGCGAGAGTGCCGGTTGTGGCATTGTCGCCCCAAACTGCTGAATCGACATTAAAGGTTGCGGCTGGGCATGTTTCAAACGGCGCCAAGTTCAGCGCCGAAATGGCCAAAACGAAAAAAAATCTTGGGGATCTCATACCTCTGTTTTTGTTGTTGGACTCAATGAAATCCGGAAGCTCAACGTGCTTCTGTTACGACTACTGAGAACAAGTGGATACATCGTGGAATGATTACTGAAGGTTTTTTCTGACTGGACAGCAGGCGGGGCGATTGAATTGGATCATCGGGTTACCTGTAGCATGAAATAAACATGCCGCAAATAAAAGTGCCGGGCATGAATGGCACGGACTTAAGCCTTTTTCGGAGTTTTCTTTCGATAGGCGCTTTCGCGGTGCCGGACCTCTTTAAAGATGTGGCGATGACTTGTGAGAAGTTGATAATTTTTTGGCCTTCGCTTGATCGCACGGGGTTCTTGGCGGAATGGGCGGATGTCTAATTGGTGTTCGGCGCATGACGACGTGGCCTTTTCGCTCGGTGGTGACTCGCGAGATGAATTCGTGGTTACAGAAAGCCCGGTCGCCGAGGGTGACGCCCCCTTCGTCGATGTGTTTCAGGAGGCATGAAGGAACGCGGGCTTCGTGCTTTCGAAAGCCACAGATTTCAAATCCTTCGACCCCGCCGTGACTAAGGTTGACCACGCCGACGATGCCCATGATGGGGAAGCCCCATCCTTCTTTTTGGCCACTGTGTTCGGGATAGCTCACTTGATTTTGCGGAGTGTCCATGAGGGTCAATTCGAACCAGGAAGCTGTCCTCGATCCGCATTCTGATTCCGGGCAAGGCGACCAGAGGGATCGGGCTTTTCAAGTAAAGCGACTTAAAACAGGCCTTGCGGTCTTCACCAAACCCAAAAACTCCGAGCATCTTTCCGAACTCGCTGCCGCCCGCCCCGAATTCACCGACCATTGGCTCGAAAGACTCCCGGCAGCCCCATTCAAACCAACGTCGCCGTTGACCTTGCCGCCAATGGGGCAAACTTCGACCGCCCCGCCACCGAAGCCTGGATTGCCCAACTCCCCGCCGACCCCGTTCACAACGACGCCACCAAAACTCCCTCTCAGCAGCCTGACTGAAGCATTATGGAAAAAATCCCTCTTTCTTGACTTCATCCCCCCTTGCTTCTCACGCATGATCGGTATATTTGACCAGTCCCGAAGCGAAAAATCGGGCAAAATTTCATGATCAAGTGGACTCTCCAGAAAATCGTTGGCTCTAAGAACCAGCGCGAACTCAAGCGCATGCAACCCATTGCCAACCGGATCAATGAGCTGGAGGAAGCCTTTCAAAAGGAATCCGAAGAGCAGCTCATGGCCCGTATCGAAGGATGGCAAAAGCACCTGCACCGCTACCTCCCTCTCCAATTCCCGACCAAGCGTCAGCTTGAAATCATGGATGATGAGACCGTCGCTGAAGTGGCTACCGGGCTCCAAAACCGTCTCGATTCCCTCCGGGAGGAGTTCCCTTCTCTGCCAACCTCGATCAAAACACGTGAGGACATCGATACGGGAAAGGCCGCCTTTGCAGAGATTGAGGACGATTTCCCTCCCCTCCGTGACAAGTATCTCGATGAAATCCTCCCCGAAGCCTACGCCTCGGTGAAAAACGCAGCCCGCCGCCTCTGTGGAACCGAGGTCGAAGTCGTCGATAACATGCTCCTCTGGGACATGATCCACTTTGATGTCCAACTCATCGGCGGGATCGCCCTGCACCGTGGCATGATCGCCGAGATGCAGACCGGTGAAGGAAAAACCCTCGTCGGAACCCTGCCTGTTTTCCTGAACGCCCTGACCGGCCTCGGAGTCCACGTCGTCACGGTCAATGACTACCTTGCCCGACGCGACTCCGAATGGATGGGTGCCGTCTTTAAATACCTCGGCCTCACCGTCGGCTGTATTGAAAACCAACAACACCCCGTCACTCGCCGCGAGCAATACATGTGCGATATCACCTACGGAACAAACGCCGAATTCGGGTTTGATTACCTCCGCGATAACGGGATGGCCGAATCCAGCGAAAACCAGGTTCAGCGCAGCCACTACTTCGCGATTGTTGACGAGGTCGACTCCATCCTCATCGATGAAGCCCGCACCCCTCTCATCATTTCCGGACCAGCCGTCGTTTCCAACACCGAGGAATACAAACGCTACCGGGTTGTCATCGAGCAACTCGTCAAAAAGCAAAACCATCTCTGCAACGAACTTTCGACCGAGGCAAAGAAGGCCATGGAGGAAGGTGACGAAGAAGTCGCCGGACGCGCCCTTTTCAAAGTCAAGCTCGGCCAACCCCGCAACCGCCAGTTTATGCGCTTCATGGAGGACCCCGACACCCGTCGCCTCATCGAGAAGACCGAACTGTCCTTCTATCAGGACGCTCAGAAAAAAGATCTCTTCGCCATCAAAGAGGAACTCTACTTCACCATCGATGAGAAAGGCCACGATGCCGACCTCATGGAAATGGGTCGCGAATTCCTCTCACCTGACGAGCCTGAAGCCTTCGTGATTCCCGACCTCACCTCGGCCTTCGCTGACGTTGATGCCAATCCCGACCTCTCGGACGACCAACGCCTTGCCGAGAAGGAGAACATTCAATCGAAGATGGACTCCCAAGGCACCCGTGTTCACGCCATTTCCCAACTCCTTAAGGCTTACTGCCTCTATGAGAAGGACAACGAATATGTCGTCAAGGACGGTAAAGTCATCATCGTTGACGAAAACACCGGTCGTGAAATGGCCGGTCGACGCTGGTCCGACGGACTTCACCAAGCGGTCGAAGCCAAGGAGAATGTCGAAGTGGAGCGTGAGACACAAACGTACGCGACCATTACGATTCAGAACTACTTCCGTCTCTACGAAAAACTGGGTGGCATGACGGGAACCGCCGAGACTGAAGCTGCGGAATTTCACGATATTTACGATCTCGACGTCCTCCCTATTCCGAGTCACCGCCCGAACCAAAGGAAGGACGCCAACGACCATGTCTTCAAAACCCGCCGCGAAAAATTCAACGCAGTGGTCGCCAAGATCCAGGAGTGTCATAAGGAAGGGCAGCCTGTCCTCGTCGGCACCGCTTCCGTGGAAGCTTCCGAAACCCTCGGCCGCATGCTTCAGCGGGCCAAGATTCCACACAGCGTCTTGAACGCCAAGCATCACCTCCAGGAAGCCGAAATCATCAAAGCGGCCGGCCAACTCGGATCGGTCACCGTTGCCACCAATATGGCGGGCCGGGGAACCGATATTAAGTTGGGCGAAGGTGTCACTTCAGCCGGAGGACTCTTCGTGATCGGCACCGAGCGCCACCAATCACGCCGGATTGACCGCCAGCTTCGTGGACGTTGTTCCCGTCAGGGCGACCCCGGTGCCTCCCAATTCTTCATCTCATTTGAAGATGACTTGATGCGTAATTTTGCTGCTGCCGACCGCATGACCAACATGATGGAACGCTTTGGCATGGAAGACGGAGAAGCCCTCGAACACAAGTGGCTCAACCGCTCCGTCGAAACCGCCCAGAAGCGCGTCGAACAAATGTATTATCGCCGCCGGAAGTACGTCCTCGACTTCGATGACGTGATGAACCGCCAACGTGAAGTCGTTTACGGTTACCGGAACCAGGCCCTCAAATCAGAAGACCCCCGCGAGCTCATCATGGAACTCCTCGACCGGGTGATCCCCTCTCAAGTGACTCACTACATGGAGGAGCGCGATGACGGTCAGCCGGATTTCATGGAGCTGCTCAACTGGGTCAACAAGACCGTGCCGCTGCACCTTACAATTGAAGAAGCAAAATTCGAGACCCGCGACGTCGAAGGGAACAGTGCCTTCCTCCTTGAGAGGATTCACGCCGCTTATCAACGTAAGATTGAGATGGAGAACCCCGAGCACCTGGACTCTCTCGAGCGCCACATCATCCTTAATGCCATCGATCAAAAATGGCAGGAGCACCTCTACGCCATGGACTCCCTCCGCGAGGGTGTCCAGCTCCGCGCCCAGGGTCAAAAAGACCCTCTCGTGGAATACAAAATGGAGGCTTACAAACTCTTCACCGCCTTGATGGACACCATCGATGATGGTGCCGTCCATAACATCTTCCGCTTTACCACAAATCGGGAATTCGACTCCGTCCTGGCCGACGCACCGCAGAAGACCTCCGGTGGAGACGAATCAGCCATGAACGAAAACAACATGGCAGTTTCCGGCTCCTCCAGCCTGGTCCCCGAATCAGGAAGCGGGGCTGACGAAAGAGGCCTCAAGCTGAACCTGCCGAAACGCCGACCGATTGCCAAAGTGGGTCGCAACGAGCCTTGCAGCTGCGGATCAGGTAAGAAGTTCAAGCAGTGCTGCGGCCGCATGAGCGAGTAAGCGGCTCTCACTCCCCACCATTTTCAAAGCGCTCCCTCAGAAATGTCGGAGCGCTTTTTTCGCCAAGCCAGAACCATGAAGACTCCCGAGGAAGAACTCTCCCGACTTACCGAACAAGGGCTTCATCGCAGCCTTCGTCCGGTCACTTCGCCCGACCTTCCTGACGTCACTCTCGCCGGCCGCCGGGTCATCAACTTTTCGTCCAACGACTACCTCGGCTTTGCCCAACATCCAAAACTCATCGAAGCTGCCAGCAAGGCTCTCCGTGACTATGGAACCGGCTCGACTGCCTCACGACTCGTCTCCGGATCACTCGACATATTTCACCAACTTGAGGAGAAGATCGCCACCGGCAAGAAGGCCGAAGCCGCTCTGACCTTCGCCAATGGCTACGCCACCGCGATGGGAGTCATCCCCGCCATCGTCGGCAAAGGAGACACGGTCATCCTCGATAAACTGGCGCACGCCTGCCTCATCGACGCCGCCCGCCTCTCCGGAGCCACTCTCCGGGTCTTTCCGCACAATGACGTCACCAAACTCGAGAAATTACTCATCTCCGGCAAAGATCGTACTTTGATTGTGACCGAATCCGTCTTCTCCATGGATGGCGACCTTTGCCCGCTCCGGAACATCGTCAGTCTGAAGGAAAAATACGGAGCCTTGCTGCTGCTCGACGAAGCCCACGCCGTCGGAATCCTGGGATCCAACGGTCAGGGTCTCGCCGAAGAACTTGGACAACAAGACCAGGTCGACTTCCAAATGGGAACCCTTGGCAAAGCCCTCGGCTCGGCGGGTGGATATATTGCGGCTTCACGTGCATGGATCGACCTGTTCATTAACAAGGCCCGCTCCTTCATTTACTCGACCGCACCGCCGCCCTCACAAGCCGCTGCCAGTATCGCCGCCCTTGACCTCCTCTCGTCACCAGAAGGCTCGCAGATCCGGCAACGACTTCTCGCTCACTGCCAGCAATTCCAATCAACCACCCCCATCATTCCAAAGATCATGGGCGGGAACGAGGCCGCGCTCTCGGCTTCAAGCACCCTTTTGGAAAAGGGATTCCTCGTTCCCGCGATCCGTTACCCCACCGTCCCCCGCGGCACCGCAAGACTGCGCATCACCCTGAGCGCCGCCCATGACTCCGGGCATGTGAGACAGCTTCAAGACGCTCTCTCGAACGGAAGACCTGCCCTCAAAATTTCCAATTCGTGATTTTAAAACCCTCAAATCTTCGCCACCCTCCCGTCATGTCCAAGTTCTCAGGAAAACGAGTCGTCATCACCGGAGCCGGTCGCGGTATCGGCCTCGCCATTGCTCATGCCTTCGCGCGCGAAGGAGCCAAACTCGCCATCATTTCCCGAAATCCCACCAGCTGCGGTGCCGCGGCCAAGGAGATTAATGCCGCCTACCCGGACTCCACGAAATTCTACGCTCTCGATGTCGCAGACTACGACTCCGTTCAGGAGGTCGGAAAAACGATCGTGGCAGACCTCGGCGGAGTCGATATCCTGGTGAACAACGCTGGCGTCACCAGAGATGGACTGATCATGCGCATGAAATCCGAGGACTGGGATACCGTTCTTGACACAAACCTGAAGGGAGCCTTCAACCTCGTCAAAGCCCTCCAACGCCCTCTCATGAAGGGAACCGATCCTCGTATCATCAATATCAGTTCGGTCATCGGCCTCATCGGAAATGCCGGCCAGGCCAACTACGCCGCATCAAAAGCCGGCCTCATTGGACTGACCAAATCCATCGCCCGCGAACTCGCCGGTCGCAAGGTCACTTGCAATGCCATCGCTCCCGGCTTCATCACCACCGATATGACCGACAAACTCTCTGATGACCTCAAGCAAGGCATCATCGCCAAGGTTCCCCTGGCCGACTTCGGGCAGGTTGATGACATCGCCAATGCCACCCTCTTCCTCGCCAGCCCGGACGCACGCTACATCACCGGCCAGGTCCTTGCCGTCGATGGCGGCATGACCATGTAAAGCCATGACACTTCTTCTGATCCGCCACGCCACTGCCAATGCCCACGGAATGGCGGGAGGTGATTTCGTGCGTAACCTCATTGAAAAGGGACAGGAACAGTCCCATCGCGTTGGTCTTTTCCTCAAAAAACACGACCTTATTCCCGACGTTCTCCTCACCAGTCCGGTCCTGCGGGCCAAGGAAACCGCCGAAATTCTCGCCGAAGAAGGCTGCCCCAAGCCCATCGTAGAACCTTGGCTCGCTTGCGGAATGCGCCCGGAAGTCGCGCTCCAGGAACTTTCCGCCTACAACAGATTTCAAAGAGTCGCCATCGTCGGACACGAACCTGATTTTTCCGCGCTCGTCGAACACGTCCTTGGAGCCGAGGCCTACTCCATCAGGGTCAAAAAGACCTCCGTGATTTCCCTCGAACTCGGCCGTAATGCCATGCTCAACTTCAGCATCCCCTGTAGATTCTTGAAGTAATTTCGCCAAGGCACGTCGCCTCCACTCTTCCATCGAGGCGCTAAGAAAGAAGCGCAAACCTGAGTGTAATATCCGTAACATCTCGCCATCGTGTGGCGCTCCAGATCCTCCCACACCCTGACGAACGAAGCCCCTACTTTCGAGGAAAGTGAGAAACGGCATTTTTTGCAAAATATCTCTAATAAAAACCAAGGTAGGCACGTTTCTCCCCGTGAAAACAATGAATCTCTTCTCTGGCCAAATCGATTTTTGGCCGTTAAATTCCAATCTGAGACCTTAAATAGCCCACCCCTTCCTAAAAAAACATGAGCTTACACGCCCAACTCTCCCCGGAAGCCCAAGCACGACTTGCGGCCCAAAAACGGACCTCGACCATCACGAGTCTCATCATTGCCCTCCTTTTGATGGTTCTTGTCGGGGTGATCCTGATGATCATCGCGATGAACCTCACCCCCAAGATCGTCCCACAGCTCGTAAGCTATAACGGAACACCGGAATCCGAGGATAATCTGAAGCAGAAAAAGGTTCAGACGCAGATTGAGCGAAAGCCTGCTGCCCCTTCCTCTTCCATGTCCAAGGTCATCGCGGCCAACACAACTTCACCGACTGCCATTCCAGTCCCTGAGATCGACGTTCCCGAGCCAAGCACCGACTTTGGTGACGGCAACGACTTCGGCGACGGATGGGGTGACGGAGACGGCTCCGGTGCAGGTGGCGGCTTCGGCAATATTCCTACCGCCATGAAAAAGCGATGTTCCAAGGCTGACCGCCTTCAGCGCCTCACGGCAGGCGGTGGAACAGAGAAATGCGAAGATGCTGTCATGGAATCACTCCGTTGGCTCCAAAAGGAGCAGAATGAAGACGGGTCATGGACGGCAAAGCCTGTCGGTATGACCGGACTCGCTCTCCTTGCTTATCTCGGTCACTGCGAAACCGCCGGTTCCGAGGAATTTGGTGAGACCGTCCTCTCCGCCATCACCTACCTCGTTGACAAGGCGATGAAAAATAACGGCAAGCTGGCCACCGATTTCAAGGACAACCACTGGTGCTACGAGCATTCCATCGCCGTCTACGCTCTCGCCGAAGCTTACACTCTCTGTGTCAAATCCTTCGGAGAAAACATCAACCAGCTTGAAGACGCCGTCATGGCTTCCGGACAGTTTCTCATCAATAGTCAGCACAAAGGGGGTGGCTGGGACTACGCCTACAGCGAGGACAGCGCCCGCGGCGGTGACGTCTCCATCGTGGGCTGGCACCTTCAGGCTCTCAAGGCCTGCAAATACACCGGACTTGATTTCGCAAACCTCACTCGCTGCTACAAAAATGGCCTCGACTACGTCGAGCGCATGCAATTGGCGAGCGGAGCCATCGGCTACTCCAGCCCGGCCATCCACGGTGGCAGCGACGGAACGACTCTCGCTGCCGTCGGCGCTCTTTGCTTCCAGATCTGGAAATCCTCCGCATCCAAAGTGGCCCGTAAGGCCGTCCGCTTCATGGACAAGGAAATGAAGTTCGACTGGAACACCGCGGACGCTGATCTTTACGGCCACTACTATGCGGTGCAGTGCATGATTAACAACGGCGGCCCGGAGTGGGAACGCTACAACAAGCTCTTCCGCGATCAGGTTCTCGACAACCAGGATAAGAATGGATCTTACAAGGTCGTCGGTGGTGGAGCCAAGATCAACGCAGTTGCCGGTTCCTTCGCCGGAGACGGCGGCTACGGCCGTCACTACCGAACCTGTCTCGCTACTCTTATGCTTGAGTCCTACTACCGCTTCCTACCGGGAACCGGAGGAAAGAACTAAGCGAAACTCGATTTCTACTTTCAAAGCCGCGTATCGAAAGGTGCGCGGCTTTTCTTTCACCCTTAGAATAGACGGAAAACAAAACTGGGTTTTTAGACAAATCTCCCTAATTTAAATGAAATTCGGTTCGTTCTACACAGTGACGACAATAAAAAGTCTCTTTGTTGGCTTGGGCGGTCTTGAACGCCTCATACCAATTTGAGCAAAAAACAGCCTACACCCTCTTTAAAAAATATGAGCTTACACGCCCAACTCTCTCCAGAAGCCCAAGCGCGACTTGCGGCCCAAAAACGGACCTCAACCATCACGAGCCTCATCATCGCCCTCCTTTTGATGGTTCTTGTCGGGGTCGTTCTGATGATCATCGCGATGAACCTCAACACCAAGGTCATCCCACAACTCGTAAGCTACAATGGAACTCCGGAATCCGAGGACAACCTAAAGCAGAAAAAGGTGCAGACCCAGATTGAGCGTAAGCCTGCAGCGCCATCCTCTTCCATGTCCAAGGTCATCGCGGCCAACACAACTTCCCCGACTGCCATCCCGGTCCCTGAAATCGACGTTCCCGAGCCAAGCACCGACTTTGGTGACGGCAACGACTTCGGTGACGGATGGGGTGACGGAGACGGCTCCGGTGCAGGTGGCGGCTTCGGCAATATTCCGACCGCCATGAAAAAGCGCTGTTCCAAGGCTGACCGCCTTCAGCGCCTCACGGCGGGCGGAGGAACAGAGAAATGCGAAGACGCTGTCGTAGAATCACTCCGCTGGCTCAAGGAGACGCAAAACAAGGACGGCTCATGGACGAGCCAGCCCGTCGCCATGACCGGCCTCGCTCTCCTTGCCTACCTCGGTCACTGCGAAACTGCCGGTTCCGAGGAGTTCGGTGAGACCGTTCTCTCCGCCATCACCTACCTCGTCGATAAGGCGATGAAGAATAACGGCAAACTTGCCGCTGATTTCAAAGCCAATCACTGGTGTTACGAGCACGCCATCGCCGTCTATGCCCTCGCGGAAGCCTACACCCTCTGCGTGAAGTCCTTCGGAGAAAACATCAATCAACTCGAAGACGCCGTCATGGCTTCCGGTCAATTTATGATCAACAGCCAGAACTCCAACGGTGGTTGGGCATATGCCTATGTGGAAGAAGGTGGCCACGTAGATACCTCCATCGTGGGCTGGCAGCTTCAGGCTCTTAAGGCCTGCAAATTTACCGGACTTGATTTTAAAAACCTGAGACGCTGTGCCAAAAATGGCCTCGATTACATGGAAACCATGCAGGCTCCAAGTGGCGCGTTTGGCTACAGCAGTCCCACCCAACGTGGTGACGGAACGACTCTTGCCGCAGTCGGTGCCCTCTGTTTCCAGATCTGGGAATCCTCCGCGAACCGGCATGCTCGAAAGGCCGTAAAATTCATGGATAAGAACATAAAGCTCGACTGGGCCACCGCAGACTCCGATCTCTATGGCCACTACTACGCCGCTCAATGCATGATCAATAATGGCGGTAAAGAGTGGGAGCGTTACAATGCCCTCTTCCGCGATCAGGTCCTCGACAACCAGAACAAAAACGGATCCTACAAACCAGTCAGTGCGGGTCATGGTCTCAAAGGAAACGGCGGCTTTACGGAGCACTACCGCACCTGCCTCGCCACCCTGATGCTTGAAACCTACTACCGCTTCCTCCCGGGAACCGGACAGAAGAACTAATTCTTGGTTCTCCCGAACTCTTTTCCAAACCGCTCACCGAAAGGTGCGCGGTTTTTCTTTTCCCCCGCCTATTCGTCCTCGCTCTTACGAGCCATCAACCAAAGCGAATCCGAGATCCGGTTCAAAAAGATCCGCAAAGAAGCCGAAGCAATCTCATCCGAAACCTCCCAAACTCTCCGCTCCGCCCTCCGGGCGACCGTCCGGGCCAGATGGAGTCGCGCAGCCAACTCACCCCCGCTCGCTCCCGGCCGCAACCACCCCTTGAATTTTTGATCACCCTCGATCGAAGCACTCCAAGTCTCCATCCAACGAATTTCCTCATCAGCGATCCGTCCAAAGCCCGCCTTTTCATACTCAGCTTCCTTCCCCGCAGGTGTCGCTAATTCCCCCATCAAGGTCACCAGCCAGTTTTGAATCCGATCAATCGACTCGGCGGCTTCCCCGTCCATCGCAACCCGGGCCAATCCCAGAACCGCGTTCAATTCATCCACCGCTCCCAGCGCCTCGATCTGCGGATCACCTTTGGAAACCTTCCCTCCAAACAAAAGATCGGTGAATCCCTGGTCTCCTCGTTTCGTCGTAATACTCATGCTCGGGCAACTTTCGCCTTTCCATCTCCCCCGTCCACCACGAAACTCAAATCAATGCAACGTCGACACTTCATCCAATCATCATTCGCCGCCCTGACCGCCAGCGCCTTCGCCGACCACCACGGGAAACATCCGGGAACCAAGGCCGAAGATCTCTTCAACATCTCACTTGCCCAATGGTCCAATCATCGCGCGCTCAAAGGAGGCAAGATGACCAATATGGACTGGCCCGAATACACCAAGAAGACCTACGGCATCCACGCTCTGGAATACGTGAACCAATTTTTCAAGGACAAGGCCAAGGACATGAAATACCTCGGTGAACTTAAGAAGAGGGTTTCCGACCTCGGTATGACCAACGTCCTCATCATGATCGACGGGGAAGGCCATATCGGTGCCGGTTCTGATGCCAAACGTCAGAAAACGGTCGATAACCACAAGAAGTGGGTCGAAGCCGCCAAGTTCCTGGGGTGTCACTCCATCCGCGTCAACTCCCACGGAGAAGGTAAGGACAACAACGAGAAGGCGGCCAACTGCGTCAAGGGACTGACCGCTCTCTCCTCTTTTGCCGAAGACCATCAGATTAACGTCATCGTCGAGAACCACGGCGGCCTCTCATCGAATGGGGCCTGGATGGCCAAGGTCCTCAAAGACGTCGGCCTCGACAATTGCGGTTCCCTTCCTGATTTTGGAAACTTCCACGGCTATGATCGTTACAAGGGACTTGAGGAACTCATGCCTTATGCCAAGGGCGTCTCCGCGAAGTCCCACGACTTTGACGAAAAAGGCGAAGAGACCAAAACCGACTTCAAAAAGGCTCTCGGGATTATGCTCCAGCACAAATACCACGGTTATGTCGGAGTGGAGTATGAAGGCCGCACCCTTTCCGAGGACGATGGCATCAAAGCCACCAAAACCCTCCTCGAGAAATCTCGCGCCGCTCTCTTTTCGGAGGCTAAAAAGTAGCCCTTCCAAAGATCTCAATTCGAAAGCCAGCCCTCCAAGAAGTGGCTGGCTTTTCTTTTCATCTAAAAGGGTTACCGGAAAGCCTCTTGAGGGTGCTTTTTTGAAACATTGGGCGTCATGACCATCGTTTATACAGATGTGATTTCCAGCCTCGCTCCGCTCTTCGCTTTTCTCTTTTGCGGCGCTGAAGAGAATCTCGTTTGGTCTGATCAACTTCAAGGCAAAGGACACCCGGACCCTGAAAAACGGGGCTCTGAGTCAGGCTTTGTCCGGAACAAGGCAACACAAACCCACTCACCCCGACAAATTAATGCCAGCGACTTTCCTTAAGCCGGTCTTTACGACCCTGCTTGCTCTTCTTCCTTTCGCCACAAATGCAACTCCCGTTGCCAATGACGATGCCTTTTCAGTCAACGAGGACGAGACCTTGGTAATATCCAGTGGCGGGACTGTCGTGAGCGCCTCCTTTGAACAGAGCCCTTCGGTTCTTGGAGCCACCTGGCAATACCTTGACCGCATCGAGAATGAAAACGGCGCCAACCAAAGCTACCCGGTCGATGCCGACGGCCGGCAATGGAATGCCACTCTCTTTGATTCCGCCACTTCCACCATTGCCCCTTGGACGACCGGAAATGCTCCTTTCCAAGCCGGAACAATCGATGGCTTCCCTCCCGGAACCCCGGCCATCCTTGCTGGAATTGCAGCCGCCGGGAATGGTGAAAACCTGATCTCCACCTACCTCTTCCGACAGGAATTCACCCTCACGGCAGCGCAAGCGATTGAGAGCGATTGGCAGCTGAACTATCTCATCGATGATGGAGCCATCATCTATTTGAACGGAATCGAAATCTATCGGACGCCCACGATGCCAGGTGGAGCAGTCACGACAAATACTCTGAGCGAGAACGCAGAAGAGACGAGTTTCGCCTCAGCGCCCCTCAGCCTCTTGGGAATCCTTCAAGAGGGCGCCAACAGCATCGCGGTCGAAGTGCACCAAACCACTCTGACCAGCTCGGATGTTGGTTTCCAAATCGCTCTTGGACCCGCGTCCGACTCCGCCTCCGGTGGTTTCACCTATGTCGACGACACTTTCAACAATACTTCGCGTCCGAACAATGCCACCGGAGAGATCGATCCCACCGGAGGCTTTTCAGGAGCCGGGCTCTTCGTTCAAGTCGGCGAACGACTGACAAACAATCAATCGACTTCGGGAGGATGGGCGCGCTCATTCACCCTCGACAATCCCGCCACCGCTACGATCACCTTTCGCTATCGCCTCACCTTTTCCGATGGCTACGAAGATGATGAATTCGGCGAAGCAATCTTCGAGGTGGATGGCGTCCGCTATGGCAATGACATCGAAAATTCATTGACCCGCTTTCGTGGCAACGGAAATGGTGGAGGCGGTATTGACGACTCCGGTTGGCAACTCGTGTCCTTCGACATCCCTCTGACTGCAGGCCAACACACCATCGTCCTCGGGGCCTTCTCAAGTAAGTCCACCGCCAATGACGAAGTGGCCAGAACTTGGTTCGACGATGTCGAAATTTCCATCCCGGAAACCGGTGGAGGGGTTTTACTCAACGATACAGGCAACTCACCCGAGGCTATTCTTTTGGTCGGCCCGGACCACGGGGCACTCAACCTCAACCTCGATGGATCTCTCACTTACCAGCCAATGCTGAACTACAACGGGCTTGATTCCTTTACCTATCTCGCCCGCGATATCGACGGCGACTCCAATATCGCGACCGTGAACCTCACTGTAAATTCGGTCAATGACGCACCTGTCGCCCAAGCGGATGACTACCCCGGAGCCGAGAGCCAGACATTAACACAAGGATCTCCCGGCCTCCTTGGCAATGATTCGGATTTGGAGAACGATTCCCTCAACCCTGTCCTCGTGAACGACGTCAGTAACGGAGTTCTTACGCTCAACTCCGATGGTTCATTTACCTACGAACCCGAACCCGGATTCTTCGGTTTGGATTCCTTCACCTACCGCGCAAGTGATGGCGACGCGATCTCTGAAGCTGTTCTGGTCACTCTCAATATCGTCCCAATCAATGATCCGCCCGTAGCTTTCGACGATAATTACACAACCACCGAAAACATCCCGATTGAGATCAACGCCACCAGCGGAATCGCTCAAACAGTTTTTTCAACCAACTTTAGCTCGCCCATCATTCCGGCTTCAATCTCAGGCTCTGGAATTCGTGAATCCGTTCAAGGCTTCAATAACAGAGGACCCATCGAAAACACTTTCTCGGATCAATTTCTGCGCAGTGTCGCCACCGGCAATCCCTCTTCACCGATCACGCTGACTCTGACCGATCTTCCTCCTCACGTGTCTCTCAGCCTCGATTTCCTCCTCGCCATCATCGACTCTTGGGATGGCGAGGAATCGTTCACCGTGACAGTCGATGGAGTCCAGGTCTTCAGTGAAACATTCCGAAATACCGGCAATGGCCAGTCATTCAGCTACCCCACTGGCTCCCTCATTTTCCGGGATGAAGACGTCGGCTTCAATGGCGCGGAACTCTACAACGAAGCAGGCTATGACATGGGCCGTGTCCCCGCTTTCCGGGATATCCCGCATACCGCCTCGACGGCCACAATCAGTTGGTTCGTCACCGGAGATGGCTGGGAAGGCGGCAACGAAGAATCATGGGCCCTTGATAATTTAAAGGTTACTGTCGCATCCGCCCCCGAAGAATCACTCATATCGCAAGGATCAGTTTGGGCCTATCTCGACGATGGCTCGGATCAAGGTGTGACCTGGCGATCAGCCAACTTTAATGACGCTACGTGGCTACGTGGCCCGAGCCAATTGGGATACGGAGACGGAGATGAAGCCACCACTTTGAGCTTTGGCCCGGATAACAATGACAAATACGTGACCAGCTACTTTCGCCACGCCTTCAACGTCCTCGACGTCGATCAGTTCGGCGAACTCGTAGTGGGCTTTCTTCGTGACGATTCCTGCGCCATTCACCTCAATGGCACCCGGATCGTCCTGGACAATCTTGACCCTGATGCCCCCTCTACGGCCTTCGCTCTTTTGAATCCCGGCTTAACCGGTGAAAACACTTGGAGCGAAGTCTCCGTCACCCCGGACCTTTTGGTTGAAGGAGCTAATATCCTCGCCATTGAGATTCACCAGGACGACCCAAACAGCAGTGACATCAGTATGGATGCCTACCTCGTGGGCAAACGCATCCTTCGTGCCGGCATCCTCGCAAATGACACCGACCCTGAGGATGATCGACTGAACGTCGAACTTCTAACATCTCCTCAGCACGGTAGTCTCACCCTCAATCCCGACGGCACTTTTTCCTACTTTCCAGACATCAACTATGAGGGTTCGGACTCTTTCACCTACCGGGCTACCGATGGAGAGTTCAACTCCGCAGCCGCCACCGTCAACTTCACCATGGCCGCCGGTGCCAGTGACTTCCCGGTAACATCCGCCGACAGCTACTCCACGACCGAAGACACAACCCTGAATATCACGGCGTCGGCTGGCGTTCTCCAAAATGATTCAGATCCGGATAGTCCCGAACTCACCGTAGCCATCGACGCCACACCCACAAATGGAGCGTTAATTCTCAATCCTAACGGAAGCTTTTCCTACACCCCTCCCCTGAACTTCGCGGGTATCGACTCATTCACCTACCGGGTCAGTGACAGTATAAATCTGAGCCGCCCTGAATCTGTCACCATCACGGTTCTCGCAATCAACGACAAGCCCCTGGCATTGGCAGACACCTATCTTGCAGCTCCCGGGGAGACTCTTTCCATTAGTACGGCAAATGGCTTACTCGGGAATGACAGCGATCCTGACAGCCCTATCTTAAGTTCAATTCCTGAAACCAACCCGTCTTCAGGAAACCTCTCTCTGGCAAATGACGGCTCGTTCACCTACACCCCTTCCAATGGATTCTCCGGAACCGATTCCTTCACCTATCGTGCCAACGACGGACTTCTGTCATCCGACCCCGCGACCGTCTCAATTCGAGTCAATGCGGCTCCAATTGCGATCGATGACAGTTATCCCACCGTCGAAGATTCCCCCATCATCACCACGGCCGAGAACGGCATCCTTGCCAACGATCAGGATAGCAACATTTTGACTGCGGTTCTCGTTTCCGAGCCCAGTCACGGATTTCTGACTCTCAGTTTGGACGGTTCCTTCATCTACATTCCCAATAGCTGTCTCTTATACACATCTGACGCTGCCGA
>OJIS01000309.1_pt1 | contig 16852 bp, 16 predicted proteins | sample 1595671 | NCBI WGS metagenome assembly OJIS01 (sample SAMN05416814, study PRJEB24817) | seawater metagenome | isolation source: Sea water | place: Canada:Atlantic | collected 2013-07 | reverse complement strand
AGATCAGCCTCGGTCTCGTGGGCTCGGAGATGTGTATAAGAGACAGGTACTGCGCATTCCGGACGGGAATCATTTGAAGCCGCTGAACCTGGGGCAAAAGTGCTTCATCGATGCTCTCTTGAATCCTGAAATTTCGCTCGTGACTTGTTTTGGTCAGGCCGGAACGGGAAAGACCCTGGTGGCGATGGCGGCGGGATTGCATGGTGTTTTTGCTCGTGACTTCAACGGGTTGACGGTGAGTCGTCCGGTGGTGGCGATGGGCGATCAGATGGGTTATTTGCCGGGATCGCTGGAGGAAAAGATGCGCCCGTGGTTGCAGCCAATTTACGATGCTCTTGAGCTTCTCATGAGCCCGCAGAATTCCCAGGGACCGAAGCGGAAGCGCAATAAACCGGAGGGTGGAGATGCCCATCAAAAGCCCTATGACGATCTTGTCAGTCAGGGTGTGATCGAGGTTGAGGCTTTGGCTTATATTCGAGGCCGCTCGATCCCGAATCGATTTTTCATTCTTGACGAAGCCCAGCAGTTGACTCCGCAAGAGGCAAAGACGGTGGTAACCCGGATGTCGAAGGGATCGAAACTGGTGATGGTGGGGGATCCGGCCCAGATCGATCATCCGTATGTCGATAGCCGGAGTAATGGTCTCGTGTTTACGCGTCAGCGGATGCGGGGACAGAGTTTTGCCGCTCACATTACCCTGAGTCGTGGCGAGAGAAGCGATTTGGCTGAAGCGGGTGCGCGATTGATGTAACGGTTTTTCTGTGATATTCCCTTCTTCGTTATGAAATTGCTCGTCTGCCTGTGTCCAATAATCTTCTTGATTGGAGGATGTGGAGCAAGTCGTGAGAAGCTCCCTCCTGCATGGGGGAAGACGGTATCGAGAGAAGTGGATGCTCTTGGGATTCAAAATTGGATCATCATTGCCGAGTCATCGTTTCCCGTGGTGTCACGGGTTGGTGTGAGGACTCTCGTCGTGGATGCGGAGGTTCCTGAGTTGGTGGACTATGTCGTGAACCACCTCGAGAGCTCTGAGAACGTCAATCCGACTTTCAACACGGCGCGTGAGTTGCCCTACGTGAGCAACGACCGCGCACCTGGAATTGATCAATTCCGCAAGGATCTTAAGGAGGCTTTGCACGGTCATGAGGTTCGGCAGATGGACAACCGTTCGCTGACGTTGCTGGCACATAGTGATGCCTCGAAATTTGCAGTGCTTGTCTTGAAGTCGAAGACCGCGCTGCCCTATTCCAGTGTCTTTGTAGAACTCGATAGTGGCTACTGGGACCGGGGTTCGGAGGACAAGTTGCGTCTTGATATGAGATCGGCGCAGGAGAAAGCCAGAGTTGAACAGGAGAGAATCAGACAAGAGCTCGAGAGAACCAAGCAAGAACTGGAGAGAGTCAGACAAGAACAGATACGAGCCAATGAAACGATCAACTGAAGAAATCGACCAAGAGCGAGAAGAGGCGTGGGTCGGTGATGCGGTCCTTGCACTCTATGTGAGAGAGTGGTTGCTCCGCGAAAAAGGGAAGATTGATGGGGAGGCTTTTATTCGGGCGACCTCAAATGATTTCCTTCGCTTGGTGGGTAATCCCACGGCGGTCGAAGCCGAGATTGGCCGTGAATATCAGGAGAAGGGCTTGCAAGGAGGGTTTGATTATGTGGAGCAAAAACTGATTCCGGTTTTCCAGCAGCGGGAAAAAGTGCGCGAGCGGCAAAAGGCCCGACGGTAGGGGAAGCTCCGTCTTTTCGGAAGGAAGAGCCGGAGGGTCGTGAATTTAAAATTCAGCAATGCGTGCGTCGCAGGAACAGGGCGAGTCCGCCAAGTCTTTCGAGTCCGGCGAAGGCGGCGGAACCGGTGTCAAAGAAGTCGTGTGAACTGACGTTGGAAGGCGCTTCGACGGTGATGCGAAGAAGGGCGGCTTGGGGCAATGTGGGCCGTTAGCTCACTTCGTCGTGATCTGGTGGATCACTTGCAGGGTGAGTTTGCCGGCGTTTTCGAGCGCGCCGGGTGTGATCTTGTCGAGAGTGTCTTCGGCGGTGTGCCAGTAGTCCATGTTCTGGAAATCACCGATGATGTGGAGGACGGGAATATTCGCGAAAGCCATGAGTGGGACGTGATCGTCGAGGATACTCGTTCCCGGGAAGCTGACGGCTTGATCAAGGCCGAGTGCGGTGGTGGCGATACGCGATTGGGCGATCGCTCCGGGGTGGGAATCACTACCGATGAAAAGGGGGACTTTGGGATCACCGACCAGGTCAATCACAATTCCGAGGGATGGTTTTGTTTTGCGTTTACGGAGCTTTTTAGCGTAGTTGGAGCTCCCGTACAAGCCGTCCTTGCGAAATTCCATCTTTTCCCCCATGGCTTCCTCTCCATCAAAAAAGACGAGTTCAATGTTGAGAGCAGCTTCCTGGTGTTTGCTGAGGATGCGGGCCAATTCGAGCATGACGCCAGTTGATGATCCACTGTCGTTTACTCCGAGGAAGACCTTGTCGGAGTATGGCTTGGTATCGAGGTGGCCGCTCACGATGAAGGTGGTGGAGGTGGCCCAATCAGGTTCTCCTTCGGGCAGGTAGCGGGCGAGAAGGTTGGTGAAGGAGACTCTGCCGACGGGGGTGAGGGTTTGAAACGAACTTCGTTTCGTTTTCCAACCAAGTTCTTGCAGGGTGTCTTCGAGATACTTGAGGCTCTTTTGGTAGCCCTCGGATTGAGGCGGGCGAGGTCCAAAAGAGGTGAGCTTTTCGATGTGGTCGAAGGCGTTCTGACCGGAGAATTCGTCAACAGCAGCCTTGGGAATCGGGCCGGCATTGAGGATTTTGAGTGGCGGGGCCTCTTCCTTATCTCCGCAGGCGGTGAAGAGAAAAAGGGCTGCAATACCGGTGAGTGCCGTTTTGATCACGAAACTAGTCTAGGTCGAGTCCCAGAAGGTTCAAGATTCTCCCGAGGTCGTCATTCCCGTAATATTCGATTTCAATCTTACCTTTCTTGTCGGTGTGATGAACGACGGTTTGGGTGGCGAAGTGATCGCGCAGTCGGTTCTGGATCGCGGTGATGTGAGGATCGACCACCGTTGCCTTGCTGGAAGATCTTTTTTGCCCGTTCTTATTGTAGGTTTGGACAAATTTCTCCGCCGCACGAACGGTCATGTTCTGGCGGAGAATCTGATCGGCCGCTGCGATTTGCTCTTTGGGCTCCTTAATTCCAAGGATGGCTTTGGCATGGCCGACGGTGAGGTGGCCATCGGCAACGTGGCGTTGGATCGGAGCCTGGAGATCGAGCAGTCTCATCGAGTTGGCCACGCTGGCCCGTGACTTGCCGACGCGCTTGGCGATGACCTCTTGTTTGAGGCTGAAGTCTTTCGCGAGCCGAACGTAACCCTGGGCTTCCTCAATGGCATTCAGGTCCTGGCGTTGCAGGTTTTCAATGAGAGCCATCTCCAGAACCTCGCGGTCGCTGGAAGGTCGCTCGATGACCGGGACGGTCTTGAGCCCGAGCATCCGGGAGGCGCGCCAACGTCGTTCGCCGGCGATGAGCTCCATTTGGCCCTCAACCTTGCGGATAATGAGAGGCTGAATGATGCCAAGCTGCTCGATGGATTGCTTAAGTTCTTCGAGCGATTCCTCTGAGAAATACTTGCGGGGTTGGAGAGGTGAGGCGATGAGATCATCGATGGGAACCTGGGTTACGCTCTCGCCGGGGCGGAGTTCGACCTTGGCATCCGGGACGGTATCCGAGCTGGCCCCTTTGATGAGTGCTCCAAGTCCTTTGCCCAACGCCTTTTTTGCCATAACGAACCATGAGATATCGAAGGTCATCCAAAAATGAAAGAATGGAATGATTCCTTAATTCATCTGAAATGCCGCGAGTGGTCCGGAGCCTTGACGTGGCCGCGATCTCAGGTCATTTCAGAGGAGTGAAAACACTCCTACTCCTACTAATCCTAACCCTCAACGCTTGTTGTGATGAGACTGATGTCCGCCTATCCTCGGTGCCGCCGCGAAATATCGTGCCGATGGAAGTGAAAGAACGAGCGCAGAGTGCGGTGCAAAAAATCGTGGATGAAACGGTCAGAGGGAACTTTAAAGCGGCCCTGGACTCGATGAACCCTGGATTTGTAAAGGTGATTTCCCGTCCCTATGGAGGTCCTGCAAAATATAAGGCCGCACTCATGAGGCAGATGAATGAGTTGGGCCAGAATGGGATTACTTTTCAGGCGGCGATCACGCGTAAGGCGGATATTGCCTTTGAGGTGGACTATGGATTTGAAAATCACGTGGTGAACGGAAAAGTGGTCTTGGGCAAAGACGGGAAGCCCCAGCAGGTCGCCCGCTATCGCAGCTGGATGGTTTTTGTCCCAACGGTGAAGGACTTTCAGGTTCTGGATAAGTCGACAAACCCGGCCAAGCTCCGGAAGTTTCGCAAGTGGGACTTTGAAGTCGCGATCTCTCCGAAGAAGAATGAAAACTGGACTTTGGTCAACGGCTCGAGTGTGAATGCACTTCAGCTCAGGAAGCTCTTTAAATTTCTCCCCAAAGATGACAAAAAGTTTCAGTTCCCCGAGGTGAAAAGCCAGGAACTCAAATAACGTCAAAGACTCTCCATGGGAAAAAAGAAAGGTAAAAAGAACCGCAAACTCTCCAAGTCGGAGGAGCTGCGGAGGGTTGAAAAGCTGCGTAAGCGCGGCGAGAGCGACTACGTCGAGGTCCGGGGGTCCGTGATCCATGGGCGTGGGGTTTATTGCACCGAGCCGATTGAGGCAGAGCAGTACTTCATCGAATACGTGGGTAATCTCATCAACAAGGATGAGAGCGAAAAGCGGGCCTGGAAGCAGTTCGAGGAACATGAAAAGTCCGGGGCTGCCGCAGTTTATATTTTTAATCTGACGAAGAAGTGGGACCTGGACGGGAACGTCGAATGGAATCCAGCCCGCTTGGTCAATCATTCTTGCAACCCGAACAGTGAGGCGATCCAGGATGGTAAAAGGGTTTATCTCCAGTCCCTCCGTGACATTGAGATCGATGAGGAAATCACCTTCGACTACGGCTTTGATATCGAGTGCTACGAGGACCATCCCTGCCGCTGCGGTTCGGAGAAATGCGTTGGCTACATTGTGGGGCGTGCTTTTCACAAGGAGCTGGCAAAGCGACTGAGGGCCAAAGAAAAAGAGGTCAATCAAGCCTCATAGCTCTGCTTGGCAATTCCGTGTCATTGGTACATTATTTTTCGACACCATGAAAACGATTCTATTTATCCTCACACTGGGTGCCGGATTGGCATTGGCAGGCACACCGGGAAGGGCGCGACAACTTACGCGATCTTACGATGTCGCTTATCTTCAGTGGAACAACGATGTCCGAACGGCCCCTAATGATGAAGCCCAGAACGCGGCGTGGCTCCGCCGCCCGGATGCCACCGCCGCCGGACGTAAGGTCTGGGAGGAGATCAGGGGCAGTCTCAAGGAAGCCTGGGCATTGGAACCGGCCGCCTGGTTGTTGACGAATGCCTCGACCTATGCCGTGACACCCGTGGGGGTGCAGGTTCGTGGGCGCCCGCCCCAAAGCCCGGTCTCCATGATTCGGGAGGCCGTCCGAAAATATCACCTGCAGAGCCCCAAGCTAGGGCCGTATTGCATTTCCTTGACCCACATTCAGGACCCAAAATCGATGGCGCTTCTTGAGACGCTCGAAAAAACCAATCCTTCGCAAGCCGTGCGGGGCGCGGCTGCCCTCGGGTTGGCGATTTTGCATCGCCGCCTTGGCGGGGGAAAACGGGGCATGGGAATCCGACAGCAAAAGCTCCGGACGGCGATCATGTCGCCGGATCTCACCGTCGGAAGAACGACGACCCAAGCGATTTTGAAGGACGAGCTTTTTAGAATGGCGAACCTCAACCTTGGAACCGTGGCTCCTGATTTTCGAGGAGTCGAAGTCGATCTCAAGAAGTCCTCATTGAGTGATTCTCGTGGTAAGATCACGATCCTGTTTTTCTGGAATGCGCTCATGCCGGCGCACGATCAAAGCTTGGCCCTCTTCCGGAAATATCAGGAGGAATTCCCTGGGAAGGGTATTCAGATCTTGGGAATCAATATGGATAATCCTCTCACCTTGAGACGGCACATCGCGGAAGGGAATGTCACCTGGAAGAATTTCTCCGACTCCACCCAGTCGATTTCGAAGCTCTATCGCATCGAGCGCTGGCCTTATGTCTACGTTCTCGATGAGGACCATAAAATCCGTTTCGCCGGCGAACCCGGCGCTTTTGTGAAAATTACCGCCGATGACCTGGCCAAGCAGCTGACGATTCGAAAGCAGGCCGCTTTAAAGAATCCCAAGATTGGGAACTAGCCGCCAAAGCCCTTCGCCCAGATCGAGGCAGTTGTTCCACCAATTGAAAGCGAAGCTGCTGAGTTGCACTTCCCGGGAGGTGGCGCAGAGCATGAGGCTGAAGAGGATCAGGTTCGCGAAGATGATGATCATCAGGGACAGGAAGGTGCCATTTTCTTTAAGATCCGGTTGATCCTTTGGGATCATCCACACTGTCCAGACAATGTGGAAAGTCCAGGTGAAGCCCAGGAGGCCAGTCAGAATGAGACCACCTGCGGGAATCTCCATCCAGAGGCTCACGAAGCTATGGAGAGAGATGAGAACCGCTGACCAGAAGGGGATGAAATAGGGCGAGAGGGCGATGAGAATATTGGATTTATTGGTCATCACGTAACCGCCCTCGGAGCTGAAATGAATGTCGCTGATTCGCCCGCCGCATGCGTAGACGAACATGGCGTGGGTCATTTCATGTCCCAAAACATAGAGGTAGAGAAGGCGGTTATTGGCGATCCCGGCGATAAACCAGCTGAGCATCGAACAGACTCCCACCATGAAGCAGAGCAGTTCCGTGGAATACCAGATCGTCTGGAAAATTCGTTCCTCGCCGCTTTCCCGCATCAAGGTGATGATGGTGATGAAACACAGGGGAATGAGGCCAAAGGCCGCGCCCCAGTGGGCGATACGCCGCAAAAAGGTGAGGGGGAGAAAATCGTCATCATAGAGATCGGCCGAACTGGTTGAACCTGCAATGGCGGCCTGCCGGGTCATCCCGGATCGCCGTCGGTTGCTCCGCCGATTGACGTGATCTTGTGCCCGATGATGGAGGCTGATCAAACGTGCTCCCACCCCGGCACGCCGCTTCTCACGGGCGCGCGCGCGTTGGTTGAGCTTGCTTGAAAGTCTCTTGTTGCTCATCGGGATGGTTAAGCTAACTAAATGATCTGAAAAAATAAAGCGAATGTCTCGCTTTCGCTGCGGCCTTTGGCTTGGTCTTTGCTAGGATCAAGGGGTGAGCGAGCAGAAAGATGTCCCCGGTTTGGTGAAAATTGACCCTTGGTTGGAGCCTTATTCGGGAGCGATCCATGCCCGGACAGCCAGATTTGAGAAAAAGCTCTCGGAATTTGGGCCGCTTGTTGATTTTGCGACCAGTCATCAGACCATGGGGTTGCACCGAAAGGGGGATTTCTGGATCTATCGGGAGTGGGCTCCGCGGGCCACTGCTCTGTTCCTGACCGGCGACTTTTGCGATTGGTCGAGGGAGGCGTATCCCTTGAGGCGCTCCCAAGAGCTTGGAGTCTGGGAGCTCCGGCTTCCGCTTGATGCTTTGAAGCACGGTGATCTCTACAAGGTTCACATTGTGGGAAAAAACGGAGCTCAAGACCGGATTCCTTCCCATGCCCGTTTTCTGGTTCAGGATGAGGAAACCAAGCTTTTTTCGTCACAGGTGCGGGATCTGCCGGATTATCAGTGGAAACATTCCGCTCCGGGTGCCGTCAAATCGCCCCGGATTTATGAGGCTCATGTTGGGATGGCGACCGAGGATCTCCGGGTCGGAACCTACCGGGAATTTGCCGACGACATCCTGCCCCGGATTGCGCGGCTTGGTTACAATGTCGTCCAGCTCATGGCGATCGCGGAGCATCCTTACTATGGGTCCTTTGGTTACCATGTGGCCAACTACTTTGCGCCCAGTTCAAGGTGTGGCTCGCCCGAAGACCTCAAGTATCTCATCGATGCCGCCCATGGACTCGGGATTGCGGTGCTGATGGATATTGTCCACTCGCATTCGGTCAAAAATGTCGCCGAGGGTCTGGCGGCTTTTGACGGACAGGAAGGGCTGTATTTTCACGGGCGGGAGCATCCCCAGTGGGACTCCCGGCTTTTTGACTATGGTCGCACCGAGGTTTGCCGCTTCCTTCTCTCAAACGTCGCTTATTGGATGACTGAGTTTCACTTCGACGGCTTCCGTTTCGATGGTGTGACTTCAATGCTCTACCATCACCACGGGGATATTGCCTTTGATCACTACGATCGGTATTTCCTCGATGACGTCGAGTGGGATGCCGTGACCTACCTCCAACTGGCGAACCAACTGATTCACGAAATCAATCCCGATGCCCTGAGTATTGCGGAGGATATGAGTGGCATGCCGGGGCTTTGTCGACCGCTTTCGGAGGGCGGGGTGGGCTTCGATTATCGCTTGGCGATGGGGATTCCCGATCACTGGATCAAGCTGATGAAGCACACTCCGGACGAGCAGTGGAATCTTGAGGAGATCTACGAGACCCTGACCGACCGGCGATACGGGGAGAAGACGATTGCCTATGCCGAGAGCCACGATCAGGCGCTGGTGGGAGATAAAACGATGGCTTTTTGGCTGATGGACGCCGCGATGTATGACCACATGGGAGCCGGGGACGATCACGCTGAAGTTGACCGGGGCATGGCCCTTCATAAGATTCTCCGTCTGATGACCCTCGCGCTTGGCGGGGAAGGCTATCTTACTTTCATGGGAAATGAATTTGGTCATCCCGAGTGGGTGGACTTTCCAAGAGAAGGAAACGACTGGAGCTATCAATACGCACGCCGCCAGTGGTCACTCGCAGATCATCCTGACCTGAAATACCGCGAACTGGAGGCCTTTGATGCTGCCATGATGAATACGGTTGCAGCTGTCCTGCACACCCCGGGTGCCCGGATTCTCAATCTCGACCAAGCGAACCAGTGTCTTCAGTTTGAGAGAGGAAACTTAATCTTTGCGGTGAACCTGAGTCCTTCAAATTCGGTGGCTGATTATGAATTCCCGGTGCCTGAGGAGGGAGATTACGAAATTATTTTGTCTTCCGATGATCCTGACTTCGGAGGTCACGGTCGGACTGATGCCAGCATCAGGTATGCTACGGTGGCGGGGCGTCTGAAAATCTATCTCCCTTGCCGGACCATGATGGTGTTTCGGCTGGTGGAATGAAGAGACCTCCTTCCGGTTGGCAGGAGGACACGAAAAAACCCACAGCCTGAATCAGGCGTGTGGGCTTGGAAACTTGTGAGCGCTTGCGCTTACTCGGCCAGAATCTTCATGGTCGGGATGGTGCCGATGTGAGGCTCGCCGGTTCCACCTTGTGCCGTTGCACGCTTAAGAACGGCTGAGCTGATGACATCACAGCATCCTGGTTTTGGGCAGTAGCTGGATGTGCACGATCCACACTTTGCCTTGACCTTGACGGTCTCGGTGTAAGCGACCTTTTCCTCAACTTCGTAAGGGATGCCTCCTTTGGTGCCGGGATCGACCATACGCTTGACGATCTTGTATTTGGTCACCTCTTGGGTGGTGTAGGCTTGATCGTTCCCCCCGCAACAGCAAGAAGGAAGAATGGTGGCTAGGATACCGAGGAGGAGAAGTGGGATCAGTTTTTTCATAAATGTCTGCGGTGAATTGACTTCCTAGAGGAAATCAAATCCTCCAAGGGGTTGTCGAGAGCGATTTTAAGATTATCCGGCTTTAAGATCCTTTTGGGCGACTACGAAGAGGCTGTCGCGGAAAAGAGGGAGGTTGCGGATGGGATTAATCAGGATTTTCCCAAAATTTCTAAGTTTGTTGGGATGGGCAGTCCAGTTCTCCAGCGGGAAGTATCCGGTTTCGTTTGACCGTCCCAAATGTGAGTAAAATGAGATGGTTTGTTTGCGAATCACATTCAGGCCGGTGTTTTCAAAGCACGCGATGACTTCACTCAGTTTGTATTCCTTCCAATGGCCATGGCCTTCTTCATCAACTTCCGGCTCGCTCCAGCGGTTGGGAATAAAGAGGCTTTTATTGAGCGCAAAGCGACTTGGAGTGGTCAGGATCAAGCGGCCCCCTGGTTTGAGGCAACGCTCTATGCCGGCGAAGAGCTCCTTGAACGAAGCCGGATTCAGATGCTCAAAGACCTCGGTGAAGAGAATGGTGTCGAAGTGATTGTCGGGGAAGGGGAGGTCCGGTGAATCGTTGAGGTTGTGGGCGAGAAGCTCGATCCCGGCCTCACTGATGATGGGGAGGCGGTCCGGTTTGAGGTCAATCGCGCTGACCTCCCAGTCTTGTCGCTGAAAGTAAAGCGAGAGGTAGCCGGGCCAACACCCGATATCGAGAAGCCTGGGCGTGTCTCCGGACGATTTGTCGGCGGCCTGAACCGCTTCGGCGCTGAGCCGAAAACGGTGCTCGTGGTTTCTCAGGTAAGCCTCATCGGCGGAAAGATCCGCCTTCACTTTGTCAAAAACTTCGTGGTCCATCGATGTTCAGACGAGGGTGGATCCTGGCTAGGCGATGGTCAGAACCTGCGCGACAATGCGTTTGGCATTGGGGAGCTGGTCCGGTTCGACGTATTTCGAGTAGATCGCGGGAGCATCAATGGTGCAGACGCGCTTGATGGGGGCATCAAGGTAGTCGAAGGCATACTCCTGAATCAAGGTCGTGATCTGGGCGGAAACGCCGCAGAACGGTTTTGATTCGTCGACCAGGCAAGCCTTGTTGGTTTTTTTAACGGACTCAATGATGGTATCTTGGTCGAGCGGGCGGATCGAGCGGAGATCGACGACCTCGGCACTAATGCCATGCTCGGATTGGAGGATCTCAGCAGCCTCGAGGCAGCGAAGAACGCTGGCACCGTGGGCGATGAGGCTGATGTCGGTGCCTTCACGTTTGATGTCGGCTTTGCCGAGTGGGATCGTGAAATCACCGTCAGCAGGATCGGGGACATCGCCCTTGAGTCCGTAGAGAGTGGTGTTCTCCATGACATAGACGGGGTCATTGTCACGGATTGCGGTTTTCATGAGCCCTTTGGCATCGGCAGGAGTCGCGGGTGAGCAGACCTTGAGGCCGGGGAAGGAGGCGAAGAGGCCTTCCGGAGTGTGGGAGTGGGTCGCACCTACGTTGGTGCCACCATTGGCGGGGCCACGCATGACGATGGGGACGTTGATGAGACCACCGGACATGTAGCGGCAGCAGGCGGCGTTGTTGACGAGTTGGTCAAAGGCGACGCTATGGAAGGACCAGAACATCAGCTCCATGACGGGGCGGATTCCAAGCATGGAGGCTCCGATGCCCATGCCAATAAATCCGGCTTCGGAGATGGGGGTGTCGACGACACGTTTGTCGCCCCATTTCTCCCAAAGACCTTTGGTGACCTTGTAGGCACCGTTGTATTGGGCGACTTCCTCGCCCATCAGGACGACGTTTTCATCGCGGGCTAGCTCCTCGTCGAAGGCTTCGTTGAGGGCGTCACGGTATTCGATTTCGCGCATGGTATCTTAAAGGGTAAAAAATTAATCGTTGAAGAAGTGACGGCCGATTTTGGAGGCCTCGGTGTTGTTATCGGTCTCCCAATAGACGTCCTCGGTAATGCTCTCGATGGTGGGAGCGGGAGATTCGTCAGCAAAGATCACCGAAGCGGCGGCTTCCTGCTTGGACTCGGTGTCGATCGCCTTGGCGGTCTCATCGGTGAGGACTTTTTCGTCGAGCAAGCGTTGCCTCCAAAGATTGATGGGATCGTGATCACGTTTGTATTTTTCGATCTCCTCGGGTGAGCGGTATTTCTTGTGGTTCGCGTCGGCGACGGAGTGACCGTAATACCGATAAGTATTGATTTCCAGAACGGTGGGCTTCGATTCCTTGCGGGCGCGCTCCATCGCGATGTGCATCTTGGCGCGGACTTCATAGAAGTCCTCACCATTTACGACGTCCCAGTCCATGTCGTAAGCCTCGGCCCGCTGTGCGAGGCAGTCCTTATAGGCACTGGAACGCTTTTGCGAAGTTCCCATGGAGTAGCCGTTGTTCTCGATGACGTAAACGACAGGGATTCCGAAGAGGGCGGCGATATTGAGTGATTCGTGAAAAGCGCCCTGGTTGACCGCGCCATCTCCGAGGAAGCAGAGAGCGGAGCCCGGAAGGCCTTTGTATTTCAAGCCATATCCAAGGCCGAGACCAAGAGGGGTCTGACCGGCGACGATGCCATGACCACCCCAGAAATTTTTATCAGGGGCGAAGAAGTGCATTGAGCCACCTTTGCCCTTCGAGCAGCCAGTGGCTTTTCCGAAAAGCTCGGCCATGCACTCGTTCATCCCCATGCCGACGGCGAGGGCGTGGGCGTGACAACGGTAAGCCGTGATCATGTGATCATTCTCACCCATGAGAGAGGCGGCACCAACCGCGAGGGATTCCTGACCGATGTAGAGGTGGAGAAATCCGCCCATTTTACCGGCGCTATACTGCTTCAGTCCGGCCTGCTCGAAGCGTCGAATCTGAGTCATCTGGCGGTAGTGCTCGATTTTCTTTTCAGACGAGAGCGTCTTGTTGATCGGCGAACTCGCAAAATCGAGCGGAGAAATATTGGGGCTGTTGGCGGTTTCCATGGCGAAAGTATTTCGGGAAAGGACATAACGGTCCCGACGGAGTGCCGCAAGACTAATGCTGTCGTCGTTAGTGTGTCGCAAAACAGGCGAAAACAAACCCCTCATCCGTTTTTCTTGCCAATAAAGTGCTCATTGATTGCCCTTTTAGCTTGGTGGCTTGGGACAATTCGATGACCTGCGGGAATTTGCTTTTGGCGGGAGGTCCGTTGAGCCGCTGTTGGGTTGGTCCGGAGAGGGAAAGATGGACTATGTTCCTTCCAAAGTAACTTACTTCTTGCGGATGGTTTTCAGCAACTCAATCATTTGGAGTTTTTCACCTATTTTGGCGACCTGCATGGGTGTGTTTCCGCCATAGTCGGGAATGGTTCGATCCGCTCCAGCTTCGAGCAGGATGCGGGCACTCTTCGGGGCATTTTTGAAGATCGCAATTATCAGTGGGGTGGCCCCATTTTTTTCCTGCACATCGATGAGCGCACCTTTCTTAATGAGCATTTTCACCATTTCCGGTTGATCCATGCCTGCGGCAAAGTGCAGGGGCGTCAATTTCTCGGCGTCCCGGGCTTGCAGATTGACGTCCTGCGCCATGATGAGATCAAACATCTTCTGATTGCCCGTAAAGATGGCCTTCCAGATCGAAGTGCGGCCAAACATGCTCTTATTGGCCTTATCAGGGTCAGCATGATGACTGAGCAATAGCTTGAGCATCGCTTCCGAGCCGGCATGCAACGCGCTTTCGATAGGAGTCACTCCCTCTCCTTTTTTTGTCCCCGCCAGATTGACATCGGCTTGATGCTTGATGAGTAGCCCGGCAATACGCAGGTAGTCGTCTTCCAAGCCAATCTTGGTCGCGATATATCCTTCCGATACTTTTAGATCTTCATAGTGCGCGCCACACGTCGCCGCAGCACCCAGCACGCTCCAGTACTCGCTAGTGGCATTTACCTTGGCACCTGCATTGATCAGGAGCTCCACAAGCTCAGCATGCCCCCAAGAGGCAGCGAACATGAGAGCGGTCGAACATGCACCGTCCATCTTCGCATCTACCTTGGCTCCCTTTTTGATCAACAAGGTCGCCGTTTTTACCATATTATCCGAGTTGCCGGAACACATCAAAGGCGTGGCGTCATTGTTGGTGCGGGCCTCGATCAGGGAGGCATCCTTTTCGAGCAGGAGTTTGACATTCTCAGTTTCGCCGTGTTCAGCGGCATTGTGCAGGGGGGTGAACCCTGCAAAATCCCTGACACGAACATCGGCACCCTTCTCCAGAAGGAGTCGAACCGCTTCGGGCTTGTCCCGATTGGCCGCGATATGGAGGGCGGTCTGCTTCATGTCATTTGCCAAATTCACATCGAAACCAGCGGACAGCACGATTTTCAAACAATCAGGGTGTCTCGCGGCATCTGTTAGCGCCCGGCCTTTCTGTTTATTGGTCAGCTTTTTAAGATCCAAGCTCTCGAACAAGATCTCGAACCTTTCCACATTTTCCATCTCCGCAGCGAGTGACATGGCCGATTTTTGACTTAAGGGGAGAGAGGCTATTTCCTTCGAAAGTAACGGAGAATCTTTACCCTTGAGAAGCGGGTCGGCTCCCTTTTCCAAGAGAAGGGTGATAATATCTCCGGGTGCCTGAAGGGCGATCGAAAAAACGAATGGGGATGCCCCCATGGTTCCGCGGTTTGGGTTGGCCCCGGCGTTCAATAAAAGGCGACTAATCTCTTCATGCTGGGCAATCACCGCTCCGCCCAGCGGCGTCCCCCGCCCTTTGATATCCGGCTTGGCTCCTGCTGCGATGAGCAACTTTGCGATCTCCAATTTTCTGGAGTAAAGCGGTTCGTCTATTTGCTGAAACATGCCTTTGAGAAGTTCTCCGAACAATTCGCCTTCGTTGGCTTCTGCCAGGAGGTGCTTCTTAAGCTCACCTTCAGATCCCCCCTTGGACATCGCGGCCGCCATGCGAGCTCCTCGCTCAGAGTATCGGAAAACATTAGTAGCCTCAGACAAGGGTGAGGGGGTAGCGGTTAAATCTGATTTATCAGTGGGTGGCGGATTGACCTCGGCCTTATGTTTGAGCAGAAGCCTGACCGCCTCCACATGCCCATCCAAGGTTGCGAGATAGAGCGCGGATTCTTCACGGTCTTTCGTGAGCAAATTGATGTCGGCGTCGGACTCGATGAGCCATTGCAGAACCTCCACTCGATTATGCGCGGCGGCTTCCATGGCTGCGGTTCTTCCCGCCGGGCCTGTGGCATTCAGCAGCCCAGGTGTTTTTTCGAGCAATTCTTGTGCCTTCTTAAGGTCGCCAGTCGAGGCTGCGAAAATGAAGTCCTTTATGCCTGGGATTAGCACTTTGAAACTAAGGAGAACGTGACGTGTTTCCGGGGAGTCGGCGCCTTGCAGTGCAGTACGTTTCAGTTTGCACACCGCTTCCCGGTCTGCGCCCCTTTTTAATAAAATTCGGCAAGTTTCAGGATGTCCGCCACGCGCCGCATAGTGGAGCGCGGTCCAGCCCATATAACCGAGCGCTGCCACATCCGCACCTTTGTCCAACAGCAGGGTAAGCGCTTCGTTTCGCCCCTCGGATGCCGCCAGGTGCAGGGGCTGTTTGCCAAGCTTGTCTTTGATTTTCCAAGCATCGGCATTCTTATCGAGGATGCGCTTTAGTTCAGCGACATTGCCTGCCTCTGCCGCCGTGTGGATAGGCGCGGCCTTGCTCCTTCGCGTAAGTTGGACCAGATAGGAAGGCGGTCATGATCGCCAATACGATGGCGTGGATGGAGGCGAGAGCTGCGAAGGGAGGGCGTAAATGAGTCTTCATCATGGTTGATTGCTGGGAATTTATTTTTTTCGGAAGGGCTCTGAAGCCCTGTTGGGTCGAGTGGGAAGGGCTGGGTGAGTAGCCGGGACTCCTTTCGGGAAAAATAGGTTGGAGGGCTGCTGGTCACTTTGTGCCAATTCTTGGGTTGAAGGGGGATTGATGCCTATTCCGAGCTTGTGGAGCACGAGACAAGGGTTTCCCGAATGAAGAAGAGGGCAAAGGTCTTCAAGATCTGTAGAGGATTGAGATCAGTGGGTTTGAAGGTGGTGTCTGGAGTTTTCAAAATGTCTTCACTCAGACATGCGAGAATACTAAATGTTTTGGATCATAAATTCCTAAAATATTTTTGGAGTTACTTTTCTATGGCCCCACGAGACCATGTCAGGGTGATTTGGCGATTAGTTTGCTTTTGGCGGAAAGGTTCCAAAGTCTCTGTTGCAATTTTAAATGACAGACGTTTTGTTTTACGCACGCCTCCGTCGACGACGACTTCGTCGGAATGGTCTTCCTCCTGCACACTTGCCCTATTGGAAAGCTCAAAATAGCCTTCGCCGAAATCGAAAATTTCGATGGCCTGACCGTCAGGCCAGTCGTTTTTCGGATTGAGACCCCTTAACTCATACGTTCTAAAAATAGGGTGAAAAACACGTCGACAAACGACGCCGATCTTGATTGCCTGAAGGAGGCTCATTTTTCTAATTGAGCTCTTAGATAGCCATGAAAAAGCCGCAATTCCCTCTACTAACCTCTCTCTCATTCACGTTAGTTCCGCTTGCATCTCAAGGAGCAATCCTCGTGACAGAGAATTTTGACTATGCGGATGGAAATCTCACGAATAACGCGGCGTGGACAGCTCATAGCGGAGGAGGATCAGTTCCGATTACCGTGACCAGTTCGGCGGTAATACTTTCCCACGGCTCCGGCAGCAGAGAAGACGTTAACACCACATTTACCACGAAAAATAGTGGAATCCTAAGCGCTCAATTTTCGCTTATGGTCAGTGATGATGTTCCAATTGCAGGCACTGACTTTGAGTATTTTGCTCACTTCGGAACTGGAGGTGGCGCTTCCATGAGAAATTTTGTGTCCAAACTGGATGTTGTCTCCCCTACCGATTCGGGAAACTTCGACTTTACACTCGGTATTTCCGCTAGCGGAGGAACAGCTGAAATAAGTTACGGGACAGATTTTTCATTTGGAGCCATCATCGCAGTATTTCTTGAATTTGATGTAGACACCGGGCAGACATCGCTAACGGTTGATGGCGGGGCAACGGTTATGACCTGTCTCTTATACACATCTCCGAGCCCACGAGACCGAGGCTGATCT
>OJIS01000308.1_pt1 | contig 16882 bp, 11 predicted proteins | sample 1595671 | NCBI WGS metagenome assembly OJIS01 (sample SAMN05416814, study PRJEB24817) | seawater metagenome | isolation source: Sea water | place: Canada:Atlantic | collected 2013-07 | reverse complement strand
TACACAGAGTAGATCGTCGGCAGCGTCAGATGTGTATAAGAGACAGGTAGAGATCCGGTATCGGGGAGCTAAAACGGTGAACGAGGCGAAACTGCGTTCGCACATGGCTGTCGCTCCCGGCAAGATTTACTCCCAGACCGTCTTGGATGGGGATATCAAGAAGCTTTATTCGAGTGGTTTGGTCGATGATGTCGAGTTTTTTGCGGAAGATGTGGGTGGTGGAGTCAAGGTGATCGCCGAAGTTGTCACCAGGCCATTGATTCGAGGCTTGGGTTTTGAAGGGAATTCAATTTTCTCTGACGAGAAGCTGGCGGCCGAGACGAAAGTCACGGTGGGGCAGATCCTCAGTGATGCCGAGATTATCAAAGCGCGTCGTAATATTGAGAAGTATTATGAGGGCTATGGATATCCCAACATTCTCGTGGAGCACCGTTTGCAGGCCTCTGGTCGTGCTGGTTATGCTGATCTGGTTTTTAAAATTGGGGAAGGAGAGAAGAATGAGGTGAACAATATTCGCTTTGAAGGAAACCGGGCTCTCAAGGACGCTGATTTGCGAAAGGAGATGAGTACCAAGAAAAAAGGGTGGCTTTCGTTTTTTACCAAGTCCGGTCGTATTAGCGATGTCGTGCTTGAGGAAGATATCAAGAATGTCGAAGACTTCTACAAGAGCAAGGGATTCTGGCGTGCCAGGGTTGGCTCGCCAAAAAGAGTGGGGCGCAAGGATAATGGGGTCGATCTGGTCATTCCGGTGAATGAAGGCCCGCGTTACACCGTGAATGCGATCAGCTTCCCAAATATCAAAGTCTTTAAACGAGAGGAGCTTTTACCCGCGCTGAGTTTGGTGGGCAGGATGCCCTATTCCTCCAAGAAGATGCGCGATGACATCCGGATGATCCGGAGTTATTATGGTTCGCGGGGATATGCTGATGTTTCGGTGGTGCCTGATGTCCGCGAGGTGAAAGGTGCCAAGGTCAATATTTTCTACCGGATCACTCCGGGGACACGGAAGAAAGTGGGCCGGGTCAATATCCAGGGGAATACCAAGAGTCAGGACCGCGTCATCAGACGAGAGGTGCCGATGCGCCCGGGTGAGAATTTCAACTCGGTTGATTTGGACACCACGAAGCGTCGGCTTCAAAACCTGAACTACTTTGGTGACGTCCAGGTCACCAGTTCGAACAGCTCGCAGGAAGGCTTCCGGGATGTCAATATTCTCGTGAGCGAGCAGAAGACCGGATCGATCAACTTTGGCGTCGGTTTCAGCTCGGTGGATAACATTGTCGGTTTCGTTAACCTTGAGCAGGCGAACTTCGACATCACAAACTGGGGAACCTTTACCGGCGCCGGTCAGCGTTTCAGTGTGAGTTTGAGAGCCGGTGCCGAGCGGACGGATTTTCGACTTTCTCTTGTCGAGCCATGGTTCCTTGGTCAGAAGCTTTCATTGGGAACTGAACTTTACTATCGAGATCTCCTTTTCTTAAGTGAAGAGTATGATCAGACCAACGTGGGGGCATCGATTTTCCTGAGAAAGTCCGTTGGCCGGAAAGCCTATGTGAAAGGTGAGTATCGCATCGAATCGATCGATGTTCAGGCTGAGAGGGATACCTCGCCTGCCTTCATGGCCGAAGAAGATAAATATCTGCGTAGTGCGATCTCGCTGAACTACGTCTATGACAGCCGTGATAGCAATAAGCTGCCACGTCGTGGTCATAAGGTTGACCTGGGGATAACTTATGCTGGTGGAGTTCTTGGTGGGGATGTCGATACCTTCACGATTACGGGAGCTGGAACCAAGCACTGGAACCTTCCCTGGGATACCATTCTGACCGCTCGTGGTTCATTCGCGATGGTCGACAGTCATGGCGGCAGCGACGATATTCCAATTTTTGAACGCCAGTTCCTTGGTGGAGCGAGAGATCTCCGGGGTTTCGAGTTTCGTGATGTCGGGCCTCGCGATAGTGAAGGACCAAATGCAACCCAGGAAGTCTTGGGCGGTGCGACCAGCGTGTTTGGATCGCTAGAGTTGACGTTACCAATTGTGGAGCGGGTTCGTGGTGCGGTCTTTTTTGATATGGGATTCGTGAATGAAGATCCTTGGGACTTCAGTGGTAGTGATTTGGCCAGCGACGTTGGCCTTGGTCTGCGTCTTGATTTGCCGATTGGACCCCTCGCAGTGGATTATGCCATTCCCGTCAGTATTCCTGATGATGAGGCTGACAACGGAGGACAGTTTAACTTCTACTTGAATTACCAATTCTAGTATTACTCAATGCGTAATTCTCAATGACCTCGGTAGATTAACGATTTAAGCGGATTTCCGATACTTGTCGACCACCCCGGCGGGATGTTGCTTGGCCGTTGGGACGGTCTGGTCTGTTGAAGATCGCACGCATGTCGGCTGCGGCCTGTTCTCGCATGGCCACCGCAGGCATAATAGGACCGGACATTTTGCTGGAGACGCCTTGGATGTGAATCCCGGCGATTTAGTAAGGTCAAGCCATGGCGCCAAGGACCAAGATTCCACTTAAGCTCCGATCGACGAGGAAGAGGATTCGCCTCTTCGAGCCAAACTTCCATAGCGGCCAAACTACGGGGCCTGGTAGGTCACCTTCAATCGGAAGAACTGGCCGGGAACGTTCGCCAAGGGAGAGCTGAGTCGATAGGTGTGACGAGGGATTCCGTCCGGATCATTGACTGTTTGGACGAAGACGAAAGTGGGTGTTCCTTCGTCCCAGTTTCCCGCGAGGAGATCAGGCGATGCTTCGACGGTAATGGTCGCATCGATGGCGTCGGGATCGGCCCGGTAACTTACCGAGGGATAGACGATACCGTTGTCTGAGACTGTCGAAATGCTGATATGCTCTCCGGCAGAGAAGACGCTATCAGACAATCCCTGGGCGTATTCCACGATGGCGACGTAGCCGTCACCATCCAGGTCAGCGAGCGGGTCACCACTAAACGGGGTTCCGCCATCGGCAGTGCCCGGACTTCCTCCATTTGTGGGGCTTGAGGTCCAGCTTGAGGATAGGGTGGGGTCGAGATCGGAACCGGGATTGACTCTTACGAGTGAGGGACCACCGCCGTCGGCGTTCACTGGCCATGGGGCAAGGTCGTTGTAGCGGAAGCTGTCGATGAGGTTGCCATTGGCATCGACCAGCGTGATCCATTCACCGGTGTTGGAAAGCCGATTGGAGTAGTCTCCCGAGATTGTCACGCCGGGATACCTTGCTGCGAATGCGGTGCTATTGGCTGCGATCACGAATCTCTCTCCCGGCGCGATGAGTGTGCCGAGGGGGAAGATGAACTCGACGCCTTCGAGTGCATCACCAATCGGGATGAGGACGAAAGCGGCTTCGCCAAGGTCAACGGTGTTCGTGCCGATGTTCATGATCTCGATAAATTCAAAGTCATCTTGATCAAAGGTTGGATCCACGGCGAGTTCAGCGGCTGTGGGATCGGTGGGGTGGTAGTGGACTTCGCTGATCACGATGTCGGTCGCAGTTGCCGGGCCTGAAGTTGTGAAGAAGGCCTCGTTTAAAGCACTCCAGGTGCCGGCGGCGCTATTGTAAGTCCGTGACTTGATCCACACGGGACCATTAATGGCATCGGGGAGATCGAGGGTGACGGTTGAGCCGCTTCCAGACGGGCGGCCCGTCAATTCAAGATTGAAGCTGATATCGGAACTGGAGCTATTTCCCTGATGGATTTCAACGGCGATGGTGTTGGCACCGGCAGAGAAGACCGAGTTTGGGAGGGAGATGTTATCGATGGCGTTATCTCCAACGGTATTAGTTGCGTAGAGGTTAAAGGCCGGATTCGTGGGGAGGCCGAAGTGGCGGGCCACTTCCGAGCCATTCACGTAGACTACGTACGAATCATCGTAAGTAACGCTGAGCAGGAAATCTCCAAAGATCGAGGGGTCTGGAATTGTGACCTGTTTCCTGAAGTAGGTCGTCGCAAATCTGGCCCCATTGGGTCCGGAGTTCACGACGGTTTCCTCGTCGTTGTCTCCATATCCGAGTTCCGCGTCACCGGCTGCCCAGGACCCGTCGTCGAATATGGTGGTCCGCCAGGCTGTTCCCTGGTTACTTCCGTCGTCCAAGTACTTCCAGTTATCGCCATTTGAGACATAGGTCGTGGTTATGACGCCGCCGCCACCGCCACCGCTGATGCTCAATGTTGAAGCTGCAGGATTAATGCCTCCACCCAGAAGGCGGGGATCAAGATCGTCCTGCCAGTCGGTGTCATCCGAATCACCGGTGCCCATCATGTAGTAGACCTGCGTACCTGCGGTTGGCGCAATGACATCGATGGTGGATCCGGATGCGATGCTGCCTCCATGCTGGGAGTATCTTGGGGCATCGAGATCCGGATAGAGATCTGCGATGCGCAAGTGTCCTAGAAAGTCGGCGCTCCGTCCATTGATGGTATTGGTAAGGCTGTTGACCGCGTTGATCCAATTTTGCTCATCGAGTGGGTCTGATCTTTTGGAGTCCCCCCAGCGGGCAGACTCGGCAATAATGACATTCTCTACGGTGGTGCGGCGGGTTTCCATGAGATCGAGCACACTACTAGGTTCCAGCGCCCCTCCGTTGAAGAGAGCCTTGTGGGCGCGATCGGCAAATCGAATCCGATACTCCTCGGTGTTCTCAGCGAGGTCAAAGTGGAGGAACGAGGGATTGCTCTTATTGTAGGTTCCTCGGCTTCCCGAACCGTTTGAGGTGTTAATGCGGTCATTGGCACCATTCCATTTTCCGCCGGCTCCCATCGAGTGCTCACCGTCGTGGACAAAGAACTGGAAGCCAAAGCTGTCCCGCACGCGATTGTGGAGGGAATACCAGTTATTGGAGGCTCCCACGAAATCCGAAAGCGGAGCATCGTAGTTTCCAGTGTAGCCGATGATCATTTGGTATTCGATCAGGTTGTTGACATCGAGGAAGACCGGCAGGGCGGGGTTGCGGGAGCCGTCCGGATTCAGACCCTGCATCTGCATGAAACGGGCGAGGGTGGGGCTGGACTCCTGATCCCGGGCAAGGTTCCAAAGCAAATTCCAGTCGCTGCCGGTTGCGAAGGATCCATCGGTGGCTTCGGTATTGTAGCCGCCGCTGCTACCGGCTGATTTGATGGTGTCGTAGTCTTCACGGTCCCCACCGAGATAGGATTCGCCATAATTTGCTTCAGCCCGTTCCTGGCTCATGAAGAGTCCCCAATAAACACCATTCAGATAAAGATGATAGTAACGGCTGCGGGTGTGGGGTTGTCCGAAGGTGCGCTGTAGATCACGGCCCAGAACTTCGCGCAAGAAGGTGTTCGAAGTATCGTTCTGGAAAGCCCACGAGTAGTTCTGCGATGTTCGCAGATCGAGTTTGTCGAAGCGATCAACACCCTCGGCTCCAAACATCGGGTAGTTGAGTTTGCCGTCCCCATATTCACTCCGGAAGAAAAGACGGAAGGCGTGTTTGGGGTTCGAGGTGGAGCGACTAAAGCCCCCTCGAATACGGATGCCGCAGTTGCTTTGGAGGTTGCTGGTGGTGCCATCCGGGTGAATGAGCTCAAAGGAAGCTGGGCGCTCCCAGCTCCTTCCGCGTTGTCCCGGATTGACGTAGATTCCCTGGCTTCCGCTTCCGGTTAAGTTGGCTTGGGTTGTCGTGATTGAGACCGAGGGAATCGCCGATAAGGCATCGATCATTTCCTGCGCGGTGTAACGACTCGTGATGTCAGGATCCATGCCGTAGTTGAAGACCTGGCCATTTAGCGATCCGCTGGGCCAGCCTGGCGGAGCGACTTCGTTTGCGAATTGAGTCCGCACGTCATTCAAGAAAAAGTAGGTGTGGGTATCGACATCAGTTTCAAAGAATCCGGCCTTGAAGGCTGCGGCGCGAATCGTGGTGGTCGACGAAATGTTGATCGGTCCGGAGTAGATCGTTCCGGTGGTGCTTGTGGGTTCCGAGCCGTCGGTGGTGTAGCGGATCTGGGCATCCGGAGTTGCCGAGGCGATGGTGAGAGAGAAGGGTGCGGTGAAGAAGCCCCGGTCGATATCGAAGGTGGTGTCAGCGACGAAGCCCTGCGCAACCGGGCCGTTGGCGGCACTGGGTGTCGGGGTTTCGAGGAAGCCCAGGGAGATGGCGTTAGGTGCCAGACCGAAGGAAAATCCTTCTTCCTGTGCCGGGTATTCGGGAGCAAACTCTCCGACTGTGACAAAGCCGCCGCTACCATTGTCGCGGGTGAGAGCAAGATACTCGCCACCGGCTGAGAGCTTGAAATTGGTGTGAAGTTGGTTTCCGGCAACAGCACGATTTTTTGACGAAGCAAAGATCACGAGATAGCTGTCGGCGGGCATGATGACGGCAGGGAAGGACCACTTGCTTAACGTGGCGGGGTCATCGGTAAGGTGGAAGGTGGAGAGGTCGGCGGCATTGGGGCCGGGATTGTAGATCTCGATCCAGTCCTCGTTATCGCCATCTTCGTCAAGGAGGCCATCTGCAGCGGTGTCAGCGGAAAACTCGTTGAGGCGTGGAGTCGAAGGATCAACATCTACGAATAATGTCGTACTTCGAACGGTCGAGCCATCGGTATTGGTTGCGGTGAGAGAGTAGGTAGTGCTGGTGGTGGGCGAAACAGAGATGCTTCCTTCTCCGCTTCCATTGGTTTGAGGAAGGACGTTTCCAACTCCGCTATTGATGCTGATAGCGGTGAAAGGGGGGCTGACCTGCCAGGACAAGGTCGCGCTGCCACCTGAAGTGATGAAGATGGGATTGGTCTCAAATTGGGTGATTGACGGGCCGTTGGCGACGTCTACTCCGCTGCCATTTGCCGCGAGTAAAACAAAGGTGCCTGAATTGGTGTCTGTCGGTTCGTAGCTCCACGTTTCATTTCCGACGGTGACCGATCCTCCTCCGTCATGAGCGTCCAAAATTTCGATAACGTCGGACATGGGGTAACCGTAGGTGTCTCCGAAAAGGTAGACCGCTTTCGCGTGTTGATCGCTGAGGGGAGCGTCGAAAATGGCAACGTCATCGATGCCACCATTCCACTGTCTTCCGGTGCTTTGTGGGTTCTCGCCCAGAAGTAGGGAAAGTCCGTCGTCGGTCAGGCTGGGGGCGACGCCGGTTGCGACTTGCACGCCATCGACATACAGGAAGGTGTTTTCGCCGGCCTCGGAAATCGCCATAATGTGGTGCCATTGTCCGTCATTGATCGCTCCGCCTGCGATATCAGCCGAGCCTCCGGCATAGGAAATTTGCTGGGCATCATTGCTGCGCCTTGCGATTCGGTAATTGGCACCCTCGCCCTTTCCCAGAAGGCATTGCCAGCTCGTATCCCAGGTCGCCACTTGGCCCCAGATGGAGATGGTGAGGCTTCCTCCGGCATGCGCGATGTCATTGCTGCTGGGAATGGAAATGTGTCGGCTGCCATTCAGAGAGGCTGCCGAGCCAAATTGCGCTTCTGCCGAACTGTATGAGCTGCCTCCAATCCAGGTGCCGTTGTCTGCCGAGTTTCCAGAGGGAGCGGAGTCGTTGGTATTGTTATCTAGATTCCAGTAAGCGAGGAGGTCGTCAGATGGCGCCGCTATCGCCATTTTGATCAGTAGGAGAAATAAGAAGAGTGATTGTTTGTGCATCGTGTGTTTGATGAAACTACGCGAGAACCAACAACACATCCAATCGAAAGATTGCTACATTTTGTCGTCGAGCTTTCTGAAGCGGCTCCTGTTCTTATCGACAAAAGCTTTGATCCAAAGCCCGAGCCCGGTCTTGCGCTGGGTTTTCAGGTAGAGGAATCCGGTGCAGGCGGCAAAGAAGGCTCCCACGGCATCGACAATTAAATCCCACATCGTGTCGATGAGCCCTGATTTCTGCATGTTCATTCCTAAGAATTGATCCATCGAGAACTCGAAAATCTCCCAAATTGCGCCGATGGCCATTGCCACGCAGAAGCTGAGAAAGGCAATGGCAATAGGAGGTGCCGCGAAACGATCGCCCTCAAAGAGCATGAAAATAAGGATGAATCCGAAGAGCCCGAAGGCGATAGCCGAGCCGGTGTGGAGAATGACATCCCACCACCAGAAGCGCGCATAGAAGCCCTGGATTTCGCCCAAAAACAAGGTGGCGAAGATAAAAACGACGACCGCCGTTGCAAAGCGGGTCGGGATTTTAATGTCGAAGCGATCGGCATAGTTGATTGGAAGCCAGGTCAGAAACAAGGTGCCCGAGGAGATGAAGAGGGCGCTCCAATTTTGCCGGTAGATGGACCCGATGATCGAGAGGAGCAGAGCGCTCCATATCAGCAAGACAATCACCGGAGCCTTCCGAAGCGACATGGCTGATTAATGCACGGGGCACTGGCTAATTTTAGTGAAGAAGTCGTTGCCCTTGTCATCAACGAGGATGAAGGCTGGGAAGTTCTCCACTTTGATTTTCCAGACTGCTTCCATGCCGAGTTCGGGGAAGTCGACGATTTCCTGACTCTTGATGTGTTCCTTGGCGAGGAGGGCGGCGGGGCCCCCGACGGAGCCGAGGTAGAAGCCGCCGTGTTTTTTACAGGCGTCCGTCACCATTTGGGAGCGGTTGCCCTTGGCGAGCATGACCATGGAGGCGCCGTTTTCCTGGAAGAGGTCAACGTAAGGGTCCATGCGGCCGGCGGTCGTCGGGCCGAAGGAGCCGGAGGCCATGCCTTCGGGCGTTTTGGCCGGGCCGGCATAGTAGACGGGATACTTCTTGAAGTAGTCGGGAAACTCTCCTTTGGCTTCGAGGATTTCCTTGAGCTTCGCGTGGGCGATGTCGCGGGCCACGATGATGTGGCCGGTCAGTGAGACGGCCGTCGTGACCGGGTATTTTTTCAGGGTGGCAAGAGTGGACTCCATGCCTTCGTCGAGATCGATCTCGACGCCTTTGAATTTCCAGTCGCGGAATTCATCGGGGATGAATTGTCCGGGGTTCTCTTCGAGCTTCTCAAGGAAGATCCCGTCTTTGGTGATCTTGGCCTTGGCCTGTCGGTCGGCAGAGCAGGAGACGCCGAGGCCGACGGGGCAGGAGGCGCCGTGGCGGGGGAGGCGAATGACGCGGACGTCGTGAGCGAAATATTTCCCGCCAAACTGAGCGCCGATTCCGATCTTGCGGGCGGCTTCGAGAAGCTTGCCCTCGAGTTCGATATCGCGGAAGGCTTGGCCGTGTTCGTTTCCGGTGGTGGGAAGTTCGTCGAGGGAGCGGGCGGAGGCCAGTTTGACGGTTTTGAGGCAGGCTTCGGCCGAAGTTCCTCCGATGACAAAGGCAAGGTGATAGGGGGGGCAGGCCGAAGTGCCGATGCTCCGCATTTTTTCAATGCAGAACTCCATGAGGCTCGTGGGGTTGAGGAGTGACTTGGTTTGCTGATAGAGGAATGACTTGTTGGCAGAGCCGCCGCCCTTGGTCATGAAGAGGAATTTGTATTCCGATCCGGGGGTGGCGTAGAGGTCAATCTGGGCCGGGAGATTGGTCTTGGTGTTGGTCTCCTCGTACATGCTCAGGGGTGAAACCTGGGAGTAACGGAGATTCTCTTCCTGATAGGTTTTGTGAATTCCGGCCGAGAGGGATTCGGCGTCATCGGAGTTGGTCCAAACGGTTTCTCCTTTTTTGCCCATGACAATGGCGGTGCCGGTGTCCTGGCATCCGGGGAGGATTCCGTGGATGGCAATTTCGGCATTTTTGAGAAGCATGAGGGCGACCATGCGGTCGTTCTTGGTGGCTTCGGGATCGTCGAGGATGGCTGCGACTTGTTTGAGGTGGGAGGTCCGGAGTTTGAAGGAAACCGCTTTGATCGCTTCGTTGGCCAGAAAGGTGAGAGCTTGCGGGTCGATTTTGAGAATCTCGCGATCGCCGGCTTGTTCGGTGGTTACGAAGTCGGAAGAAATCTTCTCATACTCGGTGGGGTCGGGGCCAAGTGGAAAGGGATCCTGGTAGTGGAAATTAGTCATGGTTTTGGTGCGGGTTAAATGCTGCGTCCTTCGTCGATCTCAATATAGTCTATGAAGGTGAGAATATCAGCGCGATCAGTCTTTGGGTCTTCTTTTTTGCGCTTGGCGAGTCGTGCTGCGAGGTCGTCACGGAAGCCGCGGGTTTTGATGTAGGCGTTGAACCAGGCTTTCTCGTAATCCGGGCGGGTGACGCCATTTTCGCGGGCCCACCTGAGCGCGTTTTCATCGGTCGCTCCGGCGAGGATCCGGGCTTTGAGATCGTGGTAATCAACGCCAAGAAACTGGCAGGTCCAGAGATCCATCCCGAGTCCGAGATTGGTATGGAACTCGGGGTGGAGGGTCCCGGCAAGATGCTTGCGGATCTTGTCACACATGCGGGGGAAGTAGACGATTCCTTCGAGTTCATCGCGGGCGGAGCGGGGCATTTCGTAACCGTCGGTCATGATTTTAGTGAAGCGGTGAAGTGGCAATTGGGCCAACGAAAAACCGAGAGGGTGGAACGATTCTTTGGTTTCCGGTTCTTTAAAGGAACCTCGCAATGACGACTCGAAACCCCGCGAGACACAGGAAGATCGCGAAGGCTTGGGCAAAAAGGTAGACGACGGAAAAGAGGATGAGGGTTCTTTTTCCGGCTGTTTGTCGTGAGGTGTGGATGTAGGAGCTCAGGATCGAGACGGCGAGTGCAAGGAGCGTCGCCAAGCCAAGCCCCAAGGCCATGATGAGGGTCGCCTTCATCGCAATCACTGCGGAAAAGGCGATGATGAGTACGATTGAGGGGAGAAAGAACAGGCCAAGCAAGCGGAGATTTGACCAGCTTTCGAAGCGCGACACCATTGGGAGGTCGGCCGGGTTTTCGTCCGGCGTTTCGTAGGGGTTGGTGTCGCTGATCATTTATCGAATCAGCGTTCTAAGCCTTCTTTTCCTTGATAACGAAGGAGACGGTGCCGACGACGAAGAGGAGCGCGAGGAAGCCCATCCCCCATTTGCCTGCCTCAAAGTCGCCAAATTTCTTATGGGCAGTGGCCCAATAGGAGCCAACGGTCGCCATGGTGGTGGAGAAAATCATGAGGACATTCCAGATGATACGTGCTCTTCCTTCCGGGCGCTTGTCTCCGAGAACTTTTTTCGAGTTCATGAGGAGGAGGAAAGTGAAGTAAGCGATGGGGAGCATGGATCCGCCGATGACCGAGGTCGGAACAGCGAGGGCGGCGAGGCTTTTACCGGTCCAGAGTTTTGGAAAGGCAAATCCAGCGAGCCCGGAGACGGTGCAACCGATGAAGTAGGGCGTTTTATTAGAGAGGGCTTTGGCGGCATTCGCGGTGCCTCGTCCAGCAAAGAGCTCCTGGAAGGCGAGACCATTGATGAGCATCAGAATAATGATGGTCGAAACGGCCATACCGAGGACTCCGATTCCAAAGATTTTCTGGGCAACGACATTTCCGGTGAAGGGAGCGAGGGTCACCGCGAGGGACTTGGCGTCGCGCTTGTGGAGCATTCCTGCGAGTTGGCGGTCGGCTTCGGGAAGGGCGGCGATCGCAGCTTGTGTCGCGACTGCGCGGGCTGCTTCATTTTCTGCGGGGATGTCTTGGATTGCTTGTTGAACGATGGGAACTCCGGCGAGAAAGCCGTCGGTGGCTCCCGCTTCAAGGTCATCGGTCTTACCGTGGAAAGAAGAGGCTGCCGCGATGACCACGCAGGAGGTGGCGAGGAAGAACGGAACAAAAAGTCCGATGGAGAGATCCGTGATGGAAAGTCCGCGGTGCTTTGGTCCCCACTTCTTTTTGAGAAGAGTGTAGGGGAGGAGGAAGGTCATGTTGATCCCCACGGCAGTTCCAAAGGCCGCAAAGATGACGCTTTTTTGACTCGCGATGATTTTTTTGTCCCACCATGTGGAGTCCGAGGAGTTCTCAATCAGGCTGCTAAAAGTTGCCGAGGGTGAGTTTACGAGAGAAAAGTTTGGAAGATATCCGCTGAAGATTTCTCCCCATGGGAGTTGGCCCGAGCTGGCGAGGCTGACCACGACCGCCATGAAAGAGAGGACAATGATCGCGACCATGACCTTGATGATCTTATCAAAGAGTTTCGCGCCGCCACCTCCGGATTCGTAGAGGTAATTGACGAACATCCCGATGGCGAAGAGAACGCTGATAATCAGCCATTTGTTGACCTCCATCCCGGAAAAGAGGTTTTGTTGAACAGCGGCCGTTCCCAGTGCGAATTGCGGCATGACCCAGACAATGTTGGCCATCACGGTGGCGACGACCCAGGACCAACCGAGGAGGGGATTGAGGTGCTTGTTGATTGCTCCAAGGGGACGCTCACCCGTGGAAAGGGTGACGTAGGCGATGGCGGAAAGCATGATAATGCCGCAAATCATCGCAAGTGGCTGGACCCAAAGAAGGTCGTAGCCCGAGACCACGCCCAGATAGAGGGCTCCGGCGAGCGAGCCGCCTCCGAGGGTGATCGCACCCTGCAACCAGCCGGGACCTGAGATCCTGGCATACCCGAAAAACTTTCCAACGGGACTCTTGTCCTTCACCTCATCGATCACGTCCAGTTCGCGCTGGTATTGGTCCTTGTCACTCATGTGTGCCACAAGTCTTGTGAATGGATCGCCTCGGGAAAAGGAAAAATGCCGTTTCAATGACACTCGGCATTGCGGGAACGGATTGTCGAGGTCAAGCTAAGCGCGTTGACAACCATCGAATCACCACCCGCGGCTCCCGGTCTCGCGAAGGATCTGCAAGTTCTCACGAAGTTGCGGCTCAATACTTTCGTGCTCATCACGACCCTCTTTGGTTTTTTCCTGGGAGCCTCGGAATCGGGTGGGATGTCCGGAAATTGGTGGCTTCTGCTACACACTCTGATTGGGACCGCGGCTTGTGCCTTTGGTTCGGCGGCATTTAACCAATTAATGGAGATCGAGGACGATGCCCGGATGAAGCGCACTTCCGACCGGCCTTTGCCTTCGCGGCGGATGAGTGTCCTGAAGGCCTTCGGGATTGGGTGGGGATTGGCGGCATTTGGCGTGATCCACCTCGCGGCCAAGGTCAATGCGGAGGCGGCGGTTCTCGCTGCTGCAACGATCGCCATCTACGTCTTTGTCTACACGCCTATGAAGAAATGGCATTCCACCAATACCCTGGTGGGGGCGATTCCCGGGGCCATTCCTCCCTTGATCGGTTGGGTGGGAGCCGGTGGCGATTGGTCCGCTTGGGGTGGATGGTTCCTCTTTGGACTCCTGTTTTTTTGGCAACTTCCGCATTTTGTCGCGATCAGTTGGATGTGTCGCGAGGAATATGAGGAAGCGGGTTATCAGATGTGGTCGAATGGAGACGTGACCGGTAAAAAGACGTCGGTATTGTTTGTGGTGTTTTCGATTTGTTTGATGGCACTGGTCGCTGCCGGAGCTGCGACCGGGCTTTTCCCCTGGTGGGTGGCAGTCGGGCACACTTTGCTGGTCATTTATCTCATGAGGCCGATTTTGACTTATCGGGCTTCGGGAGAGCGGGCACCGATGAGAAAGGCTTTTCTGGGAACTTTACTCTATCTTCCTCTGACGTTGGTCGGTCTTGCCTTTGCTTGGAGTTGAGCTAGTTTGCGGGCGAAGTGGATGTCAGCAAATTAGAGCCAGCCGATCGGGACCCGAAGAAATTGCGCGCGACCGCGTTCAAGCTCGTCATTTTCATGGTTTTCAGCGGGGTTTTCCTGACCTTTGCCTATAATAAGTACCGGGAGCGGACTTCCGACAGTGATCGTCCGAGCCTTTTGACAAAGATCACCGAGCCTGATGTAGAGTTACTGACATCCGACGGGCAAATGCGTAATCTTCAGGATTTGAAGGGGAAGGTCACGCTGGCGATCACGTTGCCAAGCGTCCCGCAGCCTGAGTCTGAAGCGTCTCTCGATGCACTTGAAGCGATCATGGCAGCCTTCAAGGGTAAGCCGGAGAAGCCAACGATCCTGGTCTTTGTGTTGGATGGAACCAATACCGAACCTGAAAAGATGGCGTCCGTGCTCGCGGAGTATGGCAAGGAGCCCGAAGTTCTTCGGGTGGCGGCGAATGCCGATGGCAAGACTTCCTTGCGCTCGTTTTTAAAAGCCAAGATGCGTTTCAATATCACGCCAACCGAAAAGGATGGGAAGTTTGTCTATGATACGCGACTGGTTCTTCTTGATCAGCATTTACACGTGCGGGGCCATCCGGGTGCTTCGCATGGCTGGGACTTTGAGAAAGTTGCGGGATTCGACCGGGAGTATGCCGAGGCTCAGGAGAAATTCCCGGAAAAGGAGATTAATCCTCCCCCGTATACGACGGAGAAGCTCCGCGCGATGTTGGTTGATTCGATCAACTACCTGTATGAAAATCCAAATGAGAAAGGACAGAAATGACGGATAAGAAGAAAATTACACTTATTTATGCCGGGGTCGCGGTGATCTCGGTCTTGATTCTGGGATTGTCGTTTTTCCTGATGAGTCTCAGGAGAGTGAAGAAAGAGCAGGCTCCTCCCGCGACTGATGTGGGGAAAGAGTTCGTCGATGAGATGATGGTACTCGAGTCCGACTTTGAGCTGGAACGCCAGGATGGCACCAAGGTGAAGGTGTCCGATTTGAGTGGGAAGGTCTGGCTTGCGGCCCAGTTTTACGCCTCTTGTCCGGAGTGCGCCAAACGGAATCAATCGTCGCTTATCCAGATTTACAATGAGTTCAAGGACGAGCCGGAATTCGTGGTGACCTGCTTCTCGGTGGATCCCGAGAATGACACCCAGGAATTACTTTCGGGAGTTCGTGAGGGCATGAATCTGGAGCGAGACAATTGGTGGTTTTTGAGAGCCGAGCGGCAGAAGCTTTGGGATTTCATGACCGAGAAAATGTATTTCACGACAATCATCGAGCGTCGTGATCCGATTGAGGCTGCCCAGAAGGGTAGATGGGCCCACGACATGGGCTACCAACTCTACCGTGGAGATACTCTCGTTCACAAGTGGGACGAAGGACACCCGCTGGATCAGTTGCGGGATGAAATTAAGGAGGCTCTTCGCGAGATGCGCGAGGCCGGGGAAGAGAAAGTCACCACAAACGAGCCATGAGTCATATCCCACTTCTTAAACAGCCGGTTCTCATTGAACGGGCTGCAAAGCTAAAGATCGTTGTCTGGATTCTCAGCATTGTCGTGCTGGTGCTCGTGGCGCTCATGCGCTCGCCCTACAAGATTGTGGTGTCCCTGGAAATGGAGGAGTGGATCAAGCAATTGCCCGGTGTGATCGCACTGATCAATACGCTGGTCGCAGCCTTGCTTCTTGGCGGAATCTGGGCCATTACCAAAAAGAACCATAAGGTTCATCAACGGTGCATGACGGCGGCCCTGGCTCTCTCCAGCATTTTCCTAGTTTGCTACGTGACCTATCACTTCACGACCCACGAGACGATTTTCGGCGACGCCGATGGGAACCGCGTGCTTGATGAGGTGGAGAAGGAGAAATTTGGGAAGATGAGGATGCTCTATCTCGGTGTTTTACTGAGCCATATCGCGGCTGCTGCGATTAGCTTCCCCATGATTCTCATGACTTTCGTCCATGCTTGGACGCGTGATTTCGAGAAGCACCGTAAACTGGCTCGCAAGACCTTCCCGCTTTGGCTTTATGTCTCAGTGACGGGGCCATTCTGCTACTGGATGCTGAAGGCCTTTTATCAGTAGTTTTACGGATCCAGGTAAGCGCACTCTAGCAACTCACCTTGCCTCCACATCCGCAGCCGGCATTGCCTGCCAACTTTTCGGCGATACGATGAGCGGTTGGAGTGATGGAGAGGCCACCGAGATTGGTGCAGCGGAGTTCGCGCGGGATTTGGTGGGCGACCTTATTCATCGCGAGGACGACTTCATCGAAGGGGATGAGGTGATTGTATCCGGCGAGTGACATGTTGGTGCAGGAAAGGGCATTGGTCGCGGCCATGACATTCTTACCGAGGCAGGGGGCTTCCACGCGGTTGGCGATGGGATCGCAGACCATGCCAAAGGAATTTTGCAGAGCCAGTGAAGCAGCGGCCATTTGTTGATCGTTGCTCCCGCCGCCCATCCAGGCGAGTGCAGCGGCGGCCATCGCTGATCCGGATCCGCATTCTGCCATGCAACCACCTTCCTCGGCGGCAAAGGTGGCATCGAGGGTGATGAAGACGCCGATCATTCCAGCGAGAAGAAGAGCTCCATTTTTTTCTTCATCAGATTTACCGAGGGCATTGGCGACGGCGAGAACGGCGCCCGGCATGGCACCACATGACCCCGCAGTCGGAGCGGCGACAATGACACCCATGGAGGACTTCACCTCCATGATCGCGGTGACCGAGCGGATGATGGCATTGGAAATTTCGCCTTGGATGAGGCGGCCTTCGTTTTCAGCAGCTTGAAATCCGGGTGATTGGGAAGGGAGAATGCGATCTTCGTAATGAGTTCCGGCGAGACCGGTCTCGATGGCGGCTTCCATGATGACGCGAATCTTGTCCATCTGCGCCATGACAGCGTCTTCGGTGATACCACCGCGCTCAGCTTCATAGCGGCAGGCCATCTTCCAGAGTGGAACTCCGGCGGTGTTGGCGGCTTCAAGCATTTCTCCGGAACGGGAAAAGGGGACTTTGATTTCCTTGCGAGCGAGGACTGGCAGGACGGGGGGAAGGTGGCGGACCCGGGTGGCGCCGAACTGTGTCGCCAGCGCATTCAGGGTGTCTTGGTCCGGAGCACTTCGCAGGCTGAGATTGAGTAATCCGGGCCCGTCCCCGGTGGAATGCCAGGAGCTTGTTTCGGCGGCGAGATCGGAAAGCAATTCCGGCTGCTCGTTGATCCAGAGCAAGACATGGTGATAGTCGCCCGCCGAGGCGAAAGGAATACCTGTCTCTTATACACATCTCCGAGCCCACGAGACCGAGGCTGATCTC
>OJIS01000299.1_pt1 | contig 17124 bp, 13 predicted proteins | sample 1595671 | NCBI WGS metagenome assembly OJIS01 (sample SAMN05416814, study PRJEB24817) | seawater metagenome | isolation source: Sea water | place: Canada:Atlantic | collected 2013-07 | reverse complement strand
GTCAGCTGGAGCTGGTGGTAACCACCTCGTCGCCGTGACCGCTGGCGGGCAACCCATCGGCGATGGCAAAGGGCACCGCGGCCATGTCCGTTTACGCGAAAAAGATCTCGCCCCGCTGCTCGCCACATTTCGCGCCTTGCCAGAAAGCGCCCGCAAACCTCAACTCCCCGATCCGAAATCGGCGACACCCGCAAAACGACCCGTTCCAAAGGCTCCGAAAAACGGGCTCGTCGTGCGCGGATATTGCACCTACCTCGAGACCGACGAGAACGGTAAAGCGCAGCGCGCCAAACGACTTTACTATCAGCAAAACCCCGACGCCTGGGCTGCTGAAACACAGAACGACATGCTCTGGCTCACCGAGGCGGAGTGGCACTCACTCATCCCGAGGAAGAGCGTCGTTGGCACCCAGACTCTCGTCCCAAAGGAGATCCAACGACGCTTCTTCAGCACCATTGGCATCGACTACATGGAAGGCAGCGTGAACGCTCTGCCACTGCGAGAGTCAACCATGACCATCACCGTTGAAAAGACCGGACAGCTGCGCATCGACGGTTACGGAAAGATGGGGAAAGCCTATACCGACCAATCAAAGAAAAACCCCCGCACCCGAGGCTGCGAGCTATCAGTGAGCGGGCGCATCCACTACGATCCGGAACAGAACAAGATCACCGCCTTTAACCTGATCGGCCTCGGCGAAGCCTGGGGAAACAAAATGGAATACACGAGGCGCGAGATCGGCCTCCCGGGACCAAAATGGCAATACGGCATTGCCTGCGAACTCGTGACCGGAAATGCGCCTGACGACCTAATCCCGCCCTACAACATGCTGCACTACGGCAGCAAGATGGCATACTTCACCGGGGAGTAACATCGGCTGTGGCTGAAGCTCACATCATACGTCCTCGAGCATCGAGGTGGCATCGCCAAATGTTCCCGGCCGCACGTCCATCTTGTCCATCAAGGAGAGATAGAGCCGGCACATCTGGCGTTCTGATTCCCCCTTGTAGTCGAGCACGCGTCCTCCCTTGGTCCGGCCGCCGGCACCACCGAGAAGCGCCACCGGAAGCTGGCTTGCGTCGTGGTTACCGGTGAGCATCGAGGAGCAGAACATCAGCATCGAATTGTCGAGCGCGGTGCGTTCCCCCTCCTGGATCGCGTCGAGTTTGCCGGCGATGTAGCCGACCTGCTTGAGGAAAAACTGGTTCACCTTGAGCCAGTCTGCGGTGTCGCTGTGGGACAGGAGATGGTGGATCATGTAGTCGACGCCAAGGTTCGGAAAACGCAGCGACGAGTGGTCGTTGTTCAACTTGAGCGTGCAAATCCGTGTGGTGTCGGTCTGGAAAGCGAGCACCAAAATGTCGCACATGATGCGCATGTGCTCGGCAATGTCCTGCGGGATACCGTCCGCCGGGCGCGGGATATTCGGTTCGTTCAGCGTTGGGCGCCAGCCTTGAAACTCGCCGCGCTTGCCGGCATTTTCGATCCTGGTTTCGACTTCGCGCACCGAGTCGAGATACTCATCGAGCTTCCTTTGATCGAGCGAACTCACCTTACGTCGCACGTCTTTTGCGTCCTCCAAAACGGCGTCGAGAACACTCTGGTCCCCCTTGCTCGCAGTGTCCTTGAACAAGCGATCAAAAGCGAGGGCGGGATAAAGCTCGAGCGGCGTCGGCGTCGTCGGCGAACTCCACGAGATGTGCGAGCTGTAGAGCATCGAGTAATTCTTGTGCACCGACGGATTTGATTTCTCACAACCGAGCACCAGGCTGGGAACCTTGGTCGAGCGCCCGTGATGCCTGGCCAGGAGTTGGTCCACACTCATGCCCGAGCGAATCTCCCCACCGGATGCAAGTGGCGCACCGGAGAGCAGGTTGCCAGTCTGTGAGCTATGAATATTCCCCTTTTGCGCTTCGGCGTTGTGCAGGCCGCGGATGAACAACAGTTTCTCGCGGTAGTCTGCGATCGGATCTAACACCTTCCCCAATTCCATCGCCTTCCCCTCGCCCTTTGCCCACCATTCCTTCGAGTGGAAGCCATTGCCGGAGAACAAGACTGCCAGTCGCACCGGAGCCTCGCTCGCGGGCTCGCGTGCCTTTGTCTCGTCACCCCAGACGGTGAGCGATTCCATCCATGGCAGGGCCATCGTCACGCCTGCTCCTCGAAGGAAGGCGCGACGGTTGAAGAGGTGGGATTTTCTTTTCATTATTTTATTGGGTGGTCACGGCCGCGGATCTCGCGAAACTGACGGCTGAGGACGATCCCCTCGACAATCTGGGAGATCCTAAAATCATTTTGCGCAAGCTGCGACTGGATCTCGTCGAGCAAGGGCCCGTCGCTGAGGAGCACACCGCGACCGAGGGCGTAGCCGAGGAGCTTGCGAGAGAACTGGCGCACGAAATCCTCTCTGCGATGATTGAGGAGATAGTCACGTAGTCCGTCGACCCCGGAGAACCGGGTCCCGTCGAGGAGCTTCGCGCTTGCATCGATCGGCAGGTGGGCACTGTCTTTCAAGCGGAAGCGACCAATGGCGTCGTAGTTCTCCAGTGCAAAGCCGAAGGGATCGATCCGATCATGGCAACGTGCGCAACTGGGATCGCTGACGTGCCGCTCGGTCAACGCGCGCTCGGTCAGCCCCTTTGGCGGTGCGTCGCCCAGAACAGGAATCCCTTTCGGCGGCCGCGGCAATCGTTCACCAAGCAAGGTCTCACTGATCCATGCTCCACGCAGGATCGGGCTGGTCCGCGAAGCTCCGCTCTGTTTGGCGAGCGTCGCACCGAATCCCAACACGCCACCCCTCCCTTGCGCACGGACGCCTTCGACCCGCAGCCACCCGGCTTCGTCGGAACCGCCGATCGCGTAGTATTTGGCAAGCGTGCCGTTCACGAAAGTGTGATCTGCATTGAGGAGATCGAGCACCGACCCGTCGCGCTGGAAGAGGTCGGTGAAGAATCGCACTGGCTCTTCGCCAAGAGCACTGCGGACAGCGGCAAATCCTGGAAAGTGGCGCTCGCTCTTCTCATCGAAGCTATCGAAATCGCGCACGTGAAGCCACTGGCTGCCAAATTCAACGGCGAGGCGACGCACGCGCTTGTCCTTAAGCATCCGTTGAGTCCGGGCTGCGAGGACATCGGGATTTTTCAATTTTCCGGCAGTAGCGAGCGACATCAATTCTTCGTCCGGAGCCGAACTCCACAGGAAGTAACTCAAGCGCGATGCCAGTTCGAGATCGCGCACCGGTGCGGAAGATTTTCCGGGCGGCGGGCTCTCCAGTTTGTAGAGGAAGGCTGGTGCCACGAGAACACGGGCGAGGGTAAGGCGGGCCGCCGCTTCGTGTCCTAACTCCTCTTTACGCAGCTTTTCATAAAGGGATCTCAGATCCCGCTTCTCCTTCATCGTGAGCGGGCGACGCCACGCCTGGCCCGCGAAAGCGAGAATGCTTTCCAGGTGGCTTGGCTCAGCCGCGATACGCTCTTGTTTGAACGCCTCCGCGCGTTGCTTGATCGGTTCGCGCATCGGGGTGAAGGCACTCGGGTCGGCATCCTGGGTCGCGAATTGCCACAACTGCTCGAAGGCGTCGACAAGCTGCAAAGCGTCCTCGCTGACAAAGTGGAGTTCGCTCCAAAGCTTATCGAGTTGTTCCGCTTCAGCATCGTCGAGCATCAGACGACGCAGGTGGTCATCTTCGCGATAGAAGAGAGTGAGTGTCACGACTTCATCAACCGGAACGATCTTGGTGTAGCAGAGCGCCGCCGGGAAGAGTTCCCGGAAGGCCTCGATGTCAGCGGCGAGACGGCCCCGCGCTTTGCTGCCGTCGTTGACGATAATCGGCACCGAGGATTCGACCGGCACGAGGCCATCGCTCCACAGTTTTTTTCCGCCCGTGGGATTATTCAAGCCGGCAGCGGGACCAGATGTTTCCACGGGAGGGGTGAAGAGCACGCGCATTTGCACACTTCCCTCTTTCCCGTCTTGCGGATGCAAACTGACGCGGGTGACAAGTTCCGCTCCGGCAGCCAGAGCAGCTGGGATCCGGTAGGTGAGAACCGAAGGCGCCGTCGCGCGGATGTCTCCAGCGGCAGCCTTGATGCCGGGTGCGCTCTTCCCCCATTCCAAGGGGCCGTCCCAATCGAGAAGGGTCGCCCGCAAGCTTGTGTCCGCATCTCCGGCGACACTTGAACCGAGCAACAGCTCCAGCACTTGGTCGGCGGCGGTCTTTCGGTCTGCCTTCGACTTGCCATCAATGACCGCGGTTCGCCAATTCGCCAAGACCGATCCAGGAGGTACGACACTCCCCGGAGTTTCATCAGCTTCCGATGCGCAGAAGTGCCAGACATCGGCGTTGCCGAAGGCGTCGGCCAAAGGATTACCATCATGAAGGCGATCAACCACCTGCTCAGCAAGATCCCATGAGCGTTTCTTGTCGCCGACTTCGTGGATCGTCAGTCCGATAACCGTCGAGTCACAGACGTGGTCACGATTGCGTGGATTGATCGCAAACTTCACCAGATCGCCGGGCTGCACTGCGCATTCGGTTTCCGGATTAAAATTTTTCAGGGCACCATTATCGATCGCTCCATTGGCGAGACTTGTAATTCCAGTCCGGCTCACCAAATCGACGCGCCACTCGACGCCGTTGCCGCAATTGCCATCGGCATCCGCAACAAGCCCACTCATGACGATCTTGCCCGCGATGGGGCTGCGCCAATAGACGATGGCCTCCTTGGTCGGTGACGGATGCATGATCACGCTGCGACCGGGCATGGTCAGGGTGCTGAAGCTTACCGCCTTCCCCGAGGCATTGCCGGTGAGGCTGGGCGTCTGCGCCGAACCCCAACCGCGGATGTCGGGGTTACCCGCGATCTTGACGTGTTTTTCGATGTAGTGGCCTTCTGCTTTTGGCAAGACCGACCGCCCGAGTTGCACCAGCGATGCCCAACGACCTGCGAGGATGACATCCAGCTTCTTACGCTGCGCAATCTCATGAACCGGCTTCTTGCTCCGATGAGATTCCGCGAGCACTTCGAGGTAGGCGCTTGTCCGACCCAGCTCCGCAGCCATGACTTTGTTCACGCGTTGCACCAGGGACGCTGCATCGGCGAGTGAGACCGGTGGACGTTTCGGGTGGACGATCTTCGGGCTTTGCCAGATCGCGACATCGCCCGGCTTCCCGTCGCCGGCATCGGAGGTGTGGAGGTAGATCGTGATGTCTTTACCATCGACGGGAGCCGGAAGTTTCACCCTGAGTTCCTTCGAGCTGGCCAGGGGATCGACTGGCTCCTGCCACGCCTTGGGGCCATCGCGTTTCCCGATGTGCCCAACGGTGGTGAATCGCCACAGCGCGCGCTGCCAACGGGCAATCGCATCCGTCAGGGCCTGCGCATCTTCAGGTTTTGACTCGCGCCATTGATTGCGGATCGGATCCAACAGAAGCGATGGTTTCGTGTCATTCAAGGCCATCCACAGCTTGCCGAGATACTTCGCATTCACGCCATGATCACGCGCGAGGTTTGCGATGTTCCTTCTTTCCGCAAGCAGATCCGCCCGTCCTTCCAAAGTCACCGCGAGATAGCGCTGCAATGGCAACACACCGCCGTCTTTCGTATCAAATTTGATTCCCTGGAGGTTGACAGCCGTCCCGCCTCCCGCATTCGAGAATTTGCCATAGAAAGCGCGGATCGCAGCGAGCTTCTCGTCGGTCAAATCGCGACGAGTTGTTTTCCCGGAGAATGCGATTCCATCAGGGAGGAACACAGCGTGCTTCGCGACTTCCTTTGCCGCATCAAAGTATTTCGTAAACAGCGAGGGCGACATTACGAGGGCGGCTCCGGCATTGCTGAAGCCTTCGCCAGCCGCCCCATCAACCGGAAATTCGTGGGCCGGATCCAAGGATTCGACCCCGGTAAGATCTCGCAGACTGTATGTGTATTCCGCATTAGAAAGCCGCCGAACCACCACCGGCCCGGGGTCGCCTGCATTGGCTTCGCCAATTTTCCGTAGTGTCGAATTCACCCATGAAAGCAATTTCACTTTCTCCTCCGCGGAAAGCTGCGGCTTCTTCTTTGGCGGCATCTCCCCAAGCTCCAGCTGCTCTTCGACGAGTTGCCAAACCTTCCCGTCGCTGCGGATCGCCTCGAGCGAGTCGAAGCGCTCGAGATCCAATTCCCCTTCCTGTTCCTCGGTCGAGTGGCAGTCGAGACAGAGTTTCTCCAACAGCGGTCGGATCTCGGTCTTGAACTGACCGACATCATCTTTGGCTGCTGAGCTGGGCAACGACAGGAACACAATCGCGATGACAGCGAAAATCTCACGGAGCGATGGAAGAGAGCAATTCATCGTTAGGGTAATGTGTAATCTCGAATCCACGCATGGTGCCGTTCGAGGTTGCTAATTTGTCGGCGTCGATTCCGAGCCGGTGCAACATCAAGACGGAGAGGTTTGCGAGTGGATCGTTCTTGTCTTTGTCAAAGCCGTGGTGCTTACCGTGTTGAAAACCACCTCCCGCCAGCAGCACTGGAAGTTTGACGTTGCTGTGTGACTTGGCGCTGTCCATCGGATTACCATAGAGAACCATCGTGCGGTCCAGCAAGGCTTGATCGCCCTCATCGCCCTCATCGCTCTCATCGCCGCACCGAATCCGACTTTTGCGATCAAGGCGCAGGTGAGGAATCGGCTGCATGCACTTGTGTTTGGCTACTGAATTCTCTTTTTGGAAATCAATGTTCCATCATACCAGTGCTAGTGCCGGCCACGGATAACCGCCTCACAGACGAAGGCAGGGCGTCGATCAAAATGACCTGCTCCGGCAACTTTTGGGGAGAGAAGATACCCGCCCCACCAGTAAGCATGGGTCCACCGCCACACCCGGAGCTTGGTCCGACGGTAATGAGCCATAATGCGATCGCTTGAGTGACGATTCTCCTCATTGTATTTCCCTCTTTCATATTGAGACGAAGGCCTGCCGGCCGCTACTGGGGCCGCTCCTCCGATTCGGGTTTCGGTTTTTCATGACCCTCCGGCTTGGACTCCGTGGCGGCAGCGGGTAGGTCAGAGCCCTTGTTTGTCGTGTCTTGAGACTGGCTGGTGAACTCCGGGCCAAACATCCACAGCCAACCGATGTAGGTTGCGGGTGCCGGGAGCGCCAAACATGCGAGCCCGAGTTTCCAGTGGAAAAATCCGCCCGCGAACGCGAACACCAGGAAGATCCCTCCGGCGAGCGTGAGCGCTCCGGCGAGATAGTGGAGGTATCGCGGAATCGGCATCCCACGCTTGATCCAGGAGACCATGCAAATCACCCAGACGACAAAGATCAGAGAGAAGACAATGCCAATCGACAGTTCAAGGAAGTTCATGGTTGGGAGCCTGCCGCCTCGGATACCATTCGGCCATTATAAGTTTGGTGACGATTTGGATGAACCTGGTTACAGCCCGGTTGCACCGGATCCGTGAGTAGTTCTCTAGCGATCGTAATGCCGGAACCGGACCGCTCAGCGGGGTCGAGTTTTAGGTTCTGGTTCGCCTATTTGGCATATTTCAGACCGGCAGCATGGATGGGTGCCCGCAATCTCATCCGAGGTCGTAGATGATCACCCACCAGTGCTTGGAAATCCTGCGGCCAAGCTTCCACTCGCGACCGAGCTCATCGATGTCCGCCGTGGTGACCGGCGTGTCAGAGTAAAGAACACCCGACTCGCCCGCGTGCCCCGAATCGCGGGTCTCGAAGGCCGCCTTTAGAACGCCTTTCGGCGATACTTCCGCCCACACCAGCCCCCGGCCCTCTCCTCGTTTGAGGTGCTCGTCGTCCTTCAAGGGGCGGAGCGAGGAAGGACTCGGGAAGTGCTTGAGTCGAAAGCGATGGACGCGTCCCGGATCCATTGACTTCGCCCGCAACTGTGCGACCACAGCCTCCAGCTTGGCGCGGGGGAAATCCGGCTCCTGCCGGATGATCATGATTTCGACCTCAGGTCCCGTATTCCCGCCCTTATACTTGAAGTGGATGACGCGAATCTCGACTGCGGGAAGCTTGGCGTTTTCATAAACGGAGAGGTTGACGACGGCATTGAGAGCTCTCCCTTTGGTACTCGCGAGAACCATTTCCTCTTTGGTGAGTGTTCGAGTGTTCCATCCGTCCCCGAGAAAGCGGCGCAGCGTGCCGGAGAATTCCTTCGAACTGAGAACCGTTTTCAGGTGATAGGTCTCTTTGCCATCGATGATCTCCTTTTTCTCCAGGCTTGCATTCGGCATCCCTTCCGAGAAGTCGGGAACGGCTGCATCCCGGGCATCAAGCGTCGTGGCGAGTTCCCTGGTTCGCAATGCCCACGTCCCCGTTGCCGTTTTCTGGTGCCTTGTGAAAAGCGACAGCTCTCCAGTCGCGGAAACGCCCTCCTCTTTGGAGAGTTGGCCGGTATAGTGGAACGTCACAAGATGACCCTGCTCCTCCCGGGTCACCCACATCACGACGCGGTCACCCGCCACTTTGCCATCAATGGTGACACCATTTCCCATGGCGCCCTTGGTTTCGAACGTGAAGCCATCGCCTCCTGATTTGAGCGCCCCTTTGAGCTCCGTTTTCCTCCTTTCCTCGGCCAAGGCCGAGATGTCCAGTTCGAGGGTGTAGGCACCCGACTTGATTTCTTCTGCGTAACCGTGAGAACTGAAACAGAGGAAGAGAATTGCGGAGATCAATTGGAGGGGCCGAGTAATATTTTTCATTGGAGGATTCTTGGTTGTTGGTTGCCGGCAATGACACTTCAGCTGGCTTTTTGGAGAGCTTTTGAAGTGCGGCACGGCGGGGTTGAGGCCTCCGGAGTGACCCGACGGAGTGTGCACCCGAGGTTGTTGGAGATCTTTTTCATGAACGAGTGTGTTGGAAGCATGTTCGGAGTTCTATCGTCCAAAAATGAAGCGACTATGAAGTAATGATGAAAATTGGGGGAAAACCAGGAGCGGGCCTTGTTTCTGCGTAATTGACCGCCCGTTGACACTGACGGCGGGACGGCCACCAGTCTATTTGATCAGTTTCTCAAGGATTCGTTGGTCGAGCTCTTCCAACAGCTTTCGGTCGGCTTTCCCCAGTTGTGCTCCCTTGCCCTTCTTTTCAATGAGCGGCTTGAGTTGTTTGTAGGTCTCCATGTGGAGGGAGTTCTTCATTTCGAAGAACGGGCCCCACTTCTTGTCGTCCTTGAGCTTCTCGCCATAACGCTTCGTCAATTGCAGATTGAAGCCATCGTAATAAGAGAATTGCTCGAACACCTTTTGATCCCAATCACCCTCAAGCATGGTGCGGATCAGCGCAAAGTTCGTGTAAAACTGCGACGAGGAGAGGGTTGATATTTCCTGGAGGACTTGAGGTGAGGGTGGCGCCTCTTCACTGAGGGCGCTCCCGCAAAAAGAAGTGAGCATGAGGCATAGAATGTTGGTTCGGATGGTTTTCATTGTGGAGATATTTCCTAATCGAAACGTTTAAAGTGTAATACGGCGGGACTGCGGCTTCCAGAGCAAAGCGAAGGCGAGACCTTGCCCGCCGTTGCCACCGCTGGCCTGTTCAACTGGATCGTCTTGGTGGGGTTTCATGACTTCTTTCCCTACTCTATCCCTTCGTTATCAAGTTTTCTGAACGCAGCCTTTTGATCATCGCGGAGCACAGTTCTCATCATGTAGGCGGCGAGTTCTGCAGGATCGACCGCATCTCCCTTTCGTTCAATCCAATCACTGATCATCGTAGCCTGATCCTTCGTAAGATTCAGGCGATCCAATCCGATGCCGTCAGGCAGGTCAGATGGCTCCGCAAGTGACTCAGGTCCCGCCGGCGGGCCTTCCACCAGCCACTTCCGGTCAGCCGGAACTTTTCCTTCTCGGACGTGCTTCTTCCACTCTTCCAGTTGGCGGAGATGCCCACGGGCAACGCTCTTTGAATTCGCTTCGGTTCGCTCATCCGGGTTGGCCCAAAATCGGGCCACCAGATCGAGATATTGGAGAACGCTCTCTTTCCCGCCTTTCTCCAACAGCTCCCGGGCCAGTTGCATCTGCGGGCCATAAGAGTCCAGCTGGGGCGATCCCGGGGTCGCACCCGCCTTAAGCAGGTAGTTCTTGGCGTCGGCGGGTTTCCCCTCCCGCAACGCGCAGCGCCCCAGGATCTGGTTGGCGTTGTGGATGATGTTCCCGTAATTCCAATCCTTTGGATCGTTGTTGTTGCGCAGCGGCTCCGCAGCGTGCTTTTTCGCCAGCTCGAGTTCACCGGCTTCCAGAGCCGCCAACGAAAGGTCGAGCCGGAACCCCGGCAACACGGCCTCGAGGGTCTCGTTGGGAGACTCTTCGAGGGTCTTGACTGCGATATCGTAGGTCTCCTGGAGGTATTCGAGAGCGTGCTCGAAATGAGCGACTCTCTTTTTGCCCTGCAGGGCCTTGCCTGCGGCGACATCCACGGCAAAGAGCTCCTGCACATCCAACGCCCACGGCCGGGCCGTGGGCCGGTCTTTTTGCGCGGCGCGTAGAAGCTTCTCCACCCTGTCACGCTCTTCAGCCAGCAGCTCTGCGAGAAAGTGCGGGTTGGATTCAAGCTTGGATTCGAAAATATCCAGGACCTTCTCGGCCGCAGCTTCCGGATCCTTCGGCTCAATCACAGTATCCTGAGCGGTCGCGGTCAGGGTCATGAACAGAGACAGGACTCCGCATTTGTAGATCAGTTTAGCTTTCATGGTGTTTGGTGGCCTCTTCCGGTCATGCCCAACATGGCGAGAGCAGAAGGGAGGCTCATGTTTTCTGATATCGATGCACTTGAGATGGTTTGTTGATTGGAGCCCTTCACTAAATCCCGCTGAAATTCAGGTTAAGCAAAACATAGAGGACGAACACCAACCACAGGCCAGGCAAAACGCAGGCGATCAACGCAAGGCAGCGTGCCCAATTGAAACGCAACCCTCTCGTATTCCAGAGAAAAAAGGCGGCCGCTGGAAAGCACAGAATCGTGGCGACCATTTGGGTGATGTGGAAAAAAGACTGCGACCAACCGATCCGCTCAACGAGAAGGATCGCAGGAGCACAGGCAAGCGCGTAAATTCCGGCTCCCATGAAGAGATAGAGTGCGAAGGAGATGCTCCGCTTCTGCGGAGCGGCTAGTGTGGATGTTGATTGATTCATAGAGTTGGCAGGATTTCATTCGAAGGTGAAATCAGTATGAAGGCGGGATGAAATCATCGCAATTTTTTTGCCGGGACCGAGCCATCCTTCGCCTGACCGGAAGGGCGCTCCAAGCATGGAAACAATGCCTCCGAATTGCGAAAGAATTTCCCACTCGAGGCCCGAATAGGGTTGATGTGCCACAAGCGTCGAAAACCAAGGATCGGCAAACTCACCCGTGTGACGATAAACCATCGCGTCGAAAGACGACACCCAGGAGTCTGCGGTGACGAACCACTGGTAATCATTCTTGCCGATGCGGTCGTAGAACCATCTGTCCGTGTCGGGCGCGGCGCCATTGCGAGTCAAGTAGTCAGTTGGTTTTTTGTAATCCTCGTCAAGGTCGCTGAGCGACATCGGGAACTCGCCGTACTCCTCGCGGTGTTTTTCGAGCAGGAGTCGAACTTCCGTGGACTCCTCGACGATCTTCGCCGCCCACTCCTCATCGGGGTCCCAGCGCGTCATGACCTTGAAGATCGCGAAAACCGCGACAGCAAATATCGTCACCGCGACAAGGGTCACGATGACCGGTTTCCGAATAACAGTAATACGTTTCATTTCTTTGTCGGGATGACGGTGACGAGCGGGGACCGCTTGTCCTCGGCGATGCCTGCTTTGGTTCGATTCATGGTTGGTTTGATCATCACGTGTAAAGGGTCTCACTGGATTGCGAAATCAGGATGAAGGAAGGGTGAATTTCGTGTGAATTCTCCTGCCGTCAAGCATGTGACGCTCGACTAGGGCGGTGAAGGCTCTCTCGCTCCGCTTGGAGGCGACAAAGGCCTCGTTGAGTTTTCGCAACTCCTCGGGGTCGACGCCCCCGGGGTTGGGATGGGTCGGGAACCGGATCTTGCCCGCCACCTTGGCCTCTTCGAGCCAAGTCCGGAATGCCGGGACGTTTTCCGAGGTGATCTTGTTCGTCCAACCATGCACTGCCATGTGGTCGACCTGCGGCAGTTCATCCACGAGCTGGAGGGCCTGCGGGAAGTGCCGTTCGAGGGCATTGCTGAAGATCAGCATCGTCTCGATCGTCTCCTGCCGGATCCCGGCGTCCCCGATCTCACGCACGAGACCGCGGGCATCATCGAAACTCGTTTGGGCAATCCATGGGCTGAGCTTGCTGAGACCCGTGTCGCGAAGTGCTCCGGCCGGCAGGGCCTCAACCGCCTGCCGGGCTTGAGCGGGCGCCTTCCTGGCCCACGACTCCACCGTCATGCCCACCATGATCCGCTGGTTCTCCGGATCTTCCACGCTGAGGGAATACTCCATCGCATGGGAGGGGTCGGCCGTGGCCAAATCCCCGACCACCTGCCGGATGAGCACCCTGAAGCGGTCATTGGGGATGATACTGAGGTCGGCGGCTTCGTCGAGGGTCTGGTCGGGATGCTTGAGCTGCCAGCCGGGCAGCACCGAGACGAGCGCCTCGGCGCGCTCCTTCTCGTCCTCCAAACCCTTCGCCCAAGCGAGGGCGGAGTCGGGATCTTTCTTCGCCCACTCCGCGATGAGGAACGACATGTCGGAGAGTTGCTGCCTGATGTCCTGGTCGAGGGTGGTCGCGAATTCCGCGGCGGCCAGCGGGTCGCGCCGCGCCCATTGCGACAAGACCACATCGATCCTGGCGGCGAGTGCGGCCTTCGCGGAGCTCGACTCCTCGTCGGATCCGGAGATGGCGAGGAGTTGCTCTTGCAGGCCACTCAGTTGTTCGGCGGCTTGGGCGGAGGACTTCTCCACCGGCCGCTCCTTCATCAAGCCTGCGAGTTTCCGTGCGGATTCCAGGGCGCCGGGGTCGAGATTCTTTTCTCCCCAAGCCAGCGCGGCAGCCTCATCCATGACCAGCCACGAGGCCAGCATTTTCCGGCTCGCCTCGTCGGCGAATTCTCCGGGGATTCTCCGCGCCCAGAGGATCGCCGCTTTCGGGTCCTCCCGCCCCCAGCCGATCAGGAGCTGTTCGAAGAGCCGCTGGGGAGCGACGTCGAAGCCCACCGCGGCAATGGCGTCGCGATACACTTCATCCGAGATGTCCATCCCGAGGCGGCTGCGAATGGCCTCCAGTCGTTCGGCGTCATCGGCGATGAGAAGCACCGACTCCACCAGCGCATAGAACTCCTCCTCCGAGGTGATCCGGGAAAGCGGATCGTTCTCCGAAGCGGTGGAGGGACCCGGCTCCCGGCGGGGCGACCTGGTGGGCGCTTGCGGGGCTTCCTCCGGTGGATGGCGAGCCCTGAGCAGATCCGCCATCGCGCTGGTTGGCGACGTAGACGGTCGTTCCGAGGGCGCCGAGGGCGAGCACGATGGCCGGGATGAGGATGGCTTTTGTTTTCATGAGAATCGTCAAGGTGGTGAGGGTTGAAGGGATTGACGTGCATTCAGCGCGAGGCGCCGCGAGACGGTGTGGAGCCAGCCGGCCAGGGAGGGCTGGCCTGCCAGTTTGGCCGCCTCGCGGGCCAGGACCATGAAGACGTCCTGCGCATCGTGGTGAAGTGAATGGATCAACCCTTCCCCTCATCCGAGTTCCTCGATGCCACTCTGGCCTATTCAATCTTAGAGGCGAGGCGCTTGAGGGTTTTCATACGCAGCGATTCATCGCTGATTTGCTCGGCCCACACCTGAGCGCCTTCAAGGTCGATGGTGGCGGCCGCATATGCAAACTTTGCGATGGCCCGGTCGTGTATGGGCTGAAGTTCCTGCGCAGCGAGCCACTGACCCGCCGCGTCCAAGTCACTCCTAAGGCACTCTGAAAATACCGCGGCCATGGCTTCCGTATGGACTTTCCCGGTAATCGGAAGTTCTACCAACCAATTGAACTGGTTGATTGGATTCTTGTATTTGTCGGCGGCCCCGGCGATGCTCCGGAGGCTGTATCCGTCGAGATGTGGCTGTCCGGCATTGGCGATGACCCACTCGCGAGCTCGCTCAGGATTCTCGCTCGCCACAAATTCAACGGCTTTACGCGAGGCCAATTGCTTGTATCTGAGTTGATCGCTGTCCTCGTCGCGATACTCAATGGTGTCAATCCACGCCAACAAGGCTTCCGTGCCGCGCCGCTTGTAAACAGCGTAGGCGAGGTCCCCGCAAGCCAGAAGACAAGATTCCTCTGCCGCAAAGGCAAGGGCGGCATCAAGATCGCGATCTATGAGCGCTCTTGCGATGAGGCTCGCGTAATTCCGTCGAGCTTGTGGGTCTTCCACCAGAGACCAGACACGCTTGGCCTCGTCGAGATCGGTCTTTGCAAGCGTTCCAAAATCCCGAGAGGACAAGATCACAACGCGCTGGGTAGACTTCTTTCTTAATGCGGAGTCATCGGCCGGATTCGTTGCGCCCCGCGCTCGGCTTGCCGGCCTCGCTCTGTTCTGTATCGTCGATTCGCCTTGTCCAGATGCCATGAGACCACCCGGCCTTGTATCCTTGGCACGAGTATCACTTTCGGCACTGCGTGACATCCGGTGTTTCGTTACCATGGAGCCAGCAAAAAAGGCCCCGATTGCCAACGCGGCCCAGAGCAGATTGAGGGCGAGAAGTGGTTTTTCTTTCATGCTTCGGGATCGACGATGGTTGCGGGGGGGGCAGGGCGGCATCGACACCGATGTCGACGTGGCGCCGAGCGAGTGCTCTTCTTCATCTGTTCAGGCGTCAGTCAAACGGGTCTTGCGCGGGTTCATTGCTCTCGGGTGCTTGAGTAGAGTCTTCAGGGGCGGCCGCCGGCAGCATCCACTCGATCTCCTCGGCAGAATGGCCGAGGAGAGTGAGAACCTCCTCGAAATTCCCGCGAATTTCGTTAGAGCGCCTGATGAAATCGGGGTCGATGCTCTCGAACGCGGTCATGCGTTCGTCTGCCGTCATTTGGTTCAGCAATTCCTCCCTGTAGCGGCGGGCGCTTGCGACATTCAGGTGGAGGTTGGCACGAAGGAGGGCGTTGAGGCTCTCCTGCCGGTCGGGAACCCGTTCGAGCAAGGACTGAAACCTGTTGGGCGAGGGGCGGTTCATGAGCATCCCAAGAACGATGTGCATGTGCTCAACTCGCCACTGCTCTCTGCCCCAATTCCGGCGTTTTGCGACCTCCGGGTCCCAGTTCGATTCATCCATGAGGCGAGCGGCGAACTCCGCCACTTCGTCATTGCCCACCTTCTCGCTCCACGCTTCCGCCATGCCCTGGAGCTGGCGCCCCGAACTGACGTTCGCATAGGACCACTCCCAGGCCGCAGCGAAGTCACGCCTCGCCCACTCTTCGAAAAGACCGCTTGGTCTGAATGCGCTGCCATGCCGTTCAAGAATTTCCCTGAACTGGAAGTCGTCACCAAGTTCGCAGTTGCGGGCGATCTCACTCAGCAGTTCTCCCTCGTCCTTCGGATTACCAAGGCCCACCACCCACGAGAGGGCGTCACCCGGATTCGCGTCGTACCAACTGGTGACGATGCGGCAGAGGAGCCACTTGCTCCTCCCTTCAAGGCCGCTCAGTCCGGCCCGGCGCTGGAGGGCCATGAGCAGACGCGGGTAGTCCTCGTCCAGTCCGGGTTTCCACTCCTGACCGTCGTCGAGGAGGGCGGCGATGCGGGCGTCGGCGCTCCTCATGGCGCTCCTCATGGCGGACGATTCGCGCCGGTCCGGGGTCACCCGTCGGGGGGAACGGCTGTCCCGCTTCGCAGAGGTCTCCTCAGGCGGAGGAGGGCTTTCGGCGGGCTTGATGACCCACGCGCACAGAAAGCCGGCGGCAAAGATGGCGGCACTACCGCAGGCGAGAGGAATCATGGAGTATTGTTTCATCGGTGGAAGGACGTGGGTTGGCCCGGCTAGGGCCGGGAAGCTACGGGGAGATCTCTGCCGCCAGCATGCGGTCAATCTCCTGGGGAGTGTGGTCGAAGAGGACGCGGAGGACTCCCTCGATGTCGCCGCGGTCGACCTCCTCCTGCGAGTGGCCGAATATGGTGAGCTGTCGATCGAAGATCTCGCGGTTGCTCTCGAAGGCGATGGCGCGTTCCTCGGGGCTCATCTGGGCGACCAACTCCTCCCTGAACCTGTTGTGATTTGCACCCGATTGGGTGCTCGAGATCCTGAGGAGACGGTTGAGGTTGTCCTGCCGGTCCCCGGGCGCCTGTTCGAGGACGGATCGGACCATCCCGGTCGTCGGGCGAGCCACCAACATCCCGTACGCGAAGCGGAGATTCTCGTCCACTCTCGCGGCAGGGTCAGGTTCGCCCATGAAGAAGGAGGCGACCTCGGCGAACTCCACATCGTTGGCGACTGACCCCCAATTGCGCAGCATCATCGATTTCCATTTAGCGTCGTTTTCGATGCCGCTCTCATTGACCCACCCCCAGGCAGCTTCGAGGTCGCGCATCGCCCAACCGGAAAGAACCTGATGCGGAAAGGCACCGTCGTCGAATGCTTCAAGGGTCTCCCTGAACTGGAAGTTTTTGCCAAAACCATTTGGATTAAGTGAAAGGGAACCCCTGCTCCACCCGGCACGATAGGCCCAGACGAACTCTTCGGGACTCAGAGTATTCTTCTGCATCTCCGTTGACACTCCATGGGGCATCTCGATGACCCGACCGGCGGCGGCGCCGTGCTGTTCCGCCAGCGCGACGGCGGCCCGCCAGTCCTTGCGGGCAACATGTCTCACGATCACGTTCAGCAGTTCGGTCTCATCCTTCGGATTACCGATGGTGAGCACCCAGGAAAGGGCCTCATCCGGATTTGAGTCATACCAATCACTCACGAGGCGCTTGAGGAGGGTCTCGGCACGGGAATCGAGGCCGCTGAGGCCGGCCCGGCGCTGGAGGGCCGCGAGCAGGCGCGGATAGTCCTCATCCGGACCGGGTTGCCACTTCTGGCCGTCGTCGAAGAGGGCGGCGATGCGGGAGTCGGCGCTCCTCATGGCGGACGATTCGCGCCGGTCCGAGGTCACCCGTCGGAGGGCTGTCTCTTATACACATCTGACGCTGCCGACGA
>OJIS01000298.1_pt1 | contig 17189 bp, 8 predicted proteins | sample 1595671 | NCBI WGS metagenome assembly OJIS01 (sample SAMN05416814, study PRJEB24817) | seawater metagenome | isolation source: Sea water | place: Canada:Atlantic | collected 2013-07 | reverse complement strand
AGATCGTCGGCAGCGTCAGATGTGTATAAGAGACAGCTCAGCTACAACGACCTCGCCTTCTTTCTTCAGACCGAAGAAAAAGGACTCTCCCCGGCTCTCTATCTCGTCGAGGACGATGGCGAGATCACCTTAAGCCGGAGTAAATCTCGCCTCGCGCTTGCCAAGATTACCTTTGGGCACCGCGTCCGACTCACCCCGCTTAAGGAGGAAATCTTAACCGACGGAAAACGCAAGCCACTCGTCGCAGATTCCGAATATCGATACGACTACCATGACGTCATTCATGTTGGCGGCAAGGAACCACTTGCGCTTGAGGCCCTGAGAAGACTCACCCTGCAAACCGGCCAACGCTTCGTCCTTCCACCCGGCCGGCGTAAAGTCCGGGTCTCAAATGATCCCAACCAACTCTCGGGCGATAGCCTCCTCGTCACGCCCGGCTTGGCAGGGAAATTCGTTCTCGAACTCGAATTTGATCCCAAAACCGGGCTCGGAGAAATCAAAGTGATCGAGGCGAACCAGATCATCCTCGCCAACGGAGAACCGATCAGATCGGGCTCAATTCCGGACGGTTCGATGATTCGTCTCGGCAGCCGGCAAGCCCTGCGATGCCGATTCTCGGATAACATTCTCGATGAGGAACGAAACCTCGTTCGCCTTCTCGAAGTGGAGAATCTGAATCATCGTTTTTGGAAAGGGGGCAAAGCGATTGATAGCCTTTCCTTCCGCCTCGCGCGCGGCCAGATGATGTGCATCATCGGGCCCAGCGGGAGCGGAAAAAGCACCCTGCTCGAAATCCTCGCAGGTCAACGACAGCCAAAAAGCGGCCACGTCAAACTCAATGGGATCTCACTTTACGAACGCCAACGCCGGCTCTCTCCGCTCATCTCCTTCATGCCGCAGGAGGAGGCCCTGAGCGAGCAACTCACCGTTCGCGAACATCTCGCCCATGCGGCAGCCATCCGCCGGCCACACCTTTCGGAATCCTCCATTCAGAAGCGCGTTAGCTATCTTATGGGGGAGCTGGGCTTGGAACGAATCAGTGAACGCCGGGTCGGCAGCCCGGACTCCAAAAGCCTCAGCGGCGGGGAACGCTCACGCCTCAATGCCGGGCTCGACCTCATCGGCGGAGGAGAAATCTTTCTCTTCGACGAACCCATTTCCGGGCTTTCATCAAAGGATGCCGAGAACGTTGTCGATGCCCTGCACGGCTTTGCGCAGGACAAGATCGTGGTGGCTTCCCTGCATCGCCCGAGCGAGAAGGTTCTCGAAGCCTTTGACCTTGTTCTCCTCCTCGATCAGGGAGGCAAGATGGCCTTCTATGGCCCACCCGGGGAACTCGTGACTTACTTCGAGCAAGCGGCCGAAGATCTTAAGATTCAAGGTTCGCCCGGGTCGACGTCCCATGGGGCTGACTTCGTCTTTGATGTCCTCGAGACCTCGATGCTCAAGCTGCGCACACCCGGTAAGACGAAGCGACAGTTCCCCCCGGATTTCTGGCAGGAACGGTTCGAAAACCGCCGTGTCATGGATCATCTCTCGATCACCCGATCGGGGCCAAGCACCGGAGACCTCGAGTCGCCAACGGCGGCCGACCAAGTGACGGCGCCGGAACCTCCCGTGCATGGAAGACGACAAAAGTGGATGATCTTTAAGACCCACCTCGCCCGCGCAACCAAATCCAAGTTTCGACATCGTGTCACCTTCTTCTCGACATTTCTACAGGCTCCGCTTCTCGCTGGCTTGATTGGCCTCACCCTGCGGGCCTCGCCCGAGGGCAGCTATCAATTCCACTCCGCATTGCACCTTCCGTCCTACCTCTTTCTCGCAGTGACGGTGGCCATGTTTTTCGGGCTTACCAACAGTGCCACCGAGGTGCTCCGCGACCGCCCCGTCTTACGGCGGGAGCGCAATTGCCGACCGCACCCCATCCTTTACCTCGGAGCCAAATTTCTCGTCCTCACCGCCACGATCGCCATCCAATCGATCATCTTCATCGGGGTGGCCCATCAGATTCTCGATCTCTATGACATGTTCTGGAATCACCTCGGATGGATGATTCTGACCGGTTGCTGTGGAACGGCTCTGGCTTTAATGATCTCGGTAATGGCGCGCTCGGAGCGAACAGCACTCGGCTCCATCCCCTTGATTCTCGTCCCGCAAATTCTCCTCGCCGGAGCATTCATCCCCTTCACCGAAATGAACCGCGGCTTGTTCCAAGGTGCCGATGAAGGCCGCGATGCCGGCAGCGAGCCCGTGCCCTCCACGATCATGCCGCTGCGATATGCCTTTGAAGGAAGCATCGTCAGTCAGGCTACTGAGAATCGTTTTGAAAAAGTCCGTCACCCCATGCAGGAACGCATTGACGAACTCAAGGAACCCGAAACCCTCAGTGGCGAAGAAGAGCAGGAACTCGAACTCCTCGGTAAAAAAATTCGAGTCCTTTTTGGGACCGTCGCCAAGGATTCCGTCCAAGCCGAGATAATCCTCAAGGACCCGCTCGGAGAGTTACGACGTCTCGAAAAAGAAGAAGCGGAAGGAATCGAGCCCGACATGGACAAAGAGGTTCATTCGGTCTCCCAGTTCTTTGTGAATGAGCGGGTGGAACAAATGGTCGATCTTGCCGAGACCCTTCGTCTCGACGATCGCCGGGACGACAATCCTCACATCTTCCTCGCCAAGGAAAAACCCCTTCTGGGTTTTTCATTCAGCACGCAATGGTATTGCCGGATTTTCCTGGTCGCCCTGACCCTCCTTTTCCTCCTCCCTGCCGCAAGCCTCCTCAGCTACTCACTGACCCGAAGGTGAAGATCGCGAAAAAGATGCGTGAAAAGTTCTCGAGACGATGTCCAGCGCCGGCCCCGAAAGCGGGCGCACCACGATCAATCCGACAATCAAAAGTCCACCCGGTGAATCCAGCGGAAGAATCTCCATAAAACGATCTTCGGCGATCCGCACCCGGGCGAAGTTCTTTGAAGAGTCACTTTCGCTTCTTCGCTCCGGAGGGTTGGCGGCAAGCCCCAGTGATCGAGCGACCTTCTTCAACTTGGCATCACCAACTTCATCAAAGATCACCTTGCCCTCTTGATTGCAGATGAAGGAGGAATGAATGGGATTTTGCTTCTTGAGCCAGTTGATAAAAGGCTTCAAGTCGCCGTATGGCAAAGCAGCAACCGGGTCCCGATCTTCTCGGGGCGGCTTGTCATTGGGAGGCCGCGGCGCCGGGGAATCAACTTGCTGACGTGCCGCCCGAAATGGCGAAGGAACTTCATCCTTCTCAGGAGATTTCACCTTCTCAATTGCTGGAGCAGGTTGCGCCAATGGCAGGGGCTTGATTTTACTGGCGACTTTGGCGGGATCCTCTGTCGCTGCCGCTGAAACCTTAATCTTACGAAAAGGATCAGACTGGACCGGGCGATCTTGATTGGGAGTCGTCTCGACCGGGTCACGTTTCATGACAGGAACCACGAGAGGTTCCTCCTGAGTCATCACCTCCTCCTCGTGAACCACGATCTTCTTTGCAGGCGTCTCCGTAGGTTGATCGGTGAACCCTTCAAAACTATCACCGAAGAACGATTCATCCGGCGTGAAATCCGTCCCCGGAACAGGCACGAGTAGCCCCTCGGCGAGGGCCCGGACTTTTTGCGGGTCCAACCACTGGTTGACAACTTCGTGATCGCTCATCGGACTTCTAGGAGATCGGGGGGTGAATGCGGCTTTCCAACTCCCCACGGAGCTTTTCGAAAATGGAGAGAGCTTGTCCCCCGTCTTCCATAACGCCAACGGGAAGGCCGCGGGCACTCGCCTTGACATAAAGATCACTCCTTGGAATCTCGGTCTTCATGACCATTTCCGGCGGGAGTAGCGCTCTGAGAGCCCTTGCGGATTCCACGCTCTCTGCAAGACCATCGTTCACCATCGTTAAAACCACCCCAAGAATCTGCAGACTGGGGTTAACCGCGCGCAATCGTGTCAGAGCTTCCAACATCTTGGAAACCGAGCGCACCCCGAGAGGCTCGGCTTGCTGGGGCACAACCACACCATTCGAAATGTTCAAAATCTCAGCCGTCCCACCAAAGAGGCCCGCTGCCGTATCAAAAATACAAATATCGTAGTTCAGCGCCTTCACTTCCGACACAAAACTACGGATACGGTGGAGATTCCCCCCTCCCGGTCCGGCCCCAAGTTCATAATCACTACTCTGGCCTGCAGCCACCAGGCTCAGGGTCGGGAGGCGGGTCGGAACCACGATTTCTCCGGCGCTCAATGAGAGATTTCCCAAATAATCGTATAAGCCCGAGAGATGACGTGACTGACGCGTTAAAGAGAGACCCACAGATCCCTGTGGATCGGAATCAACAAGAAGGGTCCGGCGTCCGCTCCGGGCAAACGCATGAGCAAGATTGATCGCGAGAGTCGTTTTACCGACGCCTCCCTTTTGACTGGTAATGGCAAGTGTAGTCACTGAGATGATCTGAAAATGGTATCCGGAGTCAAGAGAGTCATCAAACTCCCCCCGAGATGCAACCATTTAGAAACTCCTTTGGCTGGTCATTTTATCTCAGTTTATTAGGTTTCAGCAACCTCGGATCAATTTACTTCCAAAATGCGCCGCTTTATCTCAACCCTACTCCTCACCGTTCCAACGCTCCTTCTTACCTGTTGCGAAGAAAAGCAGACTGAAGTGGAGGTAAACGATAAGGATTTTTTCTCCGGCATCGAAGCCTCGTTATCTGTCGATTCTTTCAAAAATGAAATGGCGACCGCAGAGACTGAATTCCTGCGGTCTTTTGCGGACCATGAAATCGCGTGGCAGAAATGGGACAAAAGCATTCTTGAGAAGTCCAAATCCTCACAACTCCCCATCTTTGCCTTTGTCGGCTCAGCCTTGGGAGGAGCTTCCAGTTTGGTTGCTGAAGAATTTGAGGCGAAGGAAGATCTGCGTCTGATGCTTTCCAAACGGGCCGTTTGCACCGTCATAGACATCAATGCTTATCCGGAAATCGCCACTCTCGGCTTTCACCTGAGTAGCGAGATACGGAAAACCACCGCATTTCCAATGTTGATTTGGCTCAGCCACGAGGGCTCCCCCATTACCGGGATCCCCATCGGCGAAGCCTCGGGGAATTCGCTCGAAATAATCGTCAATAATACCGTAGCCATGGTGGAGGATGTCTGGAAGAAATCCTCACGGTATGCTGTCGAAAACAGCCGCAGTAATAACGCCGACAGACAGGACCGCTTTGATCTGAAACAAATCGAGCCAGCGACCGAACTCCGGGAAGAGGTCTTCCGTCGCGGAACCCGCCAGCTTTCCTCGCTTCACAGCTCCGGGGATCAAGACATCGACTCTGTTGGCGGCTTGATCCCCTACAGCAGCCTCGAACTTCTTGCCATTGGTTCACGCTCAAATCTCCTCACAACCGAAATTCGGGAACGTTGCCGCAAGGCCTCTCAATCAGTCATTACCGGACTCCTCGGCGGAGCCCTCAAGGACCAACTCGATGGATCCTACTTCTACGCACGACGAACCACTGACTGGTCACTGCCAAACTTTTCAAAAAACATCTCTTCACAGGCAAAAATCGCTTCAATGCTCTTCAAGGTCGGCGGGATTCTCGACGATGCCAGAATCAACGCCGAAGCACTGACCTTGCTCCGGTTGATCGAATCAGAATGGCTGGCACAGAGCCTCTCTTCACTCTCTCCAATCGGCGATGTCGATGTCTCGGGGGGATTTCTTTGGAATTTCACCACTCTTCGCAAGATCCTGACCAAAGAGGAACTCGCACTCGCCATCACCGCCTTCTCCCTCGACGACTCCGGAAATATCCCGATCGAAGTCGATCCTCTCGGAAACTACTTTCGGCTCAACAGCCTCACAAATCGCGTTCTGGTCTCTAAAATGGCAGAAAAGCACGAACTTTCCGAAGAAGAGGTTACCACCAACCTCACACTGATCAAAAAGAAGCTCCTGGCCCATCGCGAAAAGAATACTCGCTTCGTCTCTGAGAAGACTCTGACTGTTTCCGACCTGAGTTGCGTCCTCAAAGCCCAGATTGCACGCGCTTGCCACTCGACTGATGAAAGCCATCTGAAAATTGCAGAAGCCACCGCTGATCGTATCCTCAAAACCTACTGGGTTCCCGGTGAAGGACTCATTCGGCTCAAAAATGGAGAACACACCATCCCCGCCCGGGGCGCCGACTACATGGAAACGTCCTTGGCTCTCATCTTTCAATATCAGAGCACCCTCGATGACCGCTGGTTCAGCGCTGCACTTGAAATCATGGAGCACGCTCTCGCCATCCTTGCCAAGGAAACAGACCTTGTCGCCGAGACACCACCGGACGAAAGAATCATTCCCATCAGACAACACAATATTTCCATGATCTTTGGAGAATCAACTCTCGGACTGGCTGATGCGGCCGCCAATCGTCTTTACGCACTCGCCGGAGACAAACGATTCAGCGCACTCTTGGACAAGCACATCAACATCATAGCCCCCATGGCGAAAATTTCGGTCGTCACCCACACTGACTTTATCGCTTCATGCGCTTTGGGAGAGGAACCTCTCGTCGCAGTCTTCCAGGGAGACCCTAAAAGTGACCCTGGCAAATCCCTCCTCTCTCTTCTAAATGCTCCGGAACGTCTTTCTTTCCTGACCGTCCGACCGGAATCAGGAGGCGACAAACTCTCAGCTCTCCCCGAGCTCCCTTCGCAAAATGGCGGGGCCTCGGTCGTCCTCATTCGTAATAATCAATTACTTGGACAGGCCTCGACCCCCGAGAAACTTGTCGAACTTCTTGACTCGATCATCTCGGGCAAGTGACTTTCCAGTATCCCACTGCGGATACCCTTCATCCCAAGTAAATCCATGAGCGATCGCACCGCATCCCAAGAACGCAACACCGCCGAAACCAAGATCAAGCTCCACTTGAATCTCGATGGCTCCGGAAAATCAAGCATCGCCACCGGGATCCCCTTCTTCGACCACATGCTAACCCTCTTTTCCCGTCACTCACTCATCGACCTGGAGGTCGAAGTTGACGGCGATATCGAGGTCGACTTCCACCACACCGTCGAAGACACCGGAATTGTCCTCGGCGAGTGCCTCAAGGAAGCTCTCGGTGACAAAGCCGGCATCCGCCGCTACGGGCACGCCTACGTCCCCATGGACGAGACCCTCAGCCGGACCGTCATCGATTTGAGCAACCGCCCACAACTCGAACTGCGGAACCCCGACCGCACTCCGGATGCCCAAAACTTCCCCTTCACTCTCGTCGAGGAATTCTGCCGGGCCCTCGCCTCGAACCTCCGCTGCAACCTCCACATCGAAGTCCTCTACGGACGCGATGGTCACCACATCGCCGAGTCCATCTTCAAGTCCGTCGCCGTGGCCCTCCGTGTCGCATCAGAAAACGACCCCCGCCGTGAAGGCATCCCTTCCACCAAGGAAGTCCTCTGAGACACCATGAAACTCGGAATGATCGACTACGGCCGCGGGAACCTTCGCAGCGTCATCAATGCCTGCAGCTCCCTTGGATATGACCCCGTCCTTATCACCAAGCCCGATGAGCTCGCGGAAATGACCCACCTCATCTTCCCGGGGCAAGGTGCCTTCGGCGACTGCATGGAGAGCCTCCACCGGCTTGGCCTCGCTGAACCTCTCCGTGAGTGGATTTCCGCCGGGAAACCCTACTTCGGCATCTGCGTGGGCTACCAACTTCTTTTCGAAGCCAGTGAAGAATCACCCGGCACCGCCGGACTCGGAGTCGTCGCTGGCACAGTGCGACGATTCACCGGAAATGGCGTCAAAGTTCCACACATGGGATGGAATGCCGCCAATCTCGAGAAAGCGGACTCACCCTTCTGGGCTGGATTCGACGACTCACCTTACTTTTACTTCGTCCACTCATTCTACCCCACCGGGGTCGATCCGGAACTCGTCGCAGTCACTTGTGACTACGGCGACGAATCATTCTGTGCCGCGATCGAAAAGGGAAAACTGCTCGCGACCCAATTTCACCCCGAGAAAAGCCAACACGCCGGACTCAAGCTTCTCGGTAACTTCCTGGGTTCATAACAAGCATCCTCCAGCTTCTTGCCGAAGTCGTCCCACCGAATATTGGAGAACAAGGGCGACCAAGCGCGCACCACAGAAAAACGCCAGGCTCGTAACAGGCCTGGCGTTTGAAACCGTGAAGGTTGAGCCCGATTCAGTTGACCGGGCGCAGCTGAATTATTTCTTGCGACGACGTGTCGTGAAGCCAAAGCAAACAAGTGCCGCGAGAGTCAGAGCATTTGTCAGCTCAGGGATAGCATGATTAACAAGAGGAGCAACGACAGGAAGGAATCGATGCTCTCTTGTTGATTTTTTGGCTCTCCGCGAAATAGGCATGACGTCAGATCATAGGCGAATTCCCTTTCGCCGGGGCCAGGGTCACTCCCTGGCATCAACGCACATGAAGGCCGCGGGGAGAGGTGGCTTGGCGAAGGTGGAATTTTGTGTCAGTCACCATTCAGGGCAACTTGCTCCCCTGCCCCGTGAGCGGGCAGGTTCGTCGGGCAAACTCTTGTAAGATTCCAGGTCTGACTTAGGTTGATTTCCAAATGATTTCCCGAGCCCGTTTCGTTCTCACACTTTGCGCCCTCCTTCTTACCAATCTCTGCGCTGTCCCTCCGGCAAAGGACCCCGGTAAGATCGAAGGCACCGCCAATGCCGGGAAGTTTCCGGCCCAGGATCCCGACAAAGCTCTCCTTTCCACCATCACCTATCCCGAAGAAATGACGGCACGCGTTTACGCGCGCCAACCGGATGCCCTCAACGTCACCGCCATCGCCTTTGACGAACAAAACCGCCTCTATCTCGCCGAGACCCACCGCTTCGATCGTGGAATCGAGGACAACCGCCGCAACCAGCACTGGCTCCGCGATGACATCGCCCTCACCTCCACCGCCGGGCGCCTGGCAATGTATCAAAAGCACGCCGCTGTCAAACCGCTGGCATACTACACCCAATACTCTGAAAAAATCCGGGTCCTCGAAGACCGCGATGGCGACGGGAAAATGGACCATGCCCAACTCTTCGCCGACGGTTTTAATGATCCTCTCGATGGCACCGCCGCCGGCATCATGGCCGCAAATGGCAAGGTCTACTTCGCCTGCATTCCCCACGTCTGGGTGCTTGAGGACACCGATGGCGACCTCAAAGCCGACACCCAAAAATCACTTCAGGAAGGCTACGGCATCAGCGTGAGCCTCAGCGGTCACGACCTCAATGGCTTTGCCTTCGGACCCGACGGCCGCATCTACTTCACCATCGGCGACCGGGGCTACAATCTCAAAACACCGGACGGTCGACACCTTTACGATCAATACGCCGGAGCCATCTTCCGCATGGAGCCGGATGGCAGTGGCCTCGAAGTCGTCCACTCAGGTCTGCGCAATCCCAAGGAAATTGCCTTTGACCAATACGGCTCGGCCTTCTCCGTCGATAACAATGCCGACATGGGAGACAAAGCGCGCGTCGTTTACATGGTCGAGGGCGCCAACTCCGGCTGGAATCGCGGAAATCAAAACCTCCGCAACTTCCGCCACGCCATCGACATCAACCGCCGTCACCAAATCCCCTGGATGGTCGAAAATGGCTGGGACATCTCCGGCACCAACCGCCCCACCGCCTACCTTCCCCCCGTTGGCCACATCAGCACCGGACCCTCCGGCCTGACCTACAATCCCGGCACCGGACTTGCTGAAAATTGGGACAACAACTTCTTCATCTGCGACTACCGCGGAGGTAAGAGCGGCGTCATCGCATTCGAAATGTCACCCTCCGGCGCCTCCTATTCGGTGGCCAAAGATGAAACCTTCATCCAAGGCCTCCTCAACACCGACATGGAGTTCGGCTACGATGGTCGCGTTTACGTCAGCGACTTCACCGGCAGCTGGAACACCTACGACCTCGGCGCGATCTACGTCTTCGAGAATCCCGATGAACTCGCAAAGCCCGTCATCTCCGAAGTCCGCGAAACCTTTGCGAAAGGCTTCGATCAACTTGCCCCGGCAAAGCTTGCCCTCCTTCTCGAACATCAGGACTCGCGTATTCGCCAACGCGCCCAGTTCACTCTCGCAAAAGATTCCGCCAATCGTGAGATCCTTCTCGCCGCAACCGGCCCGAAGAAGCCACTCCTCACCCGCCTCCACGGCCTTTGGGGACTTGGCCAACTTGCGCGACTCAACGACGACCTTCTTGCCACAACAATCTTGGCAGGCCTCACTTTTAATCCAGATTGGCGAATCCGTGGACAGGCCGCGCAAGCCCTTGGCGAGTCAAATCCAAAGTCCTTCCGCGAGGCTCTGACCACTCTACTCACCGATGAAAACCTCAACACCCGCATGCTTGCCGCAATCGCCTTGGGCAAAGCCGGAAATCCCGACGACATCCCGGCACTCGTTTCCGTTCTCGAAAAGAACAACAACGCCGAAACCTACCTCCGCCATGGTGTCGTCCACGCTCTCGAACTCATCGTAAAGGCGACGGGCTCCGCTGATGCCATCGTCGCGCTGAAATCCCACGCTTCTCCGGCGGTCCGTCTTGGTGCCGTCCTCACTCTTCGTCGTTTGAAACACTCAGGAATCGCCGGATTCCTTGCCGATTCAGAAGAGTCCATCGTCATCGAAACGATCCAAGCCATCAATGATGCCTACATCGAAGGAGCCCGCCCTGCCCTCGCCCGCTCGACCCAGTGGCTCGGCAAATCCACCCCGATGATCGACTACCGTATCATCAACTCCATTTACCGGGCCGGAGGCGCTGAGAACTTACGACGCATCCTGGACATAGCTTCCGACGAAAAGTTCTCCAATAACGTCCGCATGGAAGCCCTCTTCGTCCTCCAACGTTGGGAGAATCCTCCCGCTGCCGATCCTACCACCGGCAAGCATCGTCCTGTAAGCAATGAGAGATCACTGAAAGCCCACCGCCCGGAAATCGCCAAGACTCTCAACGCTCTTTTAGAAACCTCCACCGGGGACCTCCTCGCCGAAGTCATCAGCACCACCGAGTCCTTCGGCCTCAAGATCTCACCAGACGTTCTCCTTTCTCATTTCACCAATTCAAAGAATGCCACCGCGATCCGCCTTGCTTCTCTCGAAACCCTGCAAAAATCGAAAAACCCACAACTCCGGCAGGCTCTCGACCAAACTCTCAACGATCGTGATCGTGAAATCCGATCCCGCAGCTTCGCCGCTCTCACCGGGGAAGACCCCGCTGCCGCCATCACGCAGGCCCGTAAGATCCTGGCTTCTGACAAGATCTACGACCAACAACAATCCTTTGCCGCACTCGCCTCTCTCAAGCACCCCGATGCCGCGGCTCTCATCTTAGCGAGCTTACAGGATCTTAAAATCCAGCCCCCGGCCCTCCAACTTGATATCCTGGAAGCCGCAGCGCAACGCACCGAACAGGAACTCGTCAAGGCCCTCGCCGCCTACAACTCCACCCTCGACCCAACCGATCCATACTCCTCCTTTGCGGTAGCTGTCGATGGAGGTGACATGAACCAGGGCCGCGCTCTTTTCTACAATCATGGTGCCGCTCAATGCACCCGCTGCCATAAAGGACAGCGCGGACGAAAAGGCGGAGTGGCCGGTCCCGATCTCTGGAACGTCGGAACCCTCCACGAACGGGCTTACCTCCTCGAGGCCATCGTCAATCCCGCCGCCCACATTGCTCCGGGTTACGGAACCGTCTCCCTCACCTTAAAGGACAAAACCATCGTCGCCGGCAACTTGGACAAGGAGGACAAAAGGCAGGTGACGATCACCGATCTCGTCACCGCAAAAAAGACAACTTACCCCAGGTCCAAGATCTCGGAAATGTCCCTCCCCATCTCCACCATGCCCCCCATGGCTGGCATCCTAAAGAAAGCCGAAGTCCGTGACCTCGTCGCCTACCTCGCTTCACTCAAGGATCCCAAGGCGAAGAAGAAGTAACCTTTCTAACTCAATATCCCCTTCACGACCTGCCCGTCATCGGTGGGGCCGATCAGGCGTTGATCGAGACCTTGATAGGCGAAGCTGAAGCGGTGGGGATCGAGTCCCAGGAGATGGAGAATCGTCGCTTGCATGTCCCGGATGCCGACCGGGTTCTCGCCGATGTAGTAGCCGATGTCATCGGTTTGGCCATACGCACCCGGTTTAATTCCGGCACCAGCCATCCACATCGTGAAAGCATGCGGGTGGTGATCGCGACCGTAAAACCCTGGCTTGAGTGTCGCGTTAACGTTGTTCTGCATCATGGGTGTGCGGCCGAATTCACCACCCCACACAATGAGGGTTTCTTCAAAGAGGCCTCGTTGTTTCAAGTCCTTGATGAGACCTGCCACCGCGCGGTCAATTTGCTCGCACTTGATGGGGAGGGTTTCGTCGATGGACTCACCCGGTGATGATCCGTGGTGATCCCACCCCCAATCGTAAAGCTGCACAAAGCGGACTCCGTTCTCAACAAGTCGCCTCGCAAGCACACAGTTGTTGGCGAAGGTCGGATCGTCCCCTTTGTAAAGTCGGCGGGGATCAGCGGCAGTCTCAACATTGGAAACGTGACCCGGCTTGGCTCCATACAAATCAAGAACATGTTGCGGTTCCTTGCTGATATCCATGACCTCCGGGACTGACATCTGCATGCGATAGGCCAGCTCATATTGCGAAATTCGCGTGAGCGTTTCGGGGTCGCCGACGTGCTGGTGCTGGAACTCGTTGAGGTCCTTCAGAGCATCGAGCGTTTTTCGCCGGACCGCCCGACTCATTCCTTTTGGATCAGAAAGATAGAGAATGGGATCACCGCCATCGGTGCGACATTGCACGCCCTGATAAAGGGTCGGGAGAAAGCCTGATCCCCAGAGCGACTTGCCCGCACTCGGAGTCTTCCCACCCGAAGCCAGCACGACGAAACCGGGGAGATTTTTATTCTCGGTCCCAAGCCCGTAATTCACCCACGAACCCATCGAAGGATACCCGAGAAGCGGATTACCGGTCTGCAGGAGAAGCTGCGCCGGGGAGTGGTTGAATTGGTCGGTGTGCATCGAGCGAATGACGCAGACATCATCGATCACCGAGCTAAGCCCCGGCAACAAGTCGCTCACCCACTGCCCGCTTTGACCGCGTTGTTTGTAGTCAAAGACCGGCCCCATCATCTTCGGTGTCCCTTTGATGAAAGCGAAACGTTTCCCCTTAAGATATTCCTCGGGGCAATCCTTGCCATGGAACTTGGCGAGAGCCGGTTTGTTTTCAAAGAGATCAATCTGGGAAGGCGAACCCGCCATGTGGAGATAGATGATTGACTTGGCCTTTGCCGGAATTTTCATCCCGGGCTGCTGCTCGGCAGCAAGAAGTTGATTGAGAGCCATCGCCCCAAATCCCATTCCGGCTTGGCCAAAGAAATGGCGACGGGTCTGAGCCCGGACTTTTTCGTGATGAAGATTCATGGTTTGGTAAGGGTTTCGTCGAGATTGAGAAGAACATTGGCGACCGCGACCATCGCGGCATCGCCATCTTTAAGCCCCGCCGCAGTCAGAAGCTCTTTGGCAGCAGCCGGATCGCTTTCATAGTGCTTCTTCAGGGTCGCGTGGAGCTCGACCAGTCGGGCCAACTCCTTATCCGAAGGTGGTCGGATCAAAACCAGGCGAAAGCCGTGGGAAAGATCAGTCATTCGTTGCGCAAGCGCACCGGCAGTTTCCACGAAAACGGTATCATTTAGCGTCACCAGAGCTTGCAACGGCGTGTTCGTCCGCACCCGGCGGATCTGGCAAACCTCACCCGAACCGGCATCAAAGGTTGTCATGGAAGGATACGGACTGGTCCGCTTAAGATAGGTATAAACCCCACGACGGTAGCGATCCGGACCAGTGGCATTCTTCCATTTGTCTCCGCTGTAAGTGGACTTCCAGACTCCGCCCGGCTGTGGCGGCATCACCGAAGGCCCCCCAATTTTTCGAGTCAAAAGACCAGACGCCGCGAGGGCCTGATCGCGAACCATCTCAGCACTGAGACGGAATCGCGGACCCCGTGAAAGAAAGCGATTACGGGGATCCACCGCGAGCCGACCGGGCGTGACTTTCGAGCTCTGCTGGTAGGATTTCGACATCACAATCGTTTTAAGGAGCTGTTTCAAAGACCATCCCTTTTCTCGATAATCAACGGCGAGCCAATCGAGTAATTCCGGATGCGTCGGCACCGCTCCCTGCATCCCAAAATCCTCCTCTGTTTCAACAATCCCGATCCCGAAGAGACGCGCCCAAATTCGATTCACCATGACGCGACCCGCAAGCGGGTTCTCCGGATTGGTAAGCCAACGCGCCACTCCAAGTCGATTCGCAGTCGCGCCCGGAGGAAGCTCACCAAACATCTCCGGCAAGCGGGCGGTCACCTTCTCGCCCTGATCGAGGAAGTTCCCCCGCTGATGAACCTTGGTCACTCGCTGACGGTTCGGGGCGAGTTCACGCATGATGGGAGTTGTCGGAATCGCACGTCGGATCTGCTCCAACTCTTTTCTGACTTCCGTCAATCTCGCATTCAATCTCTTACTTGGCTCAAAGACCTTATTCAGGAAAATCGCTTCCAATCCCGCATCAGGATCCACATCCGCCGTGAGATAATTCGCCGGATGAGTGCTTACCGAGAGACGGAAGGACTCGAAAGTAAGACCGATCCCGTACTCCTGCTCCAAGGTCAGGCGAAGCTTCCCGCCCGAGATGGGCTTGGCAAAGTCAAAAACCGCGGCATGAGGTTCCGCCGCCTTCGGAGAAAAGGCCCAACCGGCTTTCGTCTTCCCATCGATTGCCCTGGCAACCCCCCATCCCTTCTGGGAAAAATCAGCACGGGGATTCACGAGGCGCAACTTCTGTGACTTCTTCTCGTCAACGAGCCACTCCACCGTCAGTTCACGAAGCGCGACGTTCTTATCTTCCCACTTTCCACCCGCCTTCTTGGTCAGGGCATCAATTCGCAAAGCCGTCACCGGCTGCTCGGTGGGAAGATCCAGAGTCAGGGTCCAAGTGTCCTTTTCCGGAAGCTCGCCTTCAACCCGGAGAGTTCCATCCGAAGCCTGCACTATCCTGGCGTGCTTCGTCTTCTTATCGGCCAATCGAAGCGACTGCCAAAGCGGAGCCTCCTTGTAATCCGCCTTCCATGAAGCCAAGGCCTCCTCGAATCCCTCCGGCTTCGATTTCAATTGCGAGGAAAGCGTCTTCTCTTCTGACTCCAGGCTCCTGATCTTTTCACGTTGTTCACGAGTTGGAGTCGCCATGACCGGGGCCCCTCGATCCGCATCCTCGGTCTGGTTAAAGAAGGCATAAAAGGAATAGTAATCTTCGATACTCATCGGGTCATACTTGTGAGTGTGACACTTTGCACACCCCATCGTGAGCCCCATCCAAACCTGCACCGTCGTATCGACCCGGTCCTTCACAGCGGCCACCCGAAACTCTTCATCATCAGTGCCACCCTCGTCATTCTCCATCGTGTTGCGATGAAACGCGGTCGCCAAAATCTGGTCATTGGTGGCATTCGGCAAGAGATCCCCCGCCAACTGCTCCACCGTAAACTGATCGTAGGGCATGTCCGCATTGAGAGCATCGATAACCCACCCCCGATATCGCCAGATCGCGCGTGGCCGGTCCTTTTCATAGCCCTTGGTGTCGGCGTAGCGGGCCAGATCGAGCCACATCCGGGCCCAGTGCTCCCCGTAGTCTTTCGACGCAAGCAGGCGATCGACCACACTTTCGAGATCGCCCGTCTTCTGAAATGCCTCCGCCTCCTCCAGCGTGGGCGGCAAGCCGGTTAAATCGAGAGAGACCCTCCGAATCAGCGGGTAGCGCTCTGCCGGTTCGGACAGTTCCAATCCAACCTCTTCAAGTCTCTTCGAAATAAAATAATCAATCGGATGCCCCGCCTTCGGCACCTGGGTTTTCTTTGGGATTTCAAACGACCAATGTTCGTCATACGGCGCTCCAGCAGCGACCCACTTCTTGATCAGTTCCTTTTGCGCTCCGGTGAGCTGATGTCCCGAATCCGGGGGAGGCATGAGATCATCCTCGTCATCAGTTTCGATCCGGTAGATCAACTCGGGATCGTCTTTTGACTTGAGCACCTTCTGCGCGCCCTCAGCCGTATCGAGCCGCAACTTGGCCTCCCGGGATTCCTCGTCCGGTCCATGACAGGCAAGGCAATTCGCCGAGAGAATGGGCCGAATATCTCGATTGTAGTCGATATCGGCTCTCGCCCCCGCAAGGGAGAGAAAGAAACAAATCGAGGTCTTGAATTTGGGAATCATCATTGGGGCAGGGCCTCAACTTAGCGGCCTTGGCTCCATCCCGAAAGAAAAAGGACTCAACTAAAAGAGCCCGCTGGCTTCCCCGGGAAGGGGGAAGTGCCCGCTGCGCTCCTTCTTCCAAATCACCTCACCCTCACGCCGGATCTCAAAAATTCCACCGCCGCCTCCGACCAAATTCACTTTCTTACCGGTGGCCTTTTCTATCTCAGCCGACACACGGTCGGCTTCAGGACGGTAGTTTCATTGTTCGCAGTATTCGATTTCAATGGACATGTGAGGATCATCGTCTCGATTTCACGCCTCACCAACCAAAAATTAAAGCGTTCTCCCCCAACTCGAATGGCGCTCGGTTAAGAGTGTTTTCTAAGGTGGCATGATCCGTCCCGGTCATGATTTACCCCCTCGGCAGGGCCGCACTTCTTACTGAATAGCAAGGTCGAGGAAAGTGATCAGGCCTACGGCGTCGGAATAGTCATGACCGAGACGGATCATGCCACTTGCCGAGCCGCTCGCTTAACCGAGCGCCATTCCCTCTAACTCATTATTTTGAAATCCCCCCAAGGAAGGGCTCTCTCCTGAGAGCCATCCAAAACCGAGGTTCCCTTCCTCGACCCGAAAACCATTTGCGCCGCCCTCGGACCCGCTCTAGCCTTTCGACAATGAAAGTCTTCTTCCTACTTCCTCTCCTCGCTTTCTTCGTAGCGAGTTGCAGCTCGAGCACTCCGACCACCCGGATTGAAAAGAACCCTAAAATCTTCCGCTCCCTGAGCATCTCCCAGCAATCCCTCGTTGAAGTGGGCAAGATTGAAGATCTGTCTCTTATACACATCTCCGAGCCCACGAGACCGAGGCTGATCTC
>OJIS01000296.1_pt1 | contig 17405 bp, 14 predicted proteins | sample 1595671 | NCBI WGS metagenome assembly OJIS01 (sample SAMN05416814, study PRJEB24817) | seawater metagenome | isolation source: Sea water | place: Canada:Atlantic | collected 2013-07 | reverse complement strand
TACACAGAGTAGATCGTCGGCAGCGTCAGATGTGTATAAGAGACAGCATTCATACTGAGCTCTTCGAACCCCGGAATCTCTCCCTGTCCATCATTGAGAAGAATTAAATTCCCGCCGCTCCGAACCCATTGATCAAGGGCCAATTTCACTCCCGGAGTAAGCGCCACAATATCTGCCCGGGTCAGAACAAAGGCGTCATACCCTGCATAGGCACGCCAGTCCTCCGCTAATCTTGCCACATCAATGATTCCATACAGATTGGAGGATCTGGAACCGTAAGACGGTCCGGAAGTGGCGATCTTCATCCTCCTAAAAGCACTGTTAATTTCCCCCGAGAAGCGTTCAGAAAAGCTCCTCGACATTCCGACCGCATAACTTCCAGCTTGCGCTCCAATACTGCCACCAAGCGAGCGACCTCCGCCTCCCGTCGAACATTGAAAATTAATCGACCGACTCCCCCCCATTCTTTCAACGATGTGATGCACTGGTATCAAGAGATCGATCCTCCTCTCTTCTCCGGCCGGACAACTGACTGAAAATTCACTCCGTATCACCCCTTCCGCTGACGAACGTCCTCGAAAACGGTAGGAGCCGTAAGTATCCATGTTCGAAAGACATCGCACATTCCAGGTTAACGACTCGGACGCTTTATTGCGAATCTCTACTCTGACCGGAAAAAAACCACCACTTGGAAGCACCGAGATCGGAGCGTGAATGGCAAACTCCGTCCCATCAGGGAAGACCCGACTCGCAATTTCTTCCGCCTTGATCGGCGCGAGCAATGCGAGGAACATTAAAAGGAACAAGGCTTTCATGACTTGTTGGCAGAGCTCAGGGGCCGGGGAGTTTCGGTCGTTTGAAAAGGAATCTCCTCCAAAAGTTCTTCGATCACCGAGTCGGTTGTGGCCCCGTCAATGCGAGCACCATAGTCGAGCACCATGCGATGTCGCAGGACGGCCGGAGCGATCAATTTGACATCCTCAAAGCTCGCATTCGTGCGACCGTTCATGACCGCACGGGCCTTGGAGGCACTGGCCAGCGAGAGCGCGGCGCGGGGGCTTGCACCAAATTTCACCGTCTTCGTCGCGGCCGCCTCGCCCGGATGAGTGGCATCCACCAGCCGGGCAATATAGTTCGCAACGACCCCGGGGAGATACACCTTGCGGACGGTGTTGATCACCGATTCAAGATGAGCTTTCCCCAACACCGCATTGACCTCCGGCTCTACGCCGAGCTCACGTTGATTTACAATTTTTTCCAAAGCCGCGACCGTGTTCTTCCGCACATCGAGCTTGAAAAGAAAGCGATCCAGCTGCGCCTCGGGCAGAGGATAGGTCCCCTCCAACTCAATCGGATTTTGCGTCGCCAGCACGAAGAAGGGCTTCGGCAAAGGATGGGTCTCGCCCAAAACGGTCACGCGATGTTCCTGCATCGCTTCCAAAAGAGCCGACTGCGTCTTGGGAGAGGCTCGGTTGATCTCATCTGCCAAAACAATATTGGCAAACAGGGGGCCGGGCTGAAAAACAAACTCCCGCTTGCCGTCCTTCTCCTGCAAAATCGGGTTGCCCGTGATGTCGCCGGGAAGAAGATCCGGGGTAAACTGAATCCGTTTATTATCGAGGACGAGCGTTTTCGAGAGCCCCTTCACCAGCTCCGTCTTCCCCAATCCAGGGAGTCCTTCGAGCAAGATATGCCCACGAGCCAAGACTCCGTTGAGCACGAAATCGATGAGCGTTTCCGGTCCGTAGAGAACTTGATTGAGCGCTTCACTGAGACGCTTGATTTGTGACTGGGCTTCGGCGACCTGCGCCTCGTTGGCATACTCCATGGAATCAGTAGTAACTATTCGAAAAATGACTTCAGCGATTTTTGTTCATCAGGGTCCAAGGCATCCTTCCAAACCCGGTCGCCCCCCAAACCCTCGCTCTTGGCCGCACCACTGGTGGCCGGCCCCTTCTTTGATTGATTCAGATCGTGCTCGATCTCTTCCAGATTGAGAAGATCCCCCGGCTCGGGTTCTTTGTCCTCTTTCCCCTTGAGATGTTCAAATTTCTCCAAATCGAGATTGGGACTTTCCGCTCCAAAAAGATCGCCACCGGCTCCCGGTCCGCGCTTCGGCTCGCCTTCACCTGGTCCGCGCGCCTGGCCATCTCCTTCACCTTCACCTTCACCTTCGCCTTCACCCTCACCCTCACCCGGATTGTCTCCCAGCTTATCGGCCAGTTCCTTTAATCTTTCCTGCATCTCATTCCGCTCCTCCTCGGACATTCCCTCCATCCCCTGCTTGGCTGCTTCTGCCAATTTCTTCATCAACTTCTCATTCGGCTTCATCTGCCCGTTCCGCATTCCCTCCATCGCCTCCTCGAATTGCTGCTGGAGCTTCTGCCGCTGGTCCTTCGACACATTCGGACCTCCCGCCTTCTTTAGCGCTTGCCGGATCTCCATGAGATCTCTTTTTAAACGATTCATCTCGCGGGAATGCGCCTGCTGCAGAGAATCCGTGGCCTCGAGCGAAGCTGCCGAGAACCACTCCTCCGCCTTTTGCTCCTGGAGTTCCTCAAGCCGTTTTTTCACCTCCTCCGCGTAGTCTTCATCGATGAGCCCTTCCTCGACCAGCTCCGCAACCTCCGTCGCAAGTCGACTCCAGGTGTAGGGCTGCTGACTCGCCGTAGCTTGCACCGCCGGCGATACAGGTATCGCAAACCCGAAGAGCAAGAGAGCCAATGCTCCCACCATCGGCAGCGCGACCTGTTCCGCCCGCCAGCTTACGACCGCCTGATCCTCAACCAACCCGGGCCAAGCCCCTCTTCCAGCCAGCGCCGTCGATAAGGCGTTTCGTAAACCCAGCTCAGCGTCCAAGCGCACATAAGCCTCATTCATCGTCAGCCACTTACGTCTCGACCGCCAATAGGCAAACGCGCCCGTAATCACAACAAGCACTCCAAAAATTGACCAAAAGCCAGCCCCCAAAGACCAGTCATTCCGCCGGGCCAGTAAGGCAAAACAGCTTCCCGCCAGCGCAAGCAGCACCAGAGGAATCGTGATCTCCTGATACCACCATGCGACATTCACCCGTCGACGAAGCCGGGTCGCAGCTTTACGCCAACCCAGTTGAAGCTCATCTTGTGATATCACAACATCCATACAAACGACATTAACAACGCGAGCTGTCTTTACAATTGAAAGAAAAAATAGGCTCGGTCTCCCAAAATCATATCTGAGTTCACACGATACGAAAGATGGGAAACACCTCGTCAGAGCCAGATGAACCTCTTAGATTCGCTCCTATGAACGCAAAAGCTTCTCTTTTACTTACTCTCCTTCTCCCATCACTGACCTGGGCGGATCAGAAAAAGGCTCAAACCTGGACCGATCCGGCCGTCGCCTTAAAGGAGAATCCTGATTTTTCAATCCAGGGGGAATACCATCGTAAAGCCTCCCCTATTGGCGCGCAGGTGGTTGCGCTCGGCAACGGAAAATTTGACCTCTATGTGCTGGAGGGCGGGCTTCCCGGGCTTGGCTGGGACAAAGAAAAATCCCGCATCAAACTCACCGGCAATCTCGAAGAGGGGGTGGTCACCTTTGCCGCCAACAAAGGAATCTCCGCTCTCCTGGAAGAGAAGGTCCTGACCATCCAGCGTGATGGCAAGGACCCGGTCAAAGTCTCAAGAGTCGAACGCACGAGCCCCACCATCGGAGCGAAAGCACCCAAGGGTGCGACCGTTCTTTTCGACGGCACAAGTGTCGAACACTGGGAAAAGGGTCAGATGAAAGACGGTCTCCTGCAAGCCACCGGCACCATCAGCAAACCGAAGTTCAAAGACTACCAACTCCACCTCGAATTCCGCACCCCCTACAAGCCCTTCGCACGCGGCCAACAACGTGGTAACAGCGGCGTCTACTTTGGGGGTCGTTGGGAAACCCAGGTCCTCGATTCCTTTGCCCTTGATGGCAAGATGAACGAGTGTGGCGGAATCTATTCCATCTCCGAACCTGACGTGAACATGTGCCTCCCTCCCCTCACCTGGCAGACCTACGATGTCGATTTCACCTCGGCCAAATTTGATGCCAACGGCAAGCGCACCGCCTGGCCCCGCATGACGGTCAAGCTCAACGGAGTGATCATTCACAATGACCGCGAGCTTCCAAAAGACCTCACCACCGCCGCCCCCGCCAAAGGCCCTCTCAAGGACGAAGCTCTTCCCGTTTACCTGCAAAACCACGGAAACCCCGTCGTCTTCCGCAACATCTGGGTGCTCCCGAAGCCATAGGCATCAGGGTGCCATTCCGTTCAACCCAGAGAACGAAGGACTTCACTTTTGCGATTTCTTGGGCGGATTTGGCTCGAACGGATCGCGTAGGTTTTTTGCGCCTTCACGTTCTTCAGCATCGATGGTGGCCAGTGCTTTCCGAACGATCTCACTCCTGCATCATTCGGGAAGAGCGTACTATTCGCCGAAACTTAACCCAGAAAGAGGGAGAGAAGGAAGAGAGTCAGTGTTTTCATTTCATTTTGCCCTGCATTGCCGGAATTGGATTTTCACCCTTCTACAAATTGAAAAATAAGGACGCAATCGCGAAGATAACCCACAAGACAAAGAGCCAAATGATCCCGAGACAGAATTTTGCAAGTAAGCTCCGAATACCAAACCGGGCGCTGCATGCCTTGCATTGATAATCGATTGGGGTCGATGCTTGATGCACAACCGCAAAGGGCAATCCGATCGTCACCAGACAACCCGATGGATAGACGGCATATCGCTTCCCATGACAAACGATCATTGAATCATCGCCACACTTTGGGCATTTTGGTGAGGTACTTTCCTTCATTTTATGAATGACTTTGCCATCCGAGACACAGAGAACAGCAAGTCCGGCCTCTGTCGGAAAAAACTCGCGGACGATTTCGGAGATGGCCGGAGATGCAACTTCGCCCACCCATCACCTTGTCACATGTGAATGCGAGCACGGACGCCCCCCGCGGCAAGAATGGTGAGAGATGTTTTCATGGAGCCAGTGAAACAGGTGGAAAATCAGTAGTATTGAAAAATCCTTTTTGACAATGGTCTGAGCCATTGGGCATGCCGGCTAAAGCCGGACCTCAAGAATCTTGCTCTTCACCGCTGGCATTTCGGTCACATCAATGGTGTGTGATCGTCGCAGGATGCTCAGGAGCACTCCAACCATCGCAAAGCTGAAGACCAAGCTGGACCCGCCATAGCTGACAAAAGGCAGAGGCAGTCCGGTGTTCGGAAGAGAAGACGTGGTGACACCAATATTCATCATGGCCGGGATAATGAGCGCCGAGGTGATCCCGATGCCCATGACCCCTCCAAAGCGATCGGAAGCTTGCATGGAGATTCCCAAGCCAATCAAAAAAATCACCACGAAACAGAAGACAACTCCCATCGTCACAAAGACCCCCAGTTCTTCACCGATGATTGGAAAGATAAAATCGGTGTGATGCTCGGGGAGGTTCATTTGTTTGACCACACCATTTCCCAAACCCATCCCTTTCACGCCTCCGTTTCCGAAGGCCTGAATTGCAAGAACCTGCTGCCAGCCTGCATCCATTTTATGCTCCTCAGGGTTTTGATACGCGGTAATTCGCTTCATCCTGTTCTCATTCCCTTGCACCATCTGAACGAAGAGCAAAATCGCAATCAAGGTCGCACCACCAAGGTAGCGGACCCTCGTTCCTGAAACAAAAAGAACGATCAATCCCGCTGCCCCAAGACCAGCAGTCGTTCCCATATCCCATTCGAAGAGAATCAGAAGCAAAGGAACGCCCAAGATCAACGAGGGAATCACGAAGCCACGGAGGAAGCTTTTGGTCTCCGCCTGGTATTTTGCAAACCAAGACGCAAGAGCAATCATGATGACGAGCTTTGCCGGCTCCGAAGGCTGGAAACGGCCGATGCCCGGAAGAACGATCCAACGTCGCTCCCCCCCCGCTGAATCACCGATCCCCGGGATGTAGCAAAGAATGAGAGCAATACAGACCCCGATAAATAGGGGCCAAGTCAATTTCTGTAATATCCGATAGTCCAAGAGCGCCATGAAGGTCATCACGACGACACCGATCCCCAACCAGAGGGCCTGCTTGACAAGATAAGAATATTGATCCGAGGAGGTATCCCACTTCGCGCTTGCACTCGCCAGCATCACCAACCCCAGGGTGATGAGCGCGGCGACCGCGAGACATAAGATGATGGATGCTCCCTTTCCCATTTCAGGTAGAACGAATGATTATCGAGCTGGAATGTTTAAGGTCGCCCCAATTTTGAGAGCACTCGGCTTGATTCCGGGATTTACCCGCTCGAGGTCGGAAACCGACACCTTGTTTTTAAGGGCTATCCCATAGAGCGTATCTCCACTTTTGATAACGTGGGTTCTCGCGCCAACGGATGGGGCCGGTGGTATCACCCGATCATCGGAAATGGGACGAACCGGACGAATCAGAACAGCCTCTTCAGTCCTTCCAGTTTCCGTGGACGAGTCACCTACAGCGACAAGAGGTCCAGGCTCGCTGCCGGGTAAACTCTGATCATCAGAGGTCTGGATAAAGGGGCGCTCCAGAGGTGGGTAGGTGGGTGTCTCGGCCGGAAGATTGCCCACTCCGGCAATGGATGCCGAAGGAGTCGTGTTCTCGGATCGACGAGCCGGGATGTTAATAATCCAACCCGCCTGGTATTCGGAAATTCCCTGGTTCGCCTTGATCAAGGCTTCGGTGTCCACCCCGTGCTTGCGCGCAATCGATTCGAGGGTATCTCCGTTACTCACGGGGTGGGAATCAAGACCAGCAACCCTGGCCGGTTGCACGTCTTCATTGAGCGCGGGCTTGGTGGCCTTCAAATCGGCACTTTCGCTCCACTGGTCGTGAATCCAGATCCCGGCAATCGCGGCAACATGGAGAAGGAGAATGACGACGAGGGCAAGCGGCACGCCGACACCGGGGACTTCGCCCAAATCTTCGGGCGCCGCCGTGGTGGCCGCACGTTGTTTGCGTTTCTTGGAGGCACGGGTGGCCGCGTGCAACATGCGGAAGCCCGACTTCGGCCGGGTTCTTTTGGTCTGGATGGTTCGTGGGGTTTTCATGGTTGGAGATTGTTAGAGGGTTTTGGTAAGACGGGGGACGGCGGATTTGAAGGCACGTCCCCTCTCTTCGTAGCCAGCAAATTGATCAAAGGAGGAGGTTCCGGGGGAAAAGAGAACGATGTCGCCGGGTTCTGATCGAGCCGATGCCACGGCCACTGCTTCGTCCAAGGTTGCGACGGTCTGGCAGGGAATCACGCCGGAGAAAATGTGAGCGAGCTCTGTTCCGATTTCGCCAAAGGTAATCATCATTTTAGCGCGCTCTTTCAGAAGGGGAGTGAGAGGTTCGTAATCGAGGCCCTTTTGTTTCCCACCGGCGATGAGGATGGTCGGGCGAGTCTGGGAACGGAGGGCTGACTCAAGTGCGTGAAGATTCGTGGCCTTGGAATCGTTCAAATACTCCACACCGTCAATGATCGCCACGAGTTCGCATCGATGCTCCGGCGGACTGTATTTGGCGAGGGCATCGCGGGCGATCTCAGATGTGAGTCCTTTCACGACGGCGCAGGCGGCCATGAGATTTTCGGCATTGTGAAGTCCACGAAGCTTCGTCTCAGCCATTGAGATGAATTTACCGTCTACGTTTAGAATATCCTCTCCGCTGAGAAACCAGTCCGCAGTCCCTTCCGAAGAGAAAGTGATCCGCTCCCCCTTCTCCGTGATGTCTTCACCAATTCTCACCACGACCGGAGTTCCGGGATCGATGTTCTCAAAAATCCGCAACTTGGCTTTACGGTATTCCTCCACCGTATCGTAACGGTCCATGTGATCGGGCGAGAAATTCAGCCAAATAACGGCATCCGGCTTGAAATCTACGACGGTCTCCAACTGGAAGGAACTCAGCTCCAGAGCGATCACCTCGGGAACCATGTTATAGAGGACGACTTCGGACAAAGGGACCCCGTAGTTTCCGCAGGCCACGCAGGACTTCCCGGTCGCCTCGACAAGATCACGCACGAGCTCGGTGGTTGTCGTTTTGCCATTGGTCCCTGTGATTCCAATCGTATCACCGGGATAACAGCGCCACGCGAGTTCGGTCTCCCCCCAAAGGGCACCACTTCCTTGCGCAAAAGCTTGTACGAAATCCCCCAGAGTTTCGATTCCCGGGCTGACCACCACGAGATCAACATCAACTTCCCGACCGATCTCAACGGTCGCCAGGACTGCACCCGCAGCTTCCCGAGAATCGTAGATCGTCACCTGCGCACCACAATGGGCGGCAAGACGAGCCGCGGCTTTGCCGCTGCGTCCTGCCCCGAGTACGGCAACTGTTTTTCCGGTGAGATCGAGCATTAGAGAACTTTCAAAAGGGCGAGACCGCCCAGGCTGCAAAGAATGGAGATGATCCAGAAACGAATGATGACTTGATTCTCATTCCACCCTCGAAGTTCGAAGTGGTGATGAATGGGAGCCATTGCGAAGATCCGCTTGCCACGGAGTTTAAAGCTACCGACCTGGAGGATAACCGAAACGGCTTCCATCACAAAAACGAAGCCGATGATCACGAGGAGAAATTCCTGCTTTGCGCAAATGGCCGTCATTCCGATGGCGCCACCGATCGCCAAGGATCCAGTATCTCCCATAAACACCTTGGCCGGGTGGCAATTGAACCAGAGAAAGCCAAAACACGCTCCCACAAGAGCAAGCATCACGACCGAAAGCTCGGCCAGCGATTGCTTATGGAAGATGTGCAGATATTCAGCCGCCGGCTGGGTGCCGCTGAGGTAGGTGATGACCGCGTAGGCCAGAGCCACCGTGATCGTCACGCCCGTCGCGAGTCCGTCAAGCCCATCGGTCAGGTTCACGGCATTCGAAGTCCCCATGAGAATTGCCATAAAAAGCGGGATCGCGAGCAAGCCAAGAGGGATGATAAAGGTAATGAGAGGGAAAGTGAAATCAGTGACACTGGCGGTCTGAACCCCGTCGTTCACCGAATAGAAAACGTAATCAGAAGTCTCGGGCGTAAGATACAGGAAGAGTCCGGCGGCAAGCCCAACCAAAGCCTGCCAAACCAATTTAAACTTCCCGCTGATTCCCGCGGAGTTCTTCTTGGCCACTTTTTGATAGTCATCAAGAAATCCCAAAACACCGAAGGCGAAAGTGACAAGAGAGACTACCAAGACAAAGGGGTTGAGAACACGGCCGCAGATCAAAACCGCCACCATGGTGGTTCCGAGAATCATGATTCCGCCCATCGTCGGTGTCCCGGCCTTCCCGCCGTGCAACTCAGCAAGCTTGTGAACTTCTGCGGCAGTGCGTAAAGGTTGACCGACCTTCAGGGAAATCAACTTGCGGATGACCCTTTCACCGATCGCAAGGGTCAAAAGGAAGGAAATCAAGGCGGCAAGTCCTGCCCTGATGGTGATGTAGCCAAAAATTCTCAGAAACGAGAACGTCTCGGCCCAGTCGGCTCCCGACTCCTTGGCGTCTCTCCAGAATTGATAGATCCAGTACAGCATAATTCTATGGGGTTTTCTCGGGGAAGGCGTGTTTCATGACCTGCTCCATGGCGGCCATCCGGCTTCCTTTAAACAGCACCGTATCGCCGGAGCCCGTCGCTCCGGAAAGCCAGGTGGCTGCTTCTTCGTGATTGTTAAAATGATCTTTGGCTCCGTAGGCTGCAGCTTCTTCGCCCACCGTGACCAGACTCAAACCAAGCTCGCACGCGACGCGCCCAATTCGAGAATACGCTTCGACAGCATGATCGCCCAGCTCGGCCATCATCCCGAGCACCACGATGCGATGACCGCTTCCCGGGAGGCCTGCCAGAGTGTGCAAAGCCGCAAGCACCGACTCCGGATTGGCGTTGTAGGTGTCATCGATCACAGTGACGCCACCGCTCTCGTAGCGTCGAAGACGACCACTCGTAAGCCCGGCACTCTTAAGACCTGTGGAGATTTCTTCCAGACTCAGACCCAATATCGCTCCCGCTCCGGCTGCCAGAAGCGCGTTGCTAATCATGTGCTGACCGGGGACGGCGATTGAGGTCTTGATCCGACCCAAGTCATCGATGACGAGATCGAAAGAAGACCCGGCTTCTCCCGGCTCGATGTTCTCGGCCCGAATGGTGCCCTCCCCGACCGTCACCACTTTCGCCGGCGTTGAGGCTCGGAATTCTTCCACAAAATTACAATCCGACGGGACCAAAAGAGTGCCACTTTTATCCAGGGCCCGCGCCACTGTTCCCTTCTCCAGGGCAATCGCTTCGCGGCTTCCGAGATGCTCGATGTGTGCCGTTCCAACGTTGGTGATGATGCTAATATCGGGCCGGCCAATTTCGCAAAGCGGAGCAAGCTCACCGGAATGATTCATGCCCATTTCAAAGACCCCGACCTCGTCGTCGTCCTGGGTCGCCAAAACGGTGAGAGGAAGACCGATGTGATTATTCAGGTTACCGAGGGTGGCATTCACCCGGAATTTCCGGCTGAGAACACTTCGAGTCAAATCCTTGGTGGAAGTCTTACCATTGGAACCGGTGATCGCGATGACCGGGATTCCCAGCTCAGCTCGATACCACTTCGCAAGGGCCTGCAGGGCTTCCAGCGTATCGGGCACCAAAACTGCCGGGATTCCTTCGGGAAGCTTGGCGGCATCCTGCACAACGAGAGCTCCGGCACCGGCTTCAGCGGCTTGCGCCAGGAAATTGTGCGCATCAAAATTTTCGCCCGCCAAGGCAAAGAAAAGAGCCCCATCAGGAATGCTTCGGGTGTCGGTCGAAACTCCGGTCGCGATGATACGCTCCCCCCCACCCTGCAGGAGGATACCGCTCATCGCATCTGCGAGTTGCTGGAGGGAATATGGCTTCATTTTCGGTAGTCGTCGTTGTCGTCGCCGAAGTCACGTCCGCGTTTATTATCCCGTTCTTCGCGCTCTTCCTGTCGCTTTAGGAATTCCGCTGCGTCCACTGCTCGTTTCGTTTCGAGAGCACGGAGTGCCACTTCTCGATCATCGAAATGCAGACGCTCGCCTTTGATTTCCTGGTAGGTTTCGTGCCCCTTACCGGCGATCAGAAGGATGTCCCCGGGGTAGGATGCCGCGATCGCGGTATTGATGGCATCGCGACGGTTCACGATGACTTCGTGAGGCGTATTTCCAAGGCCCGGAATGATCTCTTCGATAATCGCTTCGGGATCTTCGCTGCGGGGATTATCCGAAGTCACGATGCACACATTGCTGTATTTTGCGGCAGCCGCAGCCATCAACGGGCGCTTGCCGCGATCACGATCGCCTCCACATCCAAAGACCGTAACGAGACGATTCGGATGTAATTCATGGAGAGTCTCACACGCCTTCTCGAGCGCATCCGGAGTGTGGGCGTAGTCAACAAAGACCGAGATACGCTCGCCACCGAGCAGCTCCATCCGGCCGCGGGTCTGACGGGTATCGCCAATGGCCTTCACGAGATTCCGGAGAGGCACGCCCGTCGAAGAAACAGCCGCCAAAGCAGCAAGGGCATTCATGACATTAAAACGTCCCACGACCGGCAGGCGCACCAGAAAGCTCTTTCCTCTGGCCTCAAGGGCAAAGACCTGACCCCGGTTTGAAGGCCGCAAATCACTGGCCCGAAAATCAGCTTCGGGACCAAACCCAAAAGTGATCACCTTGAGACGACCTTGAAACTCGGCAGCAAGCTTTTGACCGGCGACGTCATCGGTATTAATCACCGCGACTCCGCTCGAACCTTCGTCAGCCATCTGATCAAAGAGGATCTTCTTGGCACCAAAGTAGGCCGCCATCGTCTTGTGATAATCGAGATGATCTTGGGTCAAGTTGAGGAAAACTCCGACTTGAAATGGAATGCCGCTGCAACGCCCTTGTTCGAGCCCGTGGGAGGAAGTCTCTATCGTGACCGCCTTGCAACCATTGTCCTTCATGCTGCGGAGAATGCTCTGCATCTCGACTGCGCCGGGCGTGGTATGGGTGGCATCACGGAGAGTCTTGCCATCGTGAATCTTGATCGTCCCGATCATCCCCGCCTTGATCATGGAGTTTTCAAAGAGAGAGTGAATGAAATGGGTCACGGTGGTCTTTCCGTTGGTTCCGGTGACTCCGACGGTCACCATCGCGGCACCGGGATCACCGGCAAAGCGGGCGGCAAGCCGACCAAGAACGACCCGGGTATCAGGCACTTGAATCCAGAGACCAGGATACTCGGCGGGACCTTTGCTCTGAGCAATGATGGCCGCAGGATTCTTGGCCATCACCTCATCGAGGTAGTCATGCCCATCAGCCGAGCCTCCTCGGACAGCCACAAAGACAGCGCCCTCTTGTACCCGACCACTATGATCGGTGACGCTGACGACGGGCACGTCTTCGATACGAAGCTCGCGGGCTTCGGGAAGAATTTCCAGGAGTGACGGAAGTGAAATCATTCGGATGGGATAAATGCGATAGAGGTTTCCTCTTCAGGGATCTCTTCGGTAGGAGTAAGATTCATATATTGAGCGACGCGTCTTGAAACTTGGGAAAAGACAGGAGCTGCGATGGTCCCGCCACCCACTTGAAAGTCTTCACCGAGTCCGGAGGGTTCATCGATGGTGACGATGCAGACAAAACGGGGGGCTTGAATTGGGACGATGCCGGCAAAAGTCAGGAACTTCTTATCTGGATCGTATCTCATTTCTTCGTTGTTCCATTTCTCAGACGTTCCCGTCTTGCCTCCGGAGCGATATCCGGGAATACGGGCACGGCGGCCGGTGCCTTTTAAAACGACCTGCTCCAACGCAAGACACATTTCACGGGACGTTCTTTCGCTGAGGACGCGGCGGACTTTCTGAACCGGCGTGTGATCAAGGATGGTCCCATTATTGGCGATAATGGAGTCAACCAGCCGGGGCTTAAGAAGAGTGCCTCCATTGGCGAGAACCGAGTAAGCCATCGCAAGTTGAAGTGGCGACACCGAAACGCCATAGCCATAGGTCGCACTGGCAAAATTTCGCATGTTGGTTGGATCCTGAACCCTGCCTTTCGCTTCTCCCGGGATCGGAAAACCAGTGCGGCGCCCAAATCCGAAGTCATAAAGATATTGGTAAAATCCAGCCCGCCCAACGCGCTCTGCAAACTGAAAAACCCCGGTGTTGCTCGACTTCACCAAGACCCCCTCGAAGGTAAGTTCGCCATAACTATGGTGATCCCTAATTTGAAACCCATGACGGAAGATCGAGCCCCAGCCACAGTTAACAACAGTTTCCCGGTTGACGCCTCCGCTTTCCAGAGCAGCAGCCATTGCGACAATCTTCATTACAGAACCGGCTTCATACTGAGCGGAAACCGCAAAGCTCGTCCCGGCTTTCGAATAGTCCTTACGATCTCTCAGGTTAAAGTGGGGTCTGCTTGCCATCGCAAGGATATCACCAGTGTGAGGATCAACGATAATGATACTTCCCTTTTTGGCGTTGTAGGCTTCGAAGGCCATCTCGAGTTCATCTTCGACGATCGCCTGGATTCCCATGTCGAGAGTGATTCGGACATGTTTCCCCATTTTGGGCGGGGTCACTTTGGCGGCCTGGGTGAGATGGACGCGTCCGTTTGCGTCCTGCTTCAAAACACGCTCGCCATCACGACCGATCAGAATATGATACATCGACTTCTCCAGCCCGGAGAGCCCGATTCCTTCGTGGTTGCGAAAACCAATCAAATGCGGAGCAAAATTCGGCATCGGGTAATCCCGGCGCTGGGAACGCTCAAAGCTGAAGCCTTGGATCCGGCGCTTCTCCAATTCGTTCTCGATGTTCCGGGCATCGTCCTCGCGGATTCTCGTCTTCAAAACGACACGAGTGGAGCCACGATTCAGCTTCTCGGAAATCTGGGAGAAGGGCATGCGGAGTTCACGACCGATCACCTCGGTAGCATACTCCATGTGCTCTGCGATGATTTGCTCCTCCGAGAGATTTTTTTTGATCTGCTGATAGGTTTTTTTAAGCAGGACGCTTTTCTCCGCCTTGTTGAGCTCCTTCCAACCCGCGACCTGACTGGCATATCGATGAGCCACGGCACGATGAAGAATTGCCACGGTATTCAAGTGGTTGAGGTCCGCGACCAAAGTTGCTTCGGGGCGGTTTTGGGCAATCACGGTGTTGTTACGATCGACAATATTCCCGCTTCTGGCGGGGATTATTTGCCGTATCTTAAAGCGGGGAACAGCCGAGGTGTTGGAGAGTTTTGGCTTCCAAACGTGTAAGGAAATCAGTCGCACCGAAAGCGCACTCAGCCCGGCTACGAGAGCCAGGCAGACAAAAAACGCGCGACGTTTAAATGATGGGTCCATGGGATACTATCGACGGGCAACTGAGTCGTCGGGGGGGGATTCGTCGTCGGAGTCTTGAAAGACTTCGACGAACTTGATTTCAGTGAGGGGAGAATTGGTCTCGGCGAGATGTTTGGGGAGCGAGTAGACACCGAGAGTTTCCTCGATGTCAGCCTTGTGCAGAGAAATCGAAACCTGGTGCTCATCCATCTTCTCCTGCACCGCCGCGATCTTGCTACGAGTGGTGATCTGCCTGTTCTTCATCACGACGTAGCCGATGCCGCTGCTCGAGACGATCATCACGGCAATGGCAAGGAGAACGAGAGAGGGAAACCCCAAACTAGAGGTACGTTTTCTGCGATTCATGGTTCTTTTAGGCGGTTGGGTTGGTGATTCGCTCCACCACTCGCAGGCGCGAACTGCGGGAGCGGGCATTTCGGGAAATTTCCTCGCCTCCGGGAGCAATTCCTTTGCGGGTCAGAAGGCGATAGACATGGTCGGGATTTGGCCGGGGCGCCGGCCACTCGGGACGATCAATTTCGGCTTTGGAGCGATCACGAAAGCTCTGCTTCACGATTCGATCCTCAAGACTATGGAAGGTCATGACGGCAAGGCGGCCTCCCGGCTTGAGGAGGTCAGGTGCGATCTCAAGAAAACGACGGAGCTCACCGAGTTCATCATTTACCTCCATGCGAAGGGCTTGAAAAACCTTGGTGGCAGGATGAGTGCGACCACGACGGCCAATCAATTTTTCGATGCCATCCGCCAGTTGCAGGGTTGTCTCAAAGGGAGCCTTTTCGCGTTCCTGCACGATCCAGGCTGAAATTTTACGCGCTGATTTTTCCTCGCCCAGATCCCAGAAAATTTGGCGAAGCTCGGCCTCGTCCCATGTATTCACGAGATCGGCGGCAGTGCGGCCTTCATTCCCCATCCGCATATCGAGAGGGCCATCGAAGCGGAATGAAAATCCGCGCTCGCCGACATCCAGTTGATGTGAGGACACCCCGAGATCGAGGAGAATCCCATCCAGCTCACCCCATTCGCCTTCATCGGCCAATCGGGACATGTCACCATAGCACCCGGCAATCGCCTCGAAGCGATCTCCAAAACGAGCCAGGCGCTCGCCGGCATAAGTGCGGGCATCAACATCGCGATCGATTCCTTTCACCGTAGCTCCGGCTTTTAAAAGGGCCTCGGTGTGCCCTCCGCCTCCCAAGGTGCCGTCGACAAAGAGCCGGCCTTCTTCCGGAGCGAGAGACTGCACCACTTCATCGAGGAGGATTGATTCATGGTAGAATGACTGCTCCGGAGCCTCATCCACGCTTTCCGACATGGCATAGCGTTCCCCTGCCACGCCCGACGTCTCTCCACGAAGGAAGGTCGGCAAAGTGAAGCTGCAAAGCTGCCGAAAATCAGGCGACATCTGAATGGGATAGGTTAACAGCATGATGAAAGGGGGAATCGGACCATTAGAAACCGAGCATGCCGGAAAGGACGGGATCGTCTTCACGGGCTTGTTCCTCGGCAGCTTCGATGGCCTCGCCATTTTGGGGGGTGAAAATTTCGAACAACTCCCCACGCCCCACCAAGTGGACCGCTCCGGGAAGAGTGAAGCCATTGGCCTCTGCAAGTGCCTTGGGGATAGCGAGTTTCCCTTGTTCATTGACTTTGGAGGCAATGACCGAACCGTAGAGAATTCCGCGGGCCCGATCCTTTTGAGCTGGATTTGCCTCCTGTGTACTCTCGATATCGCTGAGCTTCCGATCGAAGGCAGTCTGGGTCAGAACCCGCAAGGCCGGGATACCCTCGACCTTCACCTTCACGAAGAAAACGCTTTCGCCGTAGGCAGGGCGCCAGTCAACCGGAAGGGAAAATCTCCCCTTTGGATCGAGTTGACGGTCCAAATGACCTGAACGACAATGACAAGAATCTCCCATGATGATACCGGGCTACAGATGGCGGCAGTCACCTGAGTACACCAAAGCGCACCTGAGAGCAACTCGAAACCCTAAATAATAAGGGAATCCGTATGAAAACTCTGTCTTTTCGAGGAGATTGCAAGGGTAATCTCCCGCCTCGGACGGACTAATTTGCTAGTTTGGGGCTCGAGAAAAATCAGGTGTGTCGAATATCCTCTGCCGATGTCACAAAAACAACGTCCTCGGCGATATTAACGGCGAGGTCACCAATGCGTTCAAGACTTCGGGCAATGAAAATCAGATTGAGAAGTGACTCGGTATCCTGACCGGCCTCAGAGATCTTCTGACTCAGGACCTTCCCAAGTCCCTTGTGGATTTTATCGACCTTGTGATCCATTTCGATCACCGCGAGAGCCATTGTCTCATCGACGTCGGAGTAAGCCGTCAGGGCTACCGAGACGATCTTGCGTGCCTCGACAAAGAGAGGCTCAACCAAGCGAACTTCGTCAAGGACTCCAGCACGAATAATTTTACGGGAACGTTTTGCGATGGTCACGGCATGGTCCCCGATCCGCTCGAGACTGCGGCAAATATTAATGGAAGACAAAACCTGACGGAGATCAGTAGCCACCGGATTGAAACGGAGAAGAATCCCCATGCCCTGCTCGTCGATCCTCTTTTCCTGCTGATCAATGGCCTCGTCTTCTTCGATGACATCCAGGCAAAGATCTCGATCACCATTTGTCAGTCCGTTCATGGACTTCTCAATAGCCGCAAGAGCATTTGTTCCCATTTCAACAACACTGTCCTTGAGAGCGCTGAGATCGTCGTCGTAATTTTTGAGAATATGAGCCATGGAGATTTTAAATTTTTGATTTTAGCCGAAACGGCCGCTGACGTAGTCCTCGGTCTGCTTGGCCTTGGGATTTCCGAAAATTGTTTGGGTATCATCATACTCGATCAACTCACCGAGATAGAAGAATGCAGTGCGATCAGAGACCCGGGTCGCTTGCTGCATGTTGTGGGTCACAATCACAATGGTAAAGTCTTCCTGTAATTCTGCGATGAGCTCCTCGATACGGGCGGTGGCGATCGGATCGAGAGCCTGTCTCTTATACACATCTGACGCTGCCGACGATCTACTC
>OJIS01000292.1_pt1 | contig 17503 bp, 12 predicted proteins | sample 1595671 | NCBI WGS metagenome assembly OJIS01 (sample SAMN05416814, study PRJEB24817) | seawater metagenome | isolation source: Sea water | place: Canada:Atlantic | collected 2013-07 | reverse complement strand
ACGAGATCAGCCTCGGTCTCGTGGGCTCGGAGATGTGTATAAGAGACAGGCGCATAGCCGCGAGGCCGAGATCGCCGCCGATGCCTTTGCCCACCGGCAACTGACCCGCGCGGGCCTGCCGCCCTCGGCGATGGGCGACATGTTCGCCCGCATGCAGGCGCAGGGCCTGGGCGAGGATATGGGTGTCTTCAGGCACATCTCCTCGCATCCCGAACTGCGGGACAGGATCGAGGCGGCGATGCAGGCCGATACCGGCGCCGCGAATGGCGCGCCGGTGATCAGCAGCGCAGGGTGGGCCGCGTTACAGGCGATCTGCACCTAGGCCACGGGTTTTCGCCGATCATCCCCCCGTGACCTGCACCGCAATTGCGCCCCGGCCCCGGCTTTGTTAACGAAGGCGGGCTGCCAACCCCCGGAGGAGCTTCATGCGCGCCCTGACCCGTCTTGCCACCCTTGGTCTTGTCCTGATTCTGGGGGCCTGTGCCGCAAGCGACCCGCTTGAGGAAGACCTGCCCGACATGGGCGATTTCCGCCTCGCCTACAACATTGTCGTGGCCGACAACATGCAGCAGGTGCCGCCCTCGCGCAACGCCACCGGCGAGGAATGGATCGAGGTGCTGACCGCCGAGATCGACCGCCGCTTCGGCGGGTATGAGGGGGAGCGGCTCTATCACATCGCGATCCATGTCGACGCCTATTCGCTGGCCGTGCCGGGTATCCCCGTGGTGCTGTCGCCCAAGTCGATCCTGGTGATCTCGGCCAATGTCTGGGACGATGAATTGCAGGCCAAGCTGCATGAGGAGCCGCGCCAGTTGACCATCTTCGAAGGCGCATCGGCGCAATCCATCATCGGCTCGGGCCTGACCCGCTCGCGCGAGGAACAGATGCAGGTGCTGGCCCGCAATGCCGCGCGCCGGGTGCAGCTGTGGATGCTGGAAAACCCCGAATGGTTCTCGATCGACGAGAACACCGCAGCCGCCAATGCCGCGGCGCTCGCCGCCGAGGTCGAGGCCATCGAACAGCCGCCCGAGGACCTGCCGCCGGAATTGCAGTAAAGCGGGTGTCTTGGCCCATCTTGCCCTTGATTTTCCCAAGCCTTCTCGTGTAACGAGCGCGCGATATTGTAACCGGGCCCGGCACGGGCCCCTCGGAAGACAAGGCACCAGAATCCATGGGCAAGGAAAAGTTTGACCGTAGTAAACCGCATGTGAACATCGGCACGATCGGCCATGTTGACCACGGCAAGACGACCCTGACGGCTGCGATCACGAAGTATTTCGGCGATTTTCAGGCCTATGACCAGATCGACGGCGCGCCCGAGGAGAAGGCCCGCGGGATCACCATCTCGACCGCGCATGTGGAATATGAGACCGACGCGCGCCACTACGCGCATGTCGACTGCCCCGGCCACGCCGACTACGTCAAGAACATGATCACCGGTGCCGCCCAGATGGACGGCGCGATCCTGGTGGTGAACGCCGCCGACGGGCCGATGCCGCAGACGCGCGAGCACATCTTGCTCGGTCGCCAGGTGGGCATCCCCTACATGGTCGTCTACATGAACAAGGTCGATCAGGTCGATGACGAGGAGCTGCTGGAGCTGGTCGAGATGGAGATCCGCGAGCTGCTGAGCTCCTACGAGTATCCCGGCGACGACATCCCGATCATCCCGGGCTCGGCGCTGGCAGCCCTTGAGGGCCGCGACGAGGAGATCGGCGAGAAGTCGATCCGCGCCCTGATGGCGGCTGTCGACGAGTATATCCCGACGCCCGAGCGCGCCGTGGACCAGCCCTTCCTGATGCCGATCGAGGACGTGTTCTCGATCTCGGGCCGCGGCACCGTGGTGACGGGCCGTGTCGAGCGGGGCGTGATCAATGTGGGCGACGAGATCGAGATCGTCGGCATCCGCGACACCAAGAAGACGACCTGCACCGGCGTGGAAATGTTCCGCAAACTCTTGGATCGTGGGGAAGCGGGCGACAATATCGGCGCGCTCCTGCGCGGTATCGACCGTGAGGGCGTCGAGCGTGGCCAGGTGCTGTGCAAGCCGAAATCGGTGACGCCGCACACCAAGTTCGAGGCCGAGGCCTACATCCTGACCAAGGAAGAGGGTGGCCGCCACACGCCGTTCTTCGCCAACTACCGCCCGCAGTTTTACTTCCGGACCACGGACGTGACCGGCACGGTGGAACTGCCGAGCGGCACCGAGATGGTGATGCCGGGCGACAACCTGAAGTTCGAGGTCGAGCTGATCGCGCCGATCGCGATGGAGCAGGGCCTGCGCTTCGCCATCCGCGAAGGTGGCCGGACGGTTGGTGCCGGTGTCGTCAGCAAAATCATCGACTGATACCGCAACTGCGGTGTCAGGGTGGGTGGCAGTCGCTCTGAAAGAGCGATGAGAACCCACTCCGGTTGAAAATTGGAAAGGCCGCTCCGAACCGGGGCGGCCTTTTTCCGTGCTATCGTGGCAAAGGCTGATCCGGTCCCCGAATCTCAAGGACCTCGCAGGGCGGGGTTCACCCCGCCAGACCCTCTCGAAATTTCACTCCGCTTCCCCCGCTTCATAGCTCCAGACCCGCCACAGATACCAACCCACCAGCCCCGCCACCACGGCGGTGGAGATCGGGTTGAGCCAGCCTGCGACCCTCTCATACTGGCTCTCCAGCACATAGCCTGCTCCGAGCAGCACGCAGTTCCAGGCCAGCGACCCGCCGGTGCTGTAGGCCAGGAACCGGCCCCAGCCCATGCCCGCGATCCCGGCGGGGACCGAGATCAGCGTGCGCACCCCGGGGATGAGCCGCCCGAACGCCACCGCCGCCGCCCCGTGGCGGTCGAACCAGCCTTGCGCGCGCTCCACATCCGCCGGGGTCAGCGTCAGCCAGCGCCCGTGCCGGCGCGCGAGCCGCTTCAGCCGCTCCGCCCCGATCCTGAGGCCGATCCAGTACCACAGCACCGCGCCCGCGACGGCCCCCGCCGTTCCCCCAAGCAAGGTCAGGGTCAGGGACATCTCGCCACGCGCCACAAGGTAGCCCGCCAGCGGCATGACGATCTCGGAGGGGATCGGGGGAAAGCCATTTTCCAGCAGCATCATCAGGCCGACGCCGAGCGCCCCCATCGCGTTGATCACCGCCGTTATCCAGTCGAACATGCCTGCCCTCCGCTTGCGCTGTCTCGAAAGAGGATAACACCGCCGGTCAGCACGGCGTTCCGGGTTTTCTTCGCTTCCTTCGCGGGCTAGACTGCCGCCACCAACCGAGGGAGGGTGACATGACCAACGCCGCGATCTGATCCCATTCATGTCCAGATCGAAAGGCCAATGTCATGCCCGGATTCCCCGCACCCGACACCCTGCATCCCATTTTGTTGCCCGATGGCACGTCCCATCTGGGCACCGTGTTTCTGCAAGCCGCCATTAACCATCCGCGATGGAAAATCGGCGCCTACAGCTATGCCAGCGCGCATAAGCCCCCCGATGATTGGGCGGTCCACCTGGCCCCTTATCTCTATGAATTCTCACCGGAAATGCTGGAGATCGGCAAGTTCTGCCAGATCGCCGACGGGGTCATGTTCATCACCGCCTCGGCCAATCACCGCCATGACGGGTTTTCCTCCTTTCCCTTCGCGGTCTTCGGCGGCGCGCGAGAGGGTCGCCCCTCGATGCCCGATCCCGGTCCCGATACGGTGATCGGCAATGACGTCTGGATCGGGCAGGGCGCGCGCATCCTGCCCGGTGCCCGGATCGGCGATGGCTGCATCATCGGGGCGGGCGCCGTGGTCGCGGGGCAGGTGCCGCCCTATGCGATCATAGCGGGCAATCCGGGGCGGGTGCTGCGACGGCGCTTCGACGAGGCTACCATTGCGCGCGTGCAGGCGCTGGCGTGGTGGGATTGGACGGTCGAGCATATTCTGGCCAATGAGGCGGCGATCTGCGGGGCCGACATCGCCCGGCTGGAGGCGGCGGCAGCTTCTTTGCGCAAGGGGTCGAAGGGCACTTGATTTGCCGCAGGCGATGGCATATCCGATGCCTCGGCCTAGGGGTGTAGCTCAGTTGGTAGAGCATCGGATTCCAAATCCGACGGTCGGGGGTTCGAGTCCCTCCGCCCCTGCCAGAGTCCCGCTTGTTCCGACTCCCGTCCCGAAAACTGACAGAACTGTCAGGTTTTCCTGACAGGTTTGTCCGGAAATCGGGGCGTGCGGATTCCTGACAACCCTGTCAGGGAAAACGGACAATCCTGTCAGGAATGCCGCGCCGTCCTGCCGCTTGCAACGCGCCGCGTCCATGCGTATATACCCCCGGTCAGACGCATGATTTCCCGGATACCGCACCCATGGCCTTCACCAACCCGCTTACGTTCCTGCAACAGACCCGCTCGGAAGTGTCCAAGGTGGTCTGGCCGACGCGCCGCGAGGTTATCGTGACGACGCTGATGGTGTTTGCGCTGGCGATGATCGGCGCGCTGTTCTTCTCGCTGGTCGATATCCTGATCCGCATGGGGCTGGAACAGGTTCTGGCACTTGGCGAACGTGCGGAAAACCTTCGCTGAACCCCTTGAATTCCGGTCCCCGGAACGGTAGGTCACGCGCAACTTTCCCGGAAATGGCGTGCGTCGATTCGTGATGCGCGCTGTTTTTTGTTCGGCTCTGCATTCGCAAACCGTTGGAAATACAGGAAATCAAGGGCTGTCAGGCCCGAGGACGAGGAACGGGCTGCGACATGGCGAAACGGTGGTATTCGGTCTCTGTGCTGTCGAATTTCGAAAAGCGCATCGCCGAGCAGATCAGAACTGCCGTGGAAGAAGGCGGGCTTCACGAGGAGATCGAGGAGGTTCTGGTCCCCGAGGAGGAAGTGATCGAGATCCGCCGCGGCAAGAAAGTGACCGTGCCGCGCCGCTTCATGCCGGGCTATGTGCTGGTGCGTATGGAAATGACCGACCGCGCCTATCACGCGATCAACTCGATCCAGCGCGTCACCGGGTTTCTGGGTCCGCAGGGCCGCCCGATGCCGATGCGCGACAGCGAAGTGAACGCGATCCTGAACCGTGTCGAGGAAGGTGAGGCCGCGCCGCGCAGCACGATCACCTACGAGATCGGCGAAAAGGTGAAGGTCAACGAAGGCCCGTTCGAGGATTTTGACGGCATGGTCGAGGAAGTGGACGACGAGAACCAGCGCCTCAAGGTGACGGTCTCGATCTTTGGCCGGGAAACCCCGGTCGAACTGGAATTCACGCAGGTGACCAAACAGGCGTGAGGAAATGCTCTTCCGGCCCCTGGCGGGCCGTCCTCGCCCCGATCATGGCGAGGAAAGCCGGAACGGCTTGAGGAGCGGCAAAGCCGTGGGAGGCGACGGGGCCGCGGCCCCCGGACCGGACCACGGGCAACGAAACCCGAGGGGCGCGCCCCGAGGGTGTTGGAATGAAGGAGAGGCCAGATGGCCAAGAAACTCGTTGGCAAGATGAAGCTGCAGATCCCTGCAGGTCAAGCCAACCCGTCGCCGCCCGTGGGTCCTGCCCTGGGTCAGCGCGGGATCAACATCATGGAATTCTGCAAGGCGTTCAACGCCAAGACGCAGGAGATGGAGCAGGGCAGCCCTTGCCCGACCATCATCAGCTATTATCAGGACAAGTCCTTCACGATGGACATCAAGACGCCGCCCGCGTCCTATTACCTGAAAAAGGCTGCCGGTCTGAAGAACCAGGGCAAGCGTAACCGCCCGCGCGGTGCCGAGACCCCCGGTCGTGAAACCATCGCCACCGTCACCACCAAGCAACTGCGCGAGATCGCCGAGGCCAAGATGAAGGACCTCAGCGCCAATGACGTGGATGCGGCAATGAAGATCATCCTTGGCTCGGCCAAGTCGATGGGTATCGAGGTGAAAGGGTAAATCATGGCCAAACTAGGTAAACGCACCCGCGCCGCCCGTGAGGCTTTCTCTGGCAAGGACGATATCAGCGTCGAGGACGCCATCGCCCTGGTCAAGAGCCACGCCACCGCGAAATTCGACGAAAGCGTCGAGATCGCGATGAACCTGGGCGTCGATCCGCGCCACGCCGACCAGATGGTCCGCGGCACGGTCACCCTGCCCAACGGCACCGGCAAGACCGTTCGCGTCGCCGTGTTCGCCCGTGGCGCCAAGGCCGAAGAGGCCGAGGCCGCTGGTGCCGACGTGGTCGGCGCCGAGGATCTGATGGAGCAGGTTCAGGCCGGCAACATCAATTTCGAGCGCTGCATCGCGACGCCGGACATGATGCCGATCGTCGGCCGTCTGGGCAAGGTGCTCGGGCCCCGCAACCTGATGCCGAACCCCAAGGTGGGCACGGTGACGATGGATGTGAAAGAGGCCGTCGAGGCCGCCAAGGGCGGTCAGGTCCAGTTCCGTGCCGAGAAGGGGGGCGTGGTTCATGCCGGTATCGGCAAGGCCAGCTTCGACGCGGCCAAGCTGACCGAGAACGTGCGCGCCTTCGTCGACGCCGTGTCCAAGGCGAAGCCGGCCGGTGCCAAGGGCGCCTATATGAAGCGCGTCTCGCTGAGCTCCACCATGGGGCCGGGCGTGTCCGTGTCGGTCGATAGCGCGACCGGGAACTAAGAGATTTCCCGCCGGGTCTCCGGCGGGGATGGCGGGGCCAGACGATCGGCCCCGTCCTGTCCGAGACGGAGGGTTGGGCGCAAGCCCGGTAATTCCTTCCTGAGATGGGAAGCGAGACAAGGAAATTTCGAAGGGCAACCTTCGGGCGATCTGACGGCTCGGGACCCTGACTTGGACCCGAAGAGGTGGGGCAACCCACTAAACTTGAGCCGGGGGGGAACCCCCAAATTGGAGTACTACTGTGGATAGAGCCCAGAAAGAGAAAGTGGTCGAGGAACTCGGCCAGATCTTCGAAAGCTCTGGCGTCGTCGTGGTGTCACACTACGAAGGCCTCACGGTTGCCGAGATGCAGGACCTGCGCGCGCAAATGCGTGAAGCGGGTGGGTCCGTTCGTGTCGCCAAGAACAGGCTCGCCAAGATCGCCCTGGAAGGGAAGCCCTGCGCAAGCATCGCCGACCTGATGACGGGCATGACCGTTCTGTCCTATTCCGAGGATCCCGTGGCTGCGGCCAAGGTTGCCGAGGATTACGCGAAGTCGAATGACAAGTTTGTCATCCTCGGCGGCGCAATGGGCGAAACGGCACTGGATCCTGCCGGTGTGAAAGCCGTCGCAGCGATGCCGTCGCGTGAGGAGCTTATCGCTTCCATCGTTGGCTGTATCGGTGCGCCTGCATCGAACATCGCCGGGGCCATTGGCGCACCTGCTTCGAACATCGCGAGCATCCTTTCGACCATCGAAGAGAAGGCGGAAGCCGCGTAAAGCAACCTTATGAGACCATTTCGTAGGGGTGCCCCCTTGCGACGTTGGAACACATACCTAGATACGGAACCTGTAAAATGGCTGATCTGAAAGCACTTGCCGAAAGCATCGTCAACCTGACCCTGCTGGAAGCACAAGAACTGAAAACCATCCTCAAGGACGAGTATGGCATCGAGCCCGCCGCTGGCGGCGCTGTGATGATGGCTGGTCCCGCTGGCGGCGACGCCGGTGCGGCTGCCGAAGAGCAGACCGAATTTGACGTGATCCTGAAAGCCGCTGGCGACAAGAAGATCAACGTCATCAAGGAAGTCCGCGCCATCACCGGCCTGGGCCTGAAAGAAGCGAAAGAGCTGGTCGAAGCTGGCGGCAAAGCCGTCAAGGAAGGCGTCGACAAGGCCGAAGCGGAAGACATCAAGGGCAAGCTGGAAGCAGCTGGCGCGGAAGTCGAGCTCAAGTAATCGGATCGCGTGTTCGCACGCATCCCTGAACATGGCTGGATCCGGAGGAAATTCCGGGTCCAGCCAACCTCGTCTTGGCGAGGGCCCGTGGAGAGACGGACCTTCCCTAAGGCGCGGTTCAATGGATCGGGAGCCCGCCCGTGGGACGGCAGGCACGAATTGGTCCGGACCCGTTTGTTTCAATGTGACGCGCGCCCGCGGCCCCGGCGGTGTTGTGCGACGCGAAGAAACGGAAAGGTGTTTGAGAGCATGGCTCAGACCTACGCAGGCCAGAAACGTATCCGCAAGTTTTATGGCAAGATTCACGAAGTCCTGGAGATGCCGAACCTGATCGAGGTTCAGAAAAGCTCCTATGATCTGTTCCTGAAATCCGGTGATCAGGAAGCCCCGATGGACGGGGAAGGCATCAAGGGCGTGTTCCAGTCGGTCTTCCCGATCAAGGATTTCAACGAGACCGCCGTGCTGGAGTTCGTCAAATACGAGCTTGAGCACCCGAAATACGACGTGGAAGAGTGCCAGCAGCGCGACATGACCTATAGCGCGCCGCTGAAGGTCACCCTGCGTCTGATCGTGTTCGATATCGACGACGATACCGGCGCGAAATCGGTCAAGGACATCAAGGAACAGGACGTGTTCATGGGGGACATGCCCCTCATGACGCCCAACGGCACCTTTGTCGTCAACGGCACCGAGCGGGTCATCGTTTCCCAGATGCACCGGTCGCCCGGCGTGTTCTTCGACCATGACAAGGGCAAGACGCACAGCTCCGGCAAGCTGCTCTTCGCCTGCCGCATCATCCCCTATCGTGGCTCGTGGCTGGATTTCGAATTCGACGCCAAGGACATCGTCTTTGCCCGTATCGACCGTCGCCGCAAGCTGCCGGTGACGACCCTGCTCTATGCCCTGGGGCTGGACCAGGAAGGCATCATGGATGCCTATTACGACACGGTGAATTTCCGTCTGGAGAAGAACAAGGGCTGGGCCACCAAGTTCTTCCCCGAGCGTGTGCGCGGCACCCGTCCCACCTTTGACCTGGTCGACGCCGCCACCGGCGAAGTCATTGCCGAGGCAGGCAAGAAAGTCACGCCGCGCGCGGTCAAGCAGTTGATCGACGCGGGCGAGGTGACCGAGCTTCTGCTGCCCTTCGACCAGATCGTGGGCCGCTATGTCGCCAAGGACATCATCAACGAGGAAACCGGCGCCATTTACGTGGAAGCCGGCGATGAGCTGACCTGGGAAGTGGACAAGGAAGGCGAAGTGACCGGCGGCACGCTGAAAGAGCTGCTGGATGCGGGCTTTACCGATATTCCCGTCCTCGACATCGACAACATCAATGTCGGGCCCTACATCCGCAACACCGTGGCGGCGGACAAGAACCTGAACCGCGAAACCGCGCTGATGGACATTTACCGCGTCATGCGTCCGGGCGAGCCGCCCACCGTGGATGCGGCCAGCGCGCTGTTCGACCAGCTCTTCTTCGACAGCGAGCGTTATGACCTGTCCGCCGTTGGCCGGGTCAAGATGAACATGCGCCTGGACCTCGATGCCGACGACACGCAGCGCACCCTGCGCAAGGAAGACATCATCGCCTGCATCAAGGCGCTGGTGGAGCTGCGCGACGGCAAGGGCGATATCGACGATATCGACCATCTCGGCAATCGCCGGGTGCGGTCCGTCGGTGAGTTGATGGAGAACCAGTATCGCGTCGGCCTGCTGCGGATGGAGCGCGCCATCAAGGAGCGTATGTCCTCGGTCGAGATCGACACGGTGATGCCGCAGGACCTGATCAACGCGAAACCGGCGGCGGCAGCCGTGCGCGAATTCTTTGGGTCGTCGCAGCTCAGCCAGTTCATGGACCAGACCAACCCCCTGTCGGAAGTGACGCATAAGCGCCGCCTCTCCGCGCTTGGGCCGGGCGGTCTGACCCGCGAACGCGCAGGCTTCGAGGTGCGCGACGTGCACCCGACCCATTATGGCCGGATGTGCCCGATCGAGACGCCGGAAGGCCCGAATATCGGCCTGATCAACAGCCTGGCCACCTACGCGCGCGTGAACAAATACGGCTTCATCGAAACGCCCTACCGCACCGTCAAGGATGCGCAGGTGACCGACGAAGTGCGCTACATGTCCGCGACCGAGGAGATGCGGCACACGGTGGCCCAGGCCAACGCGCATCTCGATGAGAACGGCAAGTTCGAGAACGACCTGGTGAACACCCGCCGCTCGGGCGAATACACCATGGCCCCGCGCGAAAGCGTGGACCTGATCGACGTCAGCCCGAAGCAGTTGGTCTCGGTCGCGGCCTCGTTGATTCCGTTCCTGGAAAACGACGACGCCAACCGGGCGCTGATGGGCTCGAACATGCAGCGTCAGGCGGTGCCGCTGTTGCAGGCCGATGCCCCCTTCGTGGGCACCGGGATCGAAAGCGTCGTGGCCAAGGATTCGGGTGCTGCCATCATGGCGAAACGCGGCGGAGTCATCGACCAGGTCGATGCGCAGCGGATCGTTGTGCGCGCGACGGAAGACCTGGAATTGGGCGATGCGGGCGTCGATATCTACCGGTTGCGCAAGTTCCAGCGTTCGAACCAGAACACCTGCATCAACCAACGTCCGCTGGTGAAGGTGGGTGAGAAGATCGGCAAGGGCGAGGTTCTGGCCGATGGTCCGTCGACCGATATGGGGGAACTGGCGCTCGGCAAGAACGTCGTCGTCGCCTTCATGCCGTGGAATGGCTACAACTACGAGGACTCGATCCTGATCTCCGAGCGCATCGCGCGTGACGACGTCTTCACCTCGATCCATATCGAGGAGTTTGAGGTCGCCGCCCGTGACACCAAGCTGGGGCCGGAAGAGATCACCCGCGACATCCCCAATGTCGGCGAGGAAGCGCTTCGCAACCTCGACGAGGCGGGCATCGTCTATATCGGCGCAGAGGTCGAGCCGGGCGACATTCTTGTCGGCAAGATCACCCCCAAGGGCGAAAGCCCGATGACGCCGGAGGAAAAACTGCTCCGCGCCATCTTCGGGGAGAAGGCGTCGGACGTGCGCGACACCTCGCTGCGGGTGAAGCCGGGCGATTTCGGCACCGTTGTCGAGGTGCGTGTGTTCAACCGCCACGGCGTCGAGAAGGACGAGCGTGCGTTGCAGATCGAGCGCGAGGAAGTGGAGCGTCTGAGCCGCGACCGCGACGACGAGCTGCATATCCTGGAGCGTAACATCTACGCGCGCCTGAAAGGCATGATCCTGGGCAAGACCGCCGTGAAGGGGCCGAAAGGCGTCAAGGCGAACTCCGAGATCACCGAGGATCTGCTGGAGACGCTCAGCCGTGGCCAGTGGTGGCAACTGGCGCTGGAAGGCGAACAGGATGCGGCCCAGGTCGAGGCGCTGAACGAGCAGTTCGACCTGCAGAAACGCGCGCTGGATCACCGCTTCGAGGACAAGGTCGAAAAGGTCCGCCGCGGCGACGACCTGCCGCCGGGTGTGATGAAGATGGTCAAGGTCTTCATCGCGGTGAAGCGCAAGTTGCAGCCGGGCGACAAGATGGCCGGGCGTCACGGCAACAAGGGCGTGATCTCGAAGGTGGTGCCGATGGAGGACATGCCGTTCCTCGCCGATGGCACCCCGGTCGATTTCGTGCTGAACCCGCTGGGCGTGCCGTCGCGCATGAACGTCGGCCAGATTCTCGAGACGCATATGGGCTGGGCCGCGCGCGGTATGGGGCTGAAGATCGACGAGGCGCTGGACGACTACCGGCGCACCGGCGATCTGACCCCGGTGCAGGACGCCATGAAGATCGCCTATGGCGGCGTCTATGACGAGATCATGGCCGATATGGAGGAAGACCGCCTGGTCGAGATCGCGGGCAACGTGACGCGCGGTGTGCCAATCGCAACGCCGGTTTTCGACGGCGCGAAAGAGGCCGATGTGAACGACGCCCTGACGCGGGCCGGGTTCGACACCAGCGGCCAGAGCGACCTCTACGATGGCCGCACGGGTGAGCAGTTCAGCCGCAAGGTGACGGTGGGTGTGAAATACCTGCTGAAGCTGCATCACCTGGTCGATGACAAGATCCACGCACGCTCCACCGGGCCGTACAGCCTCGTCACGCAGCAGCCTCTGGGTGGTAAAGCCCAGTTCGGCGGTCAGCGCTTCGGCGAGATGGAGGTCTGGGCCCTGGAAGCCTATGGCGCGGCCTACACCTTGCAGGAGATGCTGACGGTGAAATCCGATGACGTGGCGGGCCGGACCAAGGTCTACGAGTCGATCGTCAAGGGCGAGGATAATTTCGAGGCCGGCGTGCCGGAATCGTTCAACGTGCTCGTCAAGGAAGTGCGGGGCCTCGGCCTCAACATGGAACTCCTGGATGCGGAGGGCGAGGAGGGTTGAGATGAAAAGCTCGCGCACCAGTTACGAAGATACGATGCGGGGCTTCCGGGCCAATATGGGCCGGAAGTACCCATCGAATACTGATAAACGCGCGGTTGACGGGGTCGTTTTCCCTACCCTCAACCCATCTTTCTGTATCCCTACTGATGGAACCGTGTTCACCATAGGATCTTGTTTCGCGAGGAACATTGAAGAGGCCTTGCTTAAGATCGGAGTAAATGTTCCCAGTGCCCAATACCAAGTGCCGCCAACGGAGGCTTCCGGCCGGTCCAATGCGATCTTAAATCAGTATAATGCCGGGACGATGTATGAAATCGTTAATATGACTTTAAACGAAGGTGAGATTCGCGGCGGGCTATATGAGATTTCCGATGGCTTGTATGGTGATGCATTGTTAGCAACAGCGGTAAAGCACCCTGTTCCAATGTCTCGAATTGAAGAGCGCCGCAAAGAGATTGTAAACCTGTATAAGAATGGCATTCACCAATGTGATACGATAATTGTCACTTTGGGATTGGTTGAGTGTTGGTTTGACCTCGAAGATCAAATCTATCTAAACAACTTCCCTACGTCGAGAATTGCAAATGCAGCGCCGACGCGATTTGAGTTTCGCCGCTTGGGCGTGGAAGCCAGTCTAAACTTTATATCCAAGATGCTTGAACTTATGTGTGGCGATAGCAACCGCAAGGTGGTTTTGACCGTGTCACCGGTGCCAATTGGGTCAACGTTCTCTGAATTGGACTGTGTTGCTGCCAATGGGTATTCAAAATCGGTTCTTCGGGTTGTTGCTGAAGAATTGTCGCATAGGTTTAGTTTTGTCGATTACTTTCCGAGTTACGAGATTGTTACCAGCAGCGGTTTCCAAAATTACATGGACGACCAGATTCATGTGAAGCCGCAAATCGTGCACAGGATCGTGGATTACATGTTGGATAACTATACATCGAGAACGCGCTAAAAAGACACGCCGAATTCCATCAAATGGGGAAGCCCACACAATCGGTTTAGTTGCCACTCTCTACTTGAGAAACGCAATGAGGTAGAAAATGAACCAGGAACTGACCAACAACCCGTTCAACCCGCTGGCCCCCCAGAAGGTGTTCGACGAAATCAAAGTCTCGCTGGCTTCGCCGGAACGCATCCTCTCGTGGTCCTATGGCGAGATCAAGAAGCCCGAGACCATCAACTATCGCACGTTCAAGCCGGAACGTGACGGCCTTTTCTGTGCGCGGATCTTTGGGCCGGTCAAGGATTACGAATGCCTTTGCGGCAAGTACAAGCGCATGAAGTATCGCGGCGTCGTCTGCGAGAAATGCGGTGTGGAAGTCACGCTGCAAAAGGTCCGCCGTGAGCGTATGGGCCATATCGAACTGGCCGCGCCCGTCGCGCATATCTGGTTCCTCAAGTCGCTGCCGAGCCGCATCGGGTTGATGTTGGACATGACCCTGCGTGACCTTGAGCGCATCCTCTATTTCGAGAATTACGTGGTGATCGAACCCGGCCTGACGGACCTGACTTATGGTCAGCTGATGTCGGAAGAGGAGTTCATGGACGCGCAGGACGCCTATGGCATGGACGCGTTCCAGGCCAATATCGGGGCCGAAGCGATCCGCGAGATGCTGCAGGCCATCGACCTGGAGCAGGAAGCCGCGACGCTGCGCGAGGACCTGAAAGAGGCCACCGGTGAGCTGAAGCCCAAGAAGATCATCAAACGTCTGAAGATCGTCGAGAGCTTCCTTGAATCCGGTAACCGCCCGGAATGGATGATCCTGACCGTGATCCCGGTCATCCCGCCGGAACTGCGCCCGCTGGTGCCGCTGGATGGTGGGCGCTTTGCGACCTCGGACCTCAACGATCTCTACCGGCGCGTGATCAACCGGAACAACCGCCTCAAGCGTCTGATCGAACTGCGCGCGCCCGACATCATCATCCGCAACGAAAAGCGGATGTTGCAGGAGTCTGTGGACGCGCTGTTTGACAACGGCCGCCGTGGCCGCGTCATTACGGGTGCCAACAAGCGCCCGCTGAAATCGCTCAGCGACATGCTGAAGGGCAAGCAGGGCCGCTTCCGCCAGAACCTTCTGGGCAAGCGCGTCGACTTCTCGGGCCGGTCGGTCATTGTGACCGGGCCGGAGCTGAAGCTGCATCAATGCGGTCTGCCCAAGAAGATGGCGCTGGAGCTGTTCAAGCCGTTCATCTACAGCCGCCTTGAGGCCAAGGGGCTGTCCTCGACGGTCAAGCAGGCCAAGAAGCTGGTCGAGAAAGAGCGCCCGGAAGTGTGGGATATCCTCGATGAGGTGATCCGCGAACACCCCGTGATGCTGAACCGTGCGCCGACGCTGCACCGTCTCGGCATTCAGGCGTTTGAACCCGTGCTGATCGAAGGCAAGGCGATCCAGCTGCATCCGCTGGTCTGTTCCGCCTTCAACGCCGATTTCGACGGCGACCAGATGGCCGTGCACGTGCCGCTGAGCCTTGAGGCACAGCTTGAGGCGCGCGTGTTGATGATGTCGACCAACAACGTTCTGTCGCCCGCCAACGGCGCGCCGATCATCGTGCCGTCGCAGGACATGGTCCTGGGCCTTTACTACCTGACGCTGCAACGCCAGGGCATGAAGGGCGAGGGCATGATGTTCTCGGGCATCGACGAGGTCCAGCACGCGCTGGACGCGGGCGAGGTGCATCTGCACGCCAAGATCACCGCGCGCATCAAGCAGATCGACGAGGAAGGCAACGAGGTCACCAAGCGCTATGAGACCACGCCGGGCCGCCTCAAGGTTGGCGGGCTCCTGCCGCTGAACGCCAAGGCCCCGTTCGACCTGGTCAACCGCCTGCTCAAGAAGGGCCAGGTTCAGGAAGTCATCGACACCGTCTACCGCTATTGCGGCCAGAAGGAATCGGTCATCTTCTGCGACCAGATCATGTCGGTCGGCTTCAAGGAGGCCTGCAAGGCGGGCATTTCCTTCGGCAAGGACGACATGGTGATCCCCGACAACAAGTGGGAAATCGTCGATGGCGTGCGCGAACAGGTCAAGGGCTTCGAGCAGCAATACATGGACGGGTTGATCACCCAGGGCGAGAAGTACAACAAGGTGATCGACGCGTGGTCGAAATGCAACGACCAGGTGACGACCGCGATGATGAGCACGATCTCGGCCCACAAGCTGGACGAGAACGGGGTCGAGCAGGAGCCGAACTCGGTCTACATGATGGCCGATTCCAAGGCCCGTGGCTCGGTCACGCAGATGAAGCAGCTTGGCGGGATGCGGGGCCTGATGGCCAAGCCGTCCGGCGAGATCATCGAGACGCCGATCATCTCGAACTTCAAGGAAGGTCTGACCGTTCTTGAATATTTCAACTCGACCCACGGGGCCCGGAAAGGCCTGTCCGATACGGCGCTGAAAACCGCCAACTCGGGCTATCTGACCCGGCGTCTGGTCGACGTGGCGCAGGATTGCATCGTGCGCATGGTCGATTGCGGCACCTCGAACACGATCACCGCCGAAGCCGCAACGCGGGACGGCGAAGTCGTGTCGTCGCTGGCCGAGCGTATCCTGGGCCGAACCTCGGGCGAGGATGTGCTGGTGCCCGGCACCGACGAGGTGATCGTGGCCGAGGGTGAGCTGATCGACGAGCGCAAGGCCGACGCGGTGGAAGCCGCCGGTGTCGCCTCGATGCGCATCCGCTCGCCCCTGACCTGCGAGGCCGAGGAAGGCGTCTGCGCGACCTGCTATGGCCGTGACCTGGCCCGCGGCACCCGCGTGAACACCGGCGAGGCCGTCGGCATCATCGCGGCACAGTCGATCGGCGAACCCGGCACGCAGCTGACCATGCGGACCTTCCATATCGGCGGCGTGGCCCAGGGTGGTCAGCAGTCGTTCCAGGAGGCCGGACAGGAAGGCAAGATCGAGTTCCGCAACGCCAACCTTCTGGCCAACGAGATGGGCGACCTGATCGTCATGGGCCGCAACATGGTCCTGGCCATCGTCGATGACCACGGCGAGGAGCGGGCGAGCTTCAAGCTGGGTTACGGCACCAAGGTCCATGTCGAGGAGGGGGCCAGCGTCAAGCGCGGCGACCGCCTCTATGAATGGGACCCCTACACGCTGCCGATCATCGCCGAAAAGGCGGGCACGGTGAAGTTCGTCGATCTCGTCACGGGCATCTCGGTGCGCGACGATACCGACGATGCGACCGGCATGACGCAGAAGATCGTCTCGGACTGGCGCGCGGCCCCCAAGGGCAACGAGTTGAAGCCCGAGATCCTGATCGTGGGCGAGGACGGTGAGCCGATGCGCAACGACCAGGGCAACCCGGTGACCTATCCGATGTCGGTCGACGCGATCCTGTCGGTCGAGGACGGTCAGCAGGTGCCGGCGGGTGAAGTCGTGGCGCGGATCCCGCGGGAAGGCGCCAAGACCAAGGACATCACCGGCGGTCTGCCGCGTGTGGCCGAATTGTTCGAGGCCCGTCGCCCCAAGGATCACGCGATCATCGCCGAGAAGGATGGCTACGTGAAATTCGGTCGCGACTTCAAGAACAAGCGCCGCGTGGCGATTGTTCCGGCCGATGAGGCGGATGAACCCGTCGAATACATGGTGCCCAAGGGCAAGCACATCCCCGTCGCCGAAGGTGATTTCATCCAGAAGGGTGAATACATCATGGACGGCAACCCGGCCCCGCATGACATCTTGCGGATCCTGGGGATCGAGGCGCTGGCCGATTACCTGATCGACGAGGTGCAGGACGTCTACCGGTTGCAAGGCGTTAAGATCAACGACAAGCATATCGAGGTGATCGTGCGCCAGATGCTGCAGAAGTGGGAGATCCTGGATTCGGGCGAAACCACGCTGCTCAAGGGTGAAAACGTCGACAAGGCCGAGTTCGACGAGGCCAACGAGAAGGCGATTGCCAAGGGCGGGCGTCCCGCGCAGGGCGAGCCGATCCTTCTGGGCATCACCAAGGCGTCGTTGCAGACCCGCTCCTTCATCTCGGCGGCCTCCTTCCAGGAGACCACGCGCGTGCTGACCGAAGCGAGCGTCCAGGGCAAGCGCGACAAGCTGGTGGGCCTGAAGGAGAACGTCATCGTCGGCCGCCTCATTCCGGCAGGCACCGGCGGGGCCACGCAGCAGGTGCGCCGCATCGCCACCGAACGCGACATGAAGGTGATCGAGGCCGCCCGCAAGGAAGCCGAAGCCGCCGCCGCGCTGGCCGCCCCCGAGGAAGAGCCGACCGAGGCGGATGTCTTCACCGAGACGCCCTCCGAGCTGTCTCTTATACACATCTCCGAGCCCACGAGACCGAGGCTGATCTCGT
>OJIS01000291.1_pt1 | contig 17615 bp, 14 predicted proteins | sample 1595671 | NCBI WGS metagenome assembly OJIS01 (sample SAMN05416814, study PRJEB24817) | seawater metagenome | isolation source: Sea water | place: Canada:Atlantic | collected 2013-07 | reverse complement strand
ATCTACACAGAGTAGATCGTCGGCAGCGTCAGATGTGTATAAGAGACAGCAAAAACACATTTATCATAGATCTGTTGCTGGATCTTATGCGAAAGTTCCTTCTTCAGCTCATTGTCTGAAGTCTGGCGATATTCCTCCACCCACTTGTCCATTTCAGGATCCTTGTAGGCGAAGACATTGTTGGTCTTTTCCTTGATGTTCCCTTGCTCGTCGTAGGCATTCCGTGAGTGGAAGTATTCGTAAAATGCGAAATAAGGAGGCTGCACCGACCAGGCGACGGCGGTGAGTTCGAACTTCTTATCCATCGCATCAGTGAAAACGATACTGGGATCCTTGCCATCCAAAATGAGATCGACTCCGGCGCTTCTCGCCTCGGTCTTGAGAATCGACATGATATCGGCGTAGGTCTTGATTGCGTAGTGGCTGAGGGTGAACTCAAGCCGGGTGCCATCAGGCTTTCGCAGAATGCCATCGCTTCCCTCCGTCGTAAATCCGGCCTTGGCAAAATATTCACGCGCCTTCGCCGGAGAAAACGGCCAAGGTTTCACGTTCGGATTTACAAAGTCTCCGAAGCCATCCACGAAACCGGGAAGACGGTTGTAGTCCCCCCAGAACTGAACCTTGATCACCTTGTCGTAATTCAGCGCATGTGCCAGCCCGAGTCTCACATTAAGATCCTTGAGCTTATCGCGATCCAGATTCATTTCGACCCCAAACTGCGGGCGAGGGAAATCGTTATACCACCAATGCCGCTCGATATAACCATCGTAGACTTTGGGGATCTCGGTCTTCTCATACCAGGACTTGGGACCTGAAACCATTGCCATCTCAAGCTGCCCCGCGCGAAAGAGTTCGAAACTCTTGTTCACGTCACGAATCACCCGCCAGACAATTTTGTCAGGATTGTAGCGATATCGATAGAACTTCTTATCGTTCCCCCACCAATTTTTGTTACGGGTTAGAGTAATCGACACCCCTTTATCGATATCCTCATCCCTTACAAGATATGGCCCGGTATTTGGCTGGTGCTTCCAATTATACCGCTCCTCAAAATCGGGTCCAAATTCCTCATAGAAATGAGGCGGAGAAGGTGCAAAGTCGCCAATTTTATTGTACATCCCGAGCTCGCTTTTCGCCTCGGGAAAAGTCACAGCCAAGGTGTGCTCATCATAAATTGTGATCTGAGCAAGTTCCTCGCGCAGGTATTGTTTGTAGTAAGGCGCATTCCCGTAGTCGGATATACGGAGGTAAGCGGCAACGGCAAAGTCCTTGGCCTCCACCTCAACACCGTCCGAGTAGGCGGCATCTTCGTGCAACTTGAAATACCAAGTCCGCTTATCCGGCCCATGGGCCCACTCGCGGGCGACGCCCGGAATGACGGAACTATTGAGACGATTCAACGACACCAAACCTAGTTGAACATCATCGTAAAGCTCACCTCGCATACCGCTGTTTGAGGCTGATCCAAAGGGCCGAAGTGTCGGAGGAAAGCTGGCGACATAGTATCGAAAGACCCCACCTTTTTGAGCATTCGGATCTGAGTCCTCCGGTTCATCCAAGCCGTCCTGCCATTCCAAATCAGCTGGAAGATCGGCGATGGTCTTGAAATTGAAGTAATCTCCAAGAGCGACCCTTCGTTCGAATCGCGCCACCTTTTTCTGCCCGTCTTTTGCCGCTGGTGAATCAGGTTCAGCCTTGGCCAACTCCTCCTTTGCCGATGCCAACTGTTCGGCATTCCAGGTCTCCATGTATTCATTGTAGACCGGGACAAATTCATCAAAGCCCAAGCCCGCCACGTAGGCCTCCTCATCCTGCTGACAGGAGAGAATGACCATGGAGATGAGTAAAAGAAACCAACGCATGTGACTTATCGATAATAGGTGTATTTCTTGGGATCAAAGGCCTCACGGACGGCCTCTCCGACGAAAGTCACAAGCACCAGCATGGTGACGAGACAGAAGAAAGCCGAGCTAACCAGCAAAGGTGATGACAGTGAACTCAAACCATCTTTCAATAACTTCCCCCAACTGGCATACTGGACCGGAAGTCCAAATCCAAGGTAGTCCAGCGCGGTCAATGAAAGCACGAGACCCGAGATCGAAAATGGCACTAAAGTGACCAGAATGGCCACCGAGTTTGGCAAGAGATGACGGAACAAAATCCTCGGCACCCCCGCTCCGATCACTCTACTGGCCGCGATATAATCACGCGCTTTTTCCTTGAGAGCGGAAGTCCGCATCAAGTAGGTCATCGACATCCAACCAAAGATCGCGAGGATTCCAAGAATGAGGTAAAAACCCAAGCGGTCCTTGTATTGGGGAGGAACACCCAAAGTGATAATAATCACAAGGAAGAGAAACGGAATATTCGAGAGAATCTCAATGATTCGTTGCACCACCAGATCGAACCACCCTCCGAAATACCCCATCAAAAGTCCCACCGTAATTCCAATGAGATAGACGATCGGAACGTAGATGAGGGCTGCCTGGAAGTTCACCTGAAGTCCTCCGTAAAGGTAGGCAATGACATCATTCCCCTTGGAGTCCGTTCCGAGTGGATGGGACAACTGAGGTTCGGATGGAGGGTAGCTGACATCATATTCCTGTTCGATTGACGCGGCTAAAAACTCCTCCAAAGATCCCTCACCTTCCCACTCCTCCGAACCCTCGATTAATTTCCCTTCGAGATACTTTGCCTTGTAGACCCGATCCCCGGCGAGATTCCATCCTTGTGCATCGCCTTGACGCTGGCCCTTTCGATAAGTGAAACGCAAATGCGGATCAGCAGGACGATCCGGACTATAAAGCCGTGTGCCAAGGCCGCTGTATTTCAGATCGTCCGGGTCAATTTTCTTGGCCAGGGCATTGATGGTATCCTGAGTCGGGTTATAGGGCCACAGAGGAAGAATCACCGTTCCTTTTCCCGAATCCGAAAAGCTCTTCTTGAGCTCCCGGTAATCTGGCTCGAGATCGCTTTTGCCATTATCGATGATCCCGAAGGTGGCGTTCTTTTCAAGACCGGTGGTGAAGGCCGGGAAATACCATTGATCCTCATACTTCACCGCCAACGCCTCCTTGCCCACGATCAGTTGATCCAGCGCTGCCAAACCGGCCAAACCGATAAGAATCAGGAAAGAATAATATCCACGTTTGATCGACTTGAAGCGTTGAATCTTACGGACCGTCACCGGGTTGGGCGGCCCACTTGTCAATTTACTGATGACGAGCCAGAGACCCGCCAAGAAGACAATCACCGCGGTAATCACACCAGCCTGCTCGACGAGCCACTGCAAAATCTCATACGGCAGATTAAGTTCTCCGGCCGAGCGAGAAAAATTATATCCCCAGCTGATTGTGGGCAGTTTCAATCCCACCGCCTCGGCGTAAACGCTAAGCGCTACGGCCACCATCATGAAAATTCCAATTCCGAGCTTCATCGTTTACTGAAATTTGACCCTCGGGTCGATCATGGCGACGATTACGTCTGAGAGGATATTTCCCATGACCATGAGAAAGGAGGCTACGGTCAGAGTGCCCATAATGAGCATCTGGTCAGGACCGGTGATGGCGCGAAATTGCAAGAGGCCGAAGCCCTGGATATCGAAAACAGTTTCAATCAAGAGGCTTCCGGAAACGATAAGCGTAATGAGCTGCCCCAAACTGGTCGCAATTGGAATGAAGGAGTTCCGGAAGGCATGCCGGAAGACCGCCCTGTTGAAGCCCACTCCCTTGGCCACCGCCGTGCGCACATAGTCGGCTGCGAGATTATCCATGAGATTGTTTTTCATCATCATCGTCATCCAGGCAAACGAACCAATGACGTAGCTGAGCAATGGTAGAACCGTATGCCACGCCAGATCTTTAATTTTGCCAATCGTGCTCATCGTCTCAAAGTCCTGGGACACAAGTCCAACCATCGGGAAGATCGGCTTGGTCGCTCCAAGATAGACCAATAAGAGAGCTCCGAGTGCAAATCCCGGGATGGCGTAGCCGAAGAAGATCAAGACCGAGCTAATATTATCGATCGGAGTCCGGTGCTTAATGGCCTTGATGATCCCCAGTGGCAAACAAATCCCATAGGTCAGGAGTGTTGTCAGGATTCCAAAGTAGAGAGCCACCGGCATTCTCGACTTGATCAGATCCAAGACGGGCTCGCCGAAGACCGAAGATTTCCCCATGTCCCCCTGTAAAAGCCCCGAGATCCGGGACTTATAAATTACCGCTCTCGGTATGAAATTCTCCAAAGTCCGCTTGGAATCGCCACCCTTTCGATCCAGATGCCGCTCGAACAACTCCTCGGCCGTTTCGTAGCGAATCTCCCATCCATCTTTGGTAATATCCTCCCAATCAGCCATCGGCTTGGACTTCTCCACATAACGCGCCCAATCGATCTCTTCCCCCACCTTCTGGACCACCACGGGGCGCCCGGTTCCGGCCAGACTGACCAGAACCTGATTATCGGGATCTTTTACGATGCTGCCTCCAATCGTCTCCTCACTCAGTTGGTCCCCTTTTTTCGAAGGCTTGAAATCCGCTTCGCTATAAAGTCGCTCCCGGGGATACAGTCCCAGCCACGTCATGTAGGCCACCACCACATTCTTATCGTAAAGGTATTCCCTCTCAAATGCCTCGATCTGTTCGTCAGAGAGAGCCCCGCTCGTCCCACCGCTGCCTCCGCCACCACCGCCTTCGGAAGTTCCGGCTGCCGCCGCTTGCAACTCGCGCTCAAGTGGACTCCCCGGCATCACCCGTGTGATGGCAAAAACAAGAAAGGTCACTCCCAGCACGGTCAGAGGGACCAGCATCAATCGGCGGAGAAAATAGACTTTCATTCGGAGGTTTCAGCGTCGTTGACGCACGGAGTTTTCCTCCAATTCACTCGCTAATGTCAAACCAAAGTCATCGAATGCAAAAATTCATTCCCTTTCTCTTGATTTTGTCCAAGGTTCCGCCGTGCTTCGGACCACTCTCTTTACTGCCCTCGCCAGCCTTTTGTTCGTCTCCTGCGAGCGACGATCGGATGTCGAGATCGCCAACGAGGAAAACATCCTCATCATCGGCAACAGCGGCGAACCCAAAGGACTCGACCCTCACCTCGTTTCAGGGGTTCTTGAGTCCAATATCATCCGCGCTCTCTTTGAAGGCCTTTGCGTCGAGGATCCCGCCAAGGACAATTCATCGCTCCCCGGCGTGGCAAAAACCTGGGTTCCTTCGGAGGACTTCACCGAGTGGATTTTCAATCTCAATCCCGACGCCAAGTGGTCCGATGGAGTTCCCGTCACTGCTCACGATTTTGTTTTCTCCTACCGCCGCCTTCTCTCACCTGATCCTGACTGGCCGGCCGAATATGCCGAAATGCTCTACTTCCTAAAGAATGGAGAAGCCTATCACCGCAGCTACTTCGGAAATATTCTTTGTGGAAATGATCCCGATTTCCCCCTCGCCTGGGAAACACTCAAGGAAGCCAATTTCCAGGGAGAACGCACCTTGAAGCTTGAAAATTTCAAAGGGAAGGAGTTCTCCAAGCTCAAGGAAATCGACCTTAAGAAACTCAAGCCTTACCTTGAGGAAGGTGAATCGATCAGCCTTGAAAAACTCACTGCTGAAAAAGTCGACCTGTCCGACCTCACTAAAACCGAGAAGATCATCTTCTTCAATGCCAAGGGCATCGACAAACTCAACAAGGAGCAACTTCAAGCCCTCGCGAAAGAGACCGATCTCATCAAGTGGACCGAGAAAGTCCCCGAAGACGTTCGTCAGGAAGTCCTCAAGCGCATCATCGCCCACCACGAGGCGGACAAACCCAACCTCTGGGACAAGGCCCAGGTCGGAGTCACCGCCGTCGATGACTTTACTCTCAAAATCAACCTCCGCGGCCCCGCGCCCTTCCTCCCCGAAATCACGAAGCACTACACGTGGTATCCCGTTCCGAAACACATCGTCCTCAAATACGGCAAGATCAACACCGCCTTCGCCTCCCAGTGGACCCGCCCCGGAAACTTGGTTTCAAACGGCGCATTTAAACTCAAGACCTGGCGCACCAACCACTTCATCGAAATCGAGAGAAACCCGGAATATTGGGATGCTCAAACCGTTTCCCTCGACGGAGTCCGCTATCTCCCCATTAAGAATTACTACACCGAAACCCGCATGTTCGGAGATGGCCAGCTCCACATGACCTACACCGTTCCTTCGGAGCTCATTCCGATGGCCAAGGAGAAGTATCCCGACCAACTCCGTCAGGAACCCTACGTCGGCGTCCGCTTCATCCGCGTCAACACCCGGAACAAGCCCTTTGACAACCCCAAGGTTCGCCGGGCCTTTGCGCTCGCCATTGATCAAAAAGCAGTCTGCGAAAAAATTCTCCAAGGGGGACAAACACCCGCCTCCGGAATCGTCCCGCCCTTTGGCGAATACACAGTGCCCGACGTCATTCACTTTGATCCCGCGAAAGCCAAGGCCCTGCTCGCCGAGTCCGGCTACGAGTCCACGTCCTCCTTCCCCGAGATCAGCTTGCTGACCACCAACTCTGACTCCGGCCTTCGCGAAGCGGAAGCCCTTCAGGCGATGTGGCAAAAGCACCTCGGCATCAAAGTCCGCATCACTCAGCGGGAATGGACAACCTACCTGCAGAAACAATACGATGCCGACTACGATCTCTGCGTCGCAGGCTGGATTGGCGACTACCTCGATCCCACCACTTTCCTCGAAATGTGGGTCGCGGATGGCGGCAACAATAACACCGGCTGGAGTTCCAAGGAGTTCGAAAACCTCCTCAACAAGGCTGAAAACACCGCCGATGTCCCCACCCGCATGGGCCTCCTTTCCGATGCCGAACGCACGATCCTCAGCGACACTCCGGTCCTCCCCATCTACTGGTACACCACGAACTACCTCATTCGTCCCGAAGTCAAAAACTGGAATCCCCTTCTCCTGAACAACCATCCGTTCAAGTTCGTTAAAATCGAAAAATAATCACCTTCCCCGATGCTCAAAACCATCCTCTCACGCGTGATCCAGACCATTATCGTGGTCTTCCTTCTCGTCACCTTCGTCTTCTTCGCCGTCCGGGCCATTCCCGGGAACCCCTTCGCGAGTGACAAAGCGACTTCACCTGAAGCCCAGGCAGCTCTCGAAGCCTACTACGGTCTCGATAAACCCCTTCCCATTCAGTATTTCAACTACTGGAAAAACATCCTGACAGAAGGTGATTTTGGCGACTCCCTCGCCATGAAGGGCCGCAAGGTCTCGACCCTCATCTCCGAATCCTTCCCCGTCTCCCTGAAACTCGGCCTCCTCTCCCTCGCCCTCGGCATGGGCATCGGCATTCCGCTCGGAATTGTCGCCGCTCTCTTCCACAACAAGTGGCAGGATTACACTGCCATGGTGGTCGCAATGGCGGGGATTTGCGTCGTGGCATTTGTTCTTGGCCCCATCTTCCAACTCTCAATCGCACGCCCTCTTTCGTGGCTCAATGTCGCGGGTTGGAATCGCACTTCAGACATCATTCTACCATCCATCACTCTTTGCTTCGGAGTCGCCGCCTACCTCGCCCGACTCACTCGCGGAGGAATGCTTGATGTCCTCTCACAGGATTACATCCGCACTGCCCGCGCCAAAGGAGTCCCCACCCTCCAGATCATCACCAAGCACGCCATGCGACCCGCGCTCATGCCTGCCGTCACCTTCCTCGGACCGGCCTTCGCCGCGATCATTACCGGTTCCTTTGTTGTGGAGAACATCTTCCTGGTCCCCGGTATGGGCCAGCACTTTGTCCTCGGAATCACCTCCAAGGACTACAATCTCGTTCTCGGTCTCGTTCTCTTTTACGGCATCTTAATGGGCATCGCGAATCTCTTGTCCGACATCGCCCTCATTCTCATGGACCCCAAGCTTCGTACTTCCTGATTTGTCATGACTCCAGCAGTTCAAACTCTCAAAGCAGATATCCCCGTCGCCGAAAAAGGCTCCAGCCTCTGGGCCGATGCCTTCGTCCGCCTCAAGAAAAACAAGCTCGCCATGCTTGGAGGAATCATCGTGATTCTCATCCTCATCCTCTGCTTTATCGTAGCCCCCATTCTGGCGGCAATCGGTTGGAATGCCAATGAACAGGACCTCGCCAACCGCTTTGCCGGAGTGGGAGAAAAAGGTATCCTTGGCACCGATCAGCTTGGCCGCGACCTCTTCATGCGCGTTCTTGAAGGAGGTCAAATCTCCCTTCTCGTCGCTATTCTTGCCACCTGTATGACCGTCACCATTGGTGTAATCTACGGAGGCATCGCGGGCTACATTGGCGGTACTCTTGGCAGCATCATGATGCGGATCGTCGATGGACTCCTCGCCATGCCTTTCCTTATTATCGTCATTCTCTTCCGCGAACTCATCACCGGTCATGTCGACGTTGCGGCCAAATTCCTCATCGATGACTGGGGCTGGAACGACAACACCGTCTTGCGTTTTGCCAATCTCATTCCCCTCACCATCGCCATCGCTGGTTTCGGCTGGCTTTCCATGGGGCGCATCGTTCGCTCGTCTGCCGCGTCCCTCTCAAAACAGGAATTCGTTGAAGCGGCACGTTCGCTCGGACTGAGCCACACGCGTATCCTCTTCCGCCACATCGTGCCAAACATGCTGGGACCGGTCATCATCTACGCGACTCTCACAATCCCAAGCTTCATCCTTTATGAAGCCACCTTGAGCTTCATCGGCCTGGGCATCGAGCCGCCAAACTCCTCTTGGGGAAAGCTCATTCAAGAAGGAGCCAACTTCCTTGAGACCAACGTAACAGTTCTCGCTGTTCCTGCCGTCATGTTCTCGCTCACCCTCTTCGCCTTTAACTTCCTCGGCGATGGCCTCCGCGATGCCCTCGACCCCAAGGCATCCAAGGATTGATCGAGATATTAGAGCGGCCTCCGGTAAGGAAAAGAGACCGATGCCGTCATTTTTGATTTCAGCCTTTTCTTTCCTTTCTTACCCCCCACCGAATTTGCAAAGATCCCCACCGATGGATCCACAGGAACTTCAACAGAAAATCTCCGACTCCAGTTCATGGGTGGGAGCCATGCGGGCAGAAATGGGACGCGTCCTTGTTGGGCAGGAAAACCTCGTCAACAAGCTTCTCATCGGACTTCTTAGCAACGGACACATCCTGCTCGAAGGTGTTCCCGGCTTGGCCAAAACTCTCGCCGTGAAGGCTCTTGCCGGCTCACTGCAAGCGAAGTTCGCCCGGATCCAGTTCACCCCTGATCTTCTTCCCGCCGACCTCCTCGGCACCTTGATTTATCATCCGGACGAGAAAACCTTCGCGCCCAAGCTGGGCCCAATTTTCGCCAATCTCATCTTGGCGGACGAGGTCAACCGCGCTCCCGCCAAGGTCCAATCCGCCCTCCTTGAGGCCATGCAGGAACGCCAGGTCACCATCGGCGACACCACCTACCCACTCCCGAAACCTTTCCTCGTTCTCGCCACGCAGAACCCCATCGATCAGGAAGGAACCTACTCCCTCCCGGAAGCACAACTCGATCGCTTTCTACTCAAGGTCACCGTCGATTATCCCAGCCGCCAGGAGGAACTCGAAATTCTCGAACTCATGTCATCCTCCCATGCCAATGAGGAAACCAAACCAGTCACGACCACCGAGACGATCGCAGCCAGCCGGGAGCTCGTCGATCAAATCTACATCGACTCCGCCGTCCGCGGATACATCGTCGATCTCGTGCAAGCAACCCGCCAACCCGACCAATACGAGGCCTCCTTAAAGAATCTCATCATGGCCGGAGCATCCCCGCGTGCCACCATCAACTTCGCCCGGGCGGCCCGCGCCCGCGCTTTCCTCGAAGGCCGCGCTTTCGTCACTCCTGCCGACGTCAAGGAACTCGCTCCCGAGATCCTGCGCCACCGGATCCTCCTCTCCTACGAGGCCGAAGCCGAAAACGTCACCACCGATCAGATCATCACGCGCCTCATGGGCCGCGTTCCGGTCCCTTAATCAGGCTTTGAGTTCCAGGAAGTTCTGTAGGATCTGTTTCCCTGAGTCGGTGAGAATAGACTCAGGATGGAACTGGACTCCATGGACATTCAGCTCTTTGTGCTTGAGCCCCATGATGACCCCGTCCTCGGTCCAGGCTGTCACCTCCAAACAGTCAGGAAGAGTCTCTTTCTTCACGATCAATGAGTGATAGCGCGTCGCCTCGAAGGGATTCGAAAGGTCCTTAAAAACACTCTTTCCACCGTGATGAATCATAGAGGTTTTGCCGTGCATCAATTGCTTCGCGCGCACAACCTCACCTCCATAAACCTGACCGATCGATTGGTGACCCAGGCACACTCCAAAGATGGGCAACTCCCTGCCAAAAGCCTCGATCACATCACAAGAAATCCCCGCCTCATTCGGGGTGCAGGGACCGGGCGAAATACAGATCTGCGAAGGCTTGAGATCGCGGAGTTCCTTCACCGTCACCGCATCATTACGGAAAATCTTCATCTCTGCTCCCAACTCACCAAAATACTGCACGAGATTGTAGGTGAAGGAATCGTAGTTATCGATAACGACTAGCATGGCATTGAGGGGTTCATTGGTTTCTGGCAGTTGAAACAGCTGTCAAAATTTCCGGGGTTCATTTCACCACAAGAGGGGCAAGCGAGTTCGGTTTCAGATCCGACGGCCACTCTCTCATCGTGCTCCTTGAGGAGTTGAGTAGCTTGGGGAAACTCCTCATCATTCAGGACACACAGGTTTGGAAAAAACTCCGGGATCGGAGCTTCATTCACACTCAGCGCCTCATTTCGAACCAAGGTCGCGATTCCTGCAGCATCCAAGATGTCGCGATACCTTGTCACCCGGTGCAACTCAGAGTGTCTGAAAATCTCCTTCATGGCTTCGCAAGTGTTTTTGCCAAACCAACCGCCCGCATCATCGCCGCAGCTTTGTTGACCGTCTCGTTATACTCATAGGTCGGGTCGCTGTCTGCCACCACTCCGGCTCCCGCCTGAACGTAAACCTTGTCGTCCTTCACGACACAAGTCCGCAGCGCAATGCAGGAATCGTGATTCCCATCCCACCCGAAATAACCGACCGCACCAGAGTAAGTCCCGCGCTTACTTTTCTCCATCGAGTTGATGATCTGCATCGCCCGAATCTTGGGCGCGCCGCTCACCGTCCCAGCCGGGAAAGTTGAACGTAAAACATCGTAGGAAGTATATTCAGGCGAAAGCTTACCGCTCACGTTCGAAACGATGTGCATGACGTGGCTATAGCGCTCCACGATCATTTGATCATCAACCGAAACAGACCCTGCCTCCGAAATCCGGCCGACATCATTGCGGGCAAGATCGATCAGCATGACGTGCTCGGCGCACTCTTTTTCATCCGCCAAAAGATCAGCGGCCAAGGCATCATCTTCCTCCGGCGTCTTACCTCTCCAACGTGTCCCGGCAATTGGGCGGATATCAATTCGTCCATTGATCGCTCTGACATGAACCTCGGGCGAACTCCCGACCAACGAGAACCCGGGGGTCTCGTAAACGAACATATAAGGTGAGGGGTTAATGTGACGCAGCGCCCGATAAAGGTCGATGTTACTCCCCTCAAAATCAGCTTCAAATCGCTGACTCGGCACCACCTGAAAGGCATCACCTGCGGCAATGTATTCTTTCGCCTGCAGGACCATCGCTTCATATTCCTCCTGCGAAGTATTGCTCCGCGGCTTGGGAATCTCGATTTCAGCGAGACCATTGAGTGGTGAAACATGAAGAGGTCGATCGAGCATCCCGATGAGCGCTCCAATCCGGCCCACCGCCATGGCGTAGGCTTCCCCGGGCGACGACGCCTCATCCAGCATCGCATTGGCCACGACTAAAAGGCGACGGAGTTTGTGATCAAAAATCACCATCGTATCTGCCAGGAAAAAGATCGACTCGGGAAGGCCTAAATCATCGGGTGGGCATTCCTTGATCGTGGGCTCAAACTGCTGTGCAGTGTCATAACCGATGTAACCGACGGCTCCGCCAAAAAACGGAGGAGCATCGCCATGATTCACCGGCTTGTAGGGAGCCATCAGCCGTTGGAGTTCATCAAGGACATCGCCCTCGCGCTTGCGGGTCTCAATTTCGCCACCCCGTTCGATTGTCACCTCATCACCTCGCGAAGTAAAAACCCAGCGCGGCTGACTGCCCACAATCGACCATCGTCCGCTCGCATCCGTGCTCTCCGCGCTCTCAAAGAGAAAGGCATTTCTGCCATCACGGAGCTTTAAAAAGGCAGAGACCGGAGTCTCAAAGTCAGCAGCAAGCTGAGCATAGACAGGCACGACATTTCCGGCCTGCGCTAACTCTGCAAACTCCTCGGCACTGGGCTTGACGGGGACCTGATTCACGCGGGCGGCAGTCTGGCGGTGTTGCCACGAAGAGCAACGCGAAAGTCACGATCAGCCAAAGAGTTCGCCATAAAATGCCGGATCGACCTCGGGCACGATGCTTTGCCAGGCCGTCACCTCGTTTTGACCGGCCGCACAAATTTCAAGCTCACCACCTGCGATCTTCTCGCGGACAACCTCGACTGCTTTTAGGGGACAGTTACAATCACTGCTGAGATGGCCCAAAACGACACGCTTCAGCCCTTCCGGCAGGAGCTCTGCGATGAGATCAGCGGCCTGCTCGTTCGAAAGATGACCGTGTTGCGAAGAAATCCTCTGCTTGGTGCTGAAAGGCCGTTTGGTATCGGCTTCCAGCATCTGCCACTCGTAGTTGGCCTCGAGCACGAGACCTTCCACGCCCCGGAGAGCATTGATGATCTGCGCATCGACATGGCCCAAATCAGTCGCGACCCCAACACTGCGGTCACCCTTGGCAATGACGTAGCCCACGGGCTCCACCGCATCATGTGGGAGCGGAAAAGTCGTCAAATCGAAACCCTCCCAAGAGAATTTCTGGCCACTTTCGAAGGCGATCCACTGGGCTTGTTGCTTCAAGTTCTCCTGCACCACGCGCCCCGTCATGATCGAAGCCACGATGGGGACCTGGCATTTACGGAGGAAGACGTCGAGCCCACGCACATGGTCGCCGTGTTCGTGCGTGAGGAGTATTCCCGTAAGTGCTTGGGGATCCACCCCAAGGACATCGAGGCGAAGATTAAGCTGCTTGGCACTCAGCCCGGCATCGACGAGGAGGTATTTCCCATCGCATTCCACAATTGTGGAATTCCCTCCACTGCCACTGCCAAGAACCGCAAAACGCATCTGGCGCTATTCATGCCAGTATGACTGCCCGCGCCAAGATCAAAAAACACGAACATTGAAACTGACCGAAAACACACCTTGCATCCTTTTTCACAAAACCTTAAATTGCCCCCCTAGGCCGGGATGGTGGAATTGGTAGACACGCGTGATTTAGGATCACGTGCCCTTGGGCGTGCAGGTTCGACCCCTGTTCCCGGTACTTTCACAACAACATTACACCTGAGAAAATGGACGAATTAAAAGAAAAACTCGCAGCCCTCGGAATCGGAGATGATCAAATCGACGGAGTTATTGAAACTGTTGTCGATTTCGTGAAGGACAAACTCCCCGATGGCATGGAAGGTATGCTCGACTCCGTATTAAAGGGTGAAATGCCTGACGTAGGCGGTGACATGCTCGACAAGGTCAAAGGCCTTTTTGGAGGATAAACCCGATCCAAAAAAATATTTTGAAACCAAAGCCCGCCCTCATGGCGGGCTTTTTTTCTGCTCATTCATTTCTTGTCTTCCGAAAAAGCGACCAGAGGTTCACGTATTAAGCCACAGATGAGATTTGCTCTTGCCACCATCGCCCTGTCCCGGGTCCTTCTTGCTGCTCCGCCGGAAGTTGACTTCTCCCGGGACATCCGGCCAATTCTCAACACCAACTGCCTTTCCTGTCACGGTGGTGTGAAGAAGAATGGCAAGGTCTCTTTTCTTTATCGGGAAGAAGCTCTTTCAAAAGGAAAATCCGGTAAACCAACCGTCGTTCCAGGTGATCCCGAAGCTTCGGAAATGCTCATCCGCATCCTTTCGGACGATCCCGAGAAGGTCATGCCCAAACCCGAGCACGGCCCGCCTCTCAAACCCCATGAGGCGGCCCTTATCAAGCAGTGGATCAAGGAAGGGGCCGAATGGAATAATCATTGGTCGTTTGAAAAGCCCACCCGCCACGAAGCGCCCAAGATTACCAATCCCAATTGGCCGAAAAACGCCATCGACCCCTTCATCCTCGCGAAGCTTGACGAGAAAACTCTCGAGCCTTCCCCACCCGCTTCCTCCGCCCGGCTCCTCCGCCGACTTCATCTCGATACCTCCGGCTATCCTCCCTCGCTCGCACAGCTGGATTCTTTTGAAACAGCCTACGCGGAGAATCCCGACCAAGCCGTCGCTGAAGTGGTCGATCACCTCCTCAAGCAGGACAGCTTTGGCGAAAAATGGGCCAGCCAGTGGCTCGATGTCGCGCGCTACGCCGACTCCGAAGGCCTCGGCGCCGACCGCCGCTGGAATGCCTGGCCTTATCGTGACTGGGTCATCCGCGCCCTCAATGCTGATATGCCCTACGACCAGTTCCTGATCAAACAACTCGCAGGCGATCTCCTCCCGAATCCTACTCTCGATGACCTCATCGCCACCAACTTTCACCGTCTCACCCAGCAAAACGCGGAAGGCGGCACCGACAACGAAGAATTCCGCGTCATGGCGGTCATGGATCGCGTCAACACCACCTGGAAGGGCCTCCAAGGCATCACCTTTGAATGTGTGCAATGCCACGAACACCCGTACGAGCCCATCCGCCATCAGGAATACTACGAATTCATGGCCTTCTTCAACAACTCGCGGGACCTTGACCACAACTCTCATTTTCCGGTTTTGAAAGTTCCCGAGAAGCCCGGGGAGTTCGAAGCCCAACTGGCCCATCGTGCAAACTACCGTCGCCTCCAAAGCCAGCTACAGGACAAGAGCCGCGAGCTTATTGCTTCGACCAGCTGGACCAAGATCGAAGAAATGACTATCGCCTCCGAGCGCGTCGGTTCCAAATCCCGTCAGATCGATGGATATCAAGAGTTCCTCACCGAAGGAACCATTCCTAACAATATTATCTTCAAACTCGGCATTCCTCGTCCGGATAGCCTCCAAAAGCTCACTGCCCTGCGTATCCACACCCTCCCGCTTGATTTGGAAAAAGCGGCCCACTCCTCCGAACTCGGTGCGGTTCTTTCCCGCATCTTCGTCAAAGCCACCCTTCCCGGACAGGAGAAGCCCATCGACCTTCCCATCCAGCGAATCATCGGTGACGATGACTTCCCGATGTGGGATCCCAACGATTCCCTCCGCAAGGGCGGATCGGGTTGGGGTGCCCATACCCACCAATATAAATCCCGCTCATGTGTCGTCGTTCTCAAAGAGGCGCTCGATCTTCCGGAGGGAGCTACCATCCACCTCGAACTCCATCACAATGCCAGCGCGCCCAACGGCCCCATGGCCACCAAGCGAGGCCGTATTGAATTCACTGACACCACTTCATTTCAAGATTGGCTTGCTGAGCCATCGACCGTCCAAACCACCCAGGAACGCGACAAAGCCCTCGCCGCCTACTCGAAACTCGGGAAGACCAATCTCGCCGTCATGGACCGACTCCAGCCCGACCTTCGTCGCGAAACCCGCGCCTTCGATCGCGGCAATTGGTTGGAGAAAATGAAGACCCCGCTCAAGCCTGGCACTCCCGCCTCTCTTCACCAGCTGTCGCTCGAAAACCCGGAGAGCGCAACCCGCCTCGACCTCGCTCAATGGATCGTCAGCGACGACAACCCTTTCACCTCACGTGTTCTGGTCGCACGGATTTGGGGTCAAATTTTTGGCCTCTCTCTCGTTGAAACTTTGGAAGACTTCGGCTCGTCAGGAACTTTCCCCAGCCATCCCGATCTCCTCGATGATCTCGCGGTGCGCTTCCAGACTGAGATGAATCATTCTGTCAAGGCCCTCATTCGAGAACTCCTCCTGTCCGCAACTTATCGCCAATCCAGCAAGACCACCTCTCTTGCCCGGGAGAAGGATCCCCGCAACATCTACCTTTCCCGGGGCCCACGCAATCGCCTGGGTGCGGAACTCGTTCGTGACCACCATCTCACCGCCTCCGGCTTGCTCACTCCCGAACTCTTCGGACCTCCCGTTCGCCCCCCCATCCCTGCCGGCGTCTGGAAACCCTTCAGTGATGGCCCTTGGAACGCCGCCAAGATTGGAGACCCCAATCGCTATCGTCGCTCCATTTATACCTACTGGAAACGTAGTATTCCTTTTCCGGCCTTCGGAGCATTCGACGCACCGACCCGTGAAACCTGCAGCTCCCGTCGCCTTGTTTCAAACACACCCTTGGCCGCGCTTGCCACCCTGAATGACGAAGCCTTTGCCGAAATGGCGAAGGGACTCGCTCGCCGCATGAAACATGATGCCGAAGGTGATATTCGCAAAAAAATCACCACCGGATTCCGCATGGCCACGAGCCTCAAACCCACTACCCGTCAGCTTGAAATTTTGCTCAGCCTCTTCAACGAAACCGCAAAAGACTACGAGGACAATCCGAAAGACTATTCCGGGCTTGCCGGAACTCCGGACGGGGCAGCCTTTACCATCGTCGCCAGCGCTCTCCTCAATATGGATGATACCCTGACGAAGTAAGAATCCCGCCATGAGACGCACTCATAAGGGAAACGGCCACCGCCAGCGACTCCAATCATCGCTCTGTTTTGGAACTGACAGATCCTGAATGGCTAAGCAGTCTGGCCACGTGGAAAAAAGAAAACAGGCAGACTTCCTGCCAAAGACCTGGGATCTGCCGGAAGCGATTCGAAGAAGGCTTGGAACCAAGGCAGGCCGCCAACGTCTCATGGATGAAGAGGGCCACCTTCTAATCATCCTACACGCCCCCCCAAAGCCAGAGGACGACGAACTGCGCCGAGCCTTCGTGCTCTGGAGCAATCCCGGGGGCGACTGGAAGAGTTACCCCGAAAGCGGGGGCTTGGCCGGACTGAATGCTCATCTGGAATCCTACCAAAAAGTGATTCACGAATTGGACGATAATGTGGAAACTTCCAATTCGCCCCGAGATTACTTCGAAGTCATGAAGAGAGGCCATCCGCTTTTACGTGCCACCCGGAATATGCTCACGGTTTTGGAAGCCGTCCGAAAAGCGAGAGACGATGATCAGCGCCTGATCGTGGCACGTGATCACGCGATTGATCTGGAACGAGCCATCGATATGGCGACCGGAGATGCCAAGGTCGGCATGGAATTCTCCATGGCCATGAATGCCGAGTCCCAAGCCGACGCCGCCCATAAGGCCGGGAACGAAGCAAGACGCCTGAACCGGCTTGCCGCTTTTTTCTTTCCGCTCGTAACGCTTGTCTCAATCTTTGGAATCAACGCACCCCGGGAAGTCTTGGGAATGCCCGGCTTCTGGCCCGTTCTTGCAGCCGGAGTTATGGCCGGTTTGCTCACCGGAGCTCTGATTCTGGGCAAAACCCCCAAGTGACGAATTAGAAACGACGACCATCACCAGTGGCCTCTCTTGGCTCTGTCTCTTATACACATCTGACGCTGCCGACGATCTACTCTGTGTAGAT
>OJIS01000286.1_pt1 | contig 17821 bp, 16 predicted proteins | sample 1595671 | NCBI WGS metagenome assembly OJIS01 (sample SAMN05416814, study PRJEB24817) | seawater metagenome | isolation source: Sea water | place: Canada:Atlantic | collected 2013-07 | reverse complement strand
TCTACACAGAGTAGATCGTCGGCAGCGTCAGATGTGTATAAGAGACAGAGGTGAAGCAGGTCGCGATCAGGGAGTTTTTGGCAGTGGCAAAATTGAAGCCCCTTCTCGGCATGAAGCCGGCAGGTAAGGTGACCGTGACCGGCTCGCTTGCTGATCCACAGATGCCTCGATTGAATGTGACGACTTACCGACGTCCGGATCTGGAAGCCGCACGGCTACGGACTCGCAGCGCGACGGAGGCGACGGAATTAGCCCGCTCGCGGAGGCTCGATGACCTGGAGGCTGGAATTTTTGCCGGGGTCGGTCGGGAGTTGGATGAACCAGGCGGTTTTGAGACCGAGAGTATTGTGGGCATTCGTTTGAAGATCCCCCTTGGTGAGAATCCCTCGACACTTGGCAAGGTTCTGCAATCCGAGGCCCGGGCGGATCGCCTGGCTCTCGGAACTCTGGCCCTGGAGCGGGTGGCGAACAATGAATCCCACGCCGCTTATGCCGAGATGAAGGAGTGGCAGGTGCTGGCCGGGCAAATCAAAACGCGTCTGCTTCCGCTGGCTGATACCCAGATTCAAAAAACCGAGGAAGCTCGTGAAAAGGGCCAGGTTGCCCTCCGGGATGTTCTCCTTGCGAAGGAGCAAAAACTGGCTCTCGAAACCTCTTACCTGGAAGCCGTACGTGACTTCCATCTCGCTCACGCCAAATACCGAACCGCCACAGCCCAATGAAAATTCCTTTGCTCCTATTAGCCGCTTTGTTGCCTCTCTCAGCGGAAGAAGAGCGCGTCAATCTTACCGAGACGTCGATCAAGAATCTTGAGATTGAAACGTTTACGGCAACCGAGATGAACTTTGAAAAAACCTTCTTTGCGATCGGGACATTGCAGGCGGTTCCAAGCAATCACAGTGTCGTTTCCAGTCGGATTCCGGGCCGGGTGGTCGATCTCAAAGTCATCGCCGGCGATCATGTCACGAAGGGAGATGAGATTCTCAAGATCGAGAGTCGCCAGCCGGGTGGGCCTACCATTCCGGTGCTGGCTCCGGCCTCGGGAATTGTCGCCGATAGTCATGTGCGGCTTGGGGAACCCGTCGATCCTGCCAAAGAACTTCTCGATATTCTCGATCTCTCCGAACTCTGGGCGACCGCGCGGGTGCCACAGCAGGAAGCCGGAAAGCTCGAGATCGGAACAAAGGCCCGCATTCAAATTCCAGCGCTGAAAGGGGATACCGTGACGGGCGAGTTGATTCGCTTTGGAACGGAGGCGGATGCAAAATCGGGCACCTTTGATGCGATCTTTTTGATTGAGAATCCGGATCATCAGCTGCGCCCGGGAATGCGCGCTGAGTTCTCCATCATCACGTCAGTGCGGGAGGATATCACGGTGGTGCCTAAGGAGGCCGTGCAGGGTGATGTCACCAACCGGGTCGTTTATGTGCGGGATTTTGCGTTGCCAAATTCCTTCATCAAGTCGCCCGTCGTGACCGGTGAGGAAAATGATCGCTTTATCGAGATCAAGGAGGGGCTCTTTCCCGAGGACGATGTTGTGACGAAGGGGGCTTATCTTTTGGGCTTCGCGGGGGGAGGGAATATTTCTCTTAAGGAGGTGCTCGATGCCGCCCACGGTCACGTGCACGCCGAAGATGGCGGTGAGTTGACTGATGAGCAACGAAAGGAGTCTGCCGAAGAAGACGAGCATTCTCACGAAGAGGGTGAAGCGGGCGTGGTGAACAAATTCCTCATGGTGGCCTGTGTGATTTTGATCGCACTGCTGCTGCTTTCGGGAATCCGTCAATTCAATCTCGAAAGGAAGATCGCAAACCTGACCTAGTCTGATGCTTAATAAACTGATCCGATTTTCGCTCGCCCAGCGTGCCTTTGTGATAGGCGCGGCGTTGGTGGTGGTTGCCCTGGGGGTCCGGCAAGTCGGCGAGTTGCCGGTCGATGTCCTGCCTGATTTGACCAAGCCGACGGTGACGATTCTGACCGAGTCACCGGGTCTCTCGCCGGAAGAGGTCGAGACGCGGGTGACCATTCCGCTGGAGCGGGGTTTGATGGGAGTGAACGGTTTGAATCGTCTGCGCACCACCAGTGACATTGGGCTGAGCGTCACCTACGTGGAGTTCGATTGGGGGACCGATATCTACCAGGCCCGCCAGTTTGTGCAGGAGAGATTGAACTCGGTGGAGTTGCCGAAAGGAATCATGCCTTACATGACGCCAGCGACCTCTTTGATGGGGAATATTATGCTGGTGGCTTTGATGGACCCCTCCGGAGAAGTTTCTCCCCAGGAACTCCGGACCCAGGCTGATTGGGTCGTCGGGCGGCGCTTGCAGTCGATCGCCGGGATCGCCGAGGTTCTCCCGATGGGTGGGGGGATTCGGCAGATTCAGATTCAACCGGATCCCGAGAGGATGCTGGCGCTCGGGATTACCTACGATGAACTTCGTGCTGCGGCGCGAGGATCCGTGAAGAATACCACCGGTGGTTACATCGAGGGTGATGCCCAGGAGATCATGGTGCGGAATTTGGCGATGACGATGGATCTTGAGGAAATCGGAATGACCACGGTGAGACATGAAAATAACCGTCCGGTTCGAATTCAAGATGTTGCCGATGTGAAGTGGGGCACCGAGCCGATGCGGGGGGATGCCGGCGCGGAGGGGCATCCGGCGGTCATTCTCTCGATTACGAAAGCTCCCGGCTATGACACTCTTGATCTGACAGCACAGCTGGAGGAGGCCCTGGGCGACCTTCGCGAAACGGTTCCGGAAGGGGTGGAGCTTCAGGTCGTCTATCGGCAATCGGACTACATTGAACTCTCACTCGGGAATCTTGAAGATGCGCTCATTCACGGGGGAATCATGGTGGCGTTGGTCCTGTTTCTTTTTCTGCTGAACTTCAGGATTACTCTGATCACCCTGACGGCAATTCCCCTCTCGCTCGCCATTTCGATTTTGGTCTTTTGGTGGTTTGATCTCGGGATCAACTCGATGACCCTCGGCGGCTTTGCGGTAGCGATCGGGATGGTGGTGGATGATGCCATTGTTGACGTGGAAAATGTGTATCGGCGCCTCCGGGAGAATCCTGACAAGCCACGGCTGGAGGTGATTGCGGCGGCTTCGTCGGAGATTCGTTCTTCCATCCTCTACGCGACGGTTTTGATCATTCTTGTCTTTGTGCCGCTTCTTTCGCTGTCCGGAGTGGAGGGGCGACTTTTTGCTCCAATCGCGTATGCCACCATCATTAGCATGGCGGCTTCATTCCTGGTCTCACTCACGGTGATTCCGGTGCTTTCCTCGTATTTTTTGAGACCCAAATCAAAGAGTGCTCAACAGGATGGACTGCTTTTGTTTTGGATGAAGCGTGGCTTTGAACTTTGCCTGCTCAGGCCAACCCTGGCCCAGCCTTTTGTGATTATGGCTTTGGCTGGGTTTCTGGTGGCGGTTGGTGCGGTGGTCTATCCTGAGATGGGGAAGAATTTTTTGCCTTCATTCCGTGAACCCACCAGCGTGATAGCGACCACGGCGAGTCCGGGTACTTCGCTGAATAAGATCAATCAAATCAGTCATACCGCCATGGACCTCATGAAAGAGATCCCGGAGGTGAAGAGTGTCTCTTATCGGGCGGGGCGGGCCGAAAACGGGGATCACATTGTCCCGGTTTCGACGGTGGAATTTGAGGTCGCATTCCATGAGGAAATGGAGAGATCGAAGCAAGACGTTCTTAAAGATCTCAGTGCGGCCATGAAGAGTATTCCCGGGACTTTTTCAGCGATGAGCTCGCCTCTCAGTGATCGAATCGGCCATATGCTTTCCGGGGTGTCGGCAAAGGTCGCGATCAAGATCACCGGTCCCGAACTCGATGTTTTGAGGAAGTTGGGTGACGAGGTGACCCGGATTGCGAGGGAGATCGAGGGGCTGGAAGAGGCCCGTCCCGAGGCCCAGTCAGCCATTCCGCAACTAAGGATTGAGCCCGATCGTTCGCGCCTTCCGGTTTATGGAGTGACTCCCGGAAAACTCAATGAGGAGTTGGCGAGTTTGATTGGCGGCGAAGTTCTCACCGAGGTGTTTGATGGCCAACGCCAGTATGACTTGGTGCTGAGATTGCCGGAGGAATGGCGATCGAGTCCCAAGAAGCTTGGCGATCTTTATCTCGATACGCAGTCGGGCATTCAGGTGCCCTTGCGTGACATCGCGAATATCCGTCAAGCGAGTGGCCCAAACAATATTATGCGGGAAAATACCCAGCGGAGATTTGTGGTTTCGATCAACCCAACCTCGGATAATCTTGTCGAGTTAGTCGATGAACTGAAGGCGGAGGTCAAAGACCAGGTCAGGCTTCCGGCGGGCTATGCCATCACCTACGAAGGGGACTACCTCGCCCAGGAAAAGGCTACGAATCAGATTTTGCAGACCTCGATCCTCCTCCTCGTGGTGGTGGGCTTTCTTCTTTTCAGTTACTTTAGGAGTGCAAATTTCACGCTTCAGGTTCTGATCGATGTTCCGATTGCGCTGAGCGGTGGAATTTTGCTCACACGCCTGGATCTGAACAATGTCTCGATCGCGACTTTGGTTGGGTTTATTGCGATTGCGGGGATTTCGGCTCGAAACTCCATCATGATGATTTCCCATTACCTCCATCTCATGAAGCACGAAGGGGAAGGCTTTACCAAGACGATGGTAGTCCGCGGAACCCTCGAAAGACTTGTGCCCGTAATGATGACGGCGATCTCAGCAGGGGTCGCGCTGCTCCCTCTGACGATGGATCTGGGCTTTCTGCCATTGGTCGAGCCCGGGGATCCCTCACTGGCTCCGGGGAAAGAAATATTGAATCCCGTGGCCCTCGTGATCGTCGGAGGGTTGGTGACATCGACTCTTTTCGGACTTCTGGTGACCCCCGCGGTGTTCTGGACGTTCGGGAAAAAATCCTCAGAAAAATCTCTCCGTGCCGACGCTCCTGCCGCAGGCTAATCTCCAAATAAAAAATACGATGAAAACGAAAATGAAAAAATTGCTTATCCTTCCCATCCTCGCTTTGCCTTTTGCGTTGGCAGACGAAAAACCTCCCCATGATCACGATAAGGATCACAGCGAGGAGCACGCCGAACATGAACATGAGATCAAGGCTCCCAACGGCGGCCGGATTCTCCACGAGATCGTCCCTCATGTGGAATTCTTCATCACCAAGGATCGCAAGGTTCAGATCACCTTTGTGGATGATGAGGGTAAGGCAATGAAGGATGAGGCGACTTTACGGGCGATCGGAGGGAAGAGGAAGGCACCGACCAAGTTCACCTTCACGAAGACCAAGCATGGTTTTCTCTCTGACGAGAAGCTGCCCGAGGGCATGAAGGTTCCAATTTTGTTGATGTTCAAAGACTCGGAAGGCAAAAAGATGCCCACGATCAAGTTCAACGTGGATCTGAACAATTGCCCGACTTGTGAGTTCCTCGAGTATGCTTGCACTTGCGATCATGGCGACCACGAAGGGCATGATCACGGCGACGATGAGGGCCATAGCCATGAAAAAAAAGCTCCCGCCAAAAAGTAGATTGAGATAGGTTCCAACCGCCATGGCGGGAGATAATAATGAGCTCGAGAAGTGGGCGACCGATGTGATTTTCGGTCGTGCGCGCGGGTTTGTTCCGGGTTTGATGCGGATTCTTCTCCGTGGTCTTTCCTGGATTTACCGCTTCGGGGTTAGAATGCGCCTTCGGCTCTATCGAAAAGAGTGGAAGACGCAATCCAATCTCGGGACGATGGTGGTGAGCATTGGCAACATCACCGTGGGGGGGACGGGCAAGACTCCGGTGGTCGAGCGGTTTGCCCGTGAGTTGACGGAGCGGGGGCGCAAGGTCGCCATTCTGAGTCGGGGTTACAAAAGCTCCGACCTCAAGAAACCCCAGAAATGGACGAATCCTGAGACCGGGGTGGAATTGACCAGTCCACCCAAGATCGTAAGTGATGGGGAGGCCATCCATCTCGGAGCGAAATACGCCGGTGATGAACCATATATGTTGGCGCAGAATCTGCCGGGAGTTGCGGTGGTGGTGGATCGTGACCGCGTTCGGGGTGGTAAATTTGCGGTTCGGGAGCTTGGTGTCGACACCCTGCTCCTTGATGACGGTTTGCAATACCTGGATCTCGATCACTCGATAGATGTGGTCCTGGTCGACCAAAACGCGCCTTTTGGGAATGGATACATTCTGCCCCGTGGGACTCTGCGCGAACCGCCGCGGAACTTGTGTCGGGCGGATTATATCTTTCTGACCAAGTGTGACGGGGAACCGCTTGATGCGCTCATCAAGCGAATCCGGAAATATAATAAGGAAGCTGAAATCCTCCAATGCACCCATGGACCCAAGCACCTGCAAGAGGTGTTTAATGACGATGTCGTTTTGCCGCTCGAAGCGCTGGAAGGAAAATACATCGGAGCGATCTCCGGGATTGCCCAGCCCAAGAGCTTTGACAGCTTGTTGAAGAAGTTGGGTGGGAAGGTGATGTTTCACACCACTTTCTCAGATCACCACGCTTTCACGAAGAAGGAGATCGAGCCGTTTATGGATCGCTGTATCAATCGGGGCGTCGACATGATCGTTACGACCGAGAAGGATGCGGTGAGGTTCCCGGAGCCGGATAAGATTGATATTCCAATCTATTTTTTGAGGATTGAGGTGCGAATTCTCGAGGGGGAAGAAGTGTGGGAGCGCTGTCTGGAGAGGATCTGTCAGCGGGTGGCCCGTGAGCCTGAGGACTGGGCCGAGGAACGGTTGCGACGAGCCGAGTCGGCATAGAGTGAGAATTACGCTGGCAATTTGAGCGGGAAGGGAGAGATTTCCACTGTGCTTGACCGACTGCAACGCCCCCTTCGTGATCTGAGGCTTTCTTTGACTGATCGATGCAACTTCCGTTGTCGTTATTGCATGCCTGTGGAGGTCTTCGGCCCCGGGTATCAATTTCTGCCCCGGGATGAGATTTTGAACTTCGATGAGATGGTGCGTACGGTCCGGGCCTCGGTGGCGCTCGGGGTCAGCAAGGTCCGCCTGACGGGTGGAGAGCCGCTTTTGAGGCGGGGGGTCCAGGATTTGGTCGCGATGATTGCGGCAGTGCCGGGTGTCGAGGATCTGGCGATGACCACCAATGGGATCTTGTTGAATCACCATGCCAAAGGATTGGCCGAAGCCGGATTGAGTCGCGTGACCGTGAGTCTTGATGCCTTGGATGAGGAGACCTTTGCCAAGATGAATGGAGTCGGGGCCAAGTTGGAGCGGGTTTTACTGGGAATTCAGTCCGCCCGTGATGCCGGGCTTCCGGTAAAGGTGAATATGGTGGTGCAGCGTGGCGTGAATGAGCAGGAGATCATCCCGATGATTCGTTGGAGTCGCGACACTGGGGTGACTTTGAGGTTCATCGAGTTCATGGACGTTGGTGAAACCAACGGGTGGGAGACCCGGCAGGTTGTGACCGCGAAGGAGATTTTGAAGCTCGTCGAAGAGCATCACCCCGTAGAGGTCGTGCCTGCCGCTTATCCCGGTGAAGTGGCGAAGCGGTGGCGCTTCGTGGACGGAGCCGGTGAATTTGGAATCATCTCCTCGGTCAGTCAGCCATTTTGCGGTGATTGTTCACGTTTGCGTATTTCGGCGGAGGGCAAAGCGTTTACCTGTCTCTTTGCAGGAGAAGGGGTTGATCTGAGAGAGTGTCTTCGATCAGTTTCATCTGATGATGAGGTGGTGGACTTTCTGACAAGTTTGTGGAGTCAGCGAAGTGATCGATATTCGGAGGAGCGGGGTGAGGTTGCCAAACCCAAGGCCGAGATGAGCTATTTGGGAGGTTAAATCTCCACACAAAAAGAGCCCCTTTTATGAAAAGGAGCTCTTCTTGATATTGTGTGTTGTTGCTCTTTAGAGCTTCGACTTGGCTTTCTGATAGGCTTTGTTGAGCTTCTCAAGTTGAGTTTCAGTCGCAGCAATCTCCTTGAGGAGGCTTGCAAGTTCCTGCACGGCGCGGAGTTCCTTGGAACCACCTCCTTTTGCCGAGGCAACAGGAGATCCACCAATCTTACGCTTCCAGGAAGCGATCGTAGCGGCGGTGACGCCAAACTTGGCGACGGCTTTGGTTTGTCCTCCCCGTCCTTCATTTGTGATGAAGTTGAGGATTTCTTTCTTCTCTGCTTCTGTGTAACGTTTTGCTTTCTTCTTCGCTTTGGCCATATTTGGATATGTCCTATCTTCTTTAGAGTTGTCAATTAAAAATTCACTGTAATTTTTATATTTTTAAGTAAATTTCAATCTTCATTATGTCTAAAATCGTAACAAATGAGACGTGTTGACGATCCATCAAAGCCTTTGGTGTTTTGAACGACGTAGAGCAACCCCCTGTGAATTACGGGGGGAGTCCAGGTGTCTCTGGCAGAGAAGAGCCGGGTGCGTTGTCTGATGATCGCTTTTTTTGCAGTGAGTTGAAGTTCAACAAAGGAGCCGTCTTCACCCAGGCAAAATGTTCGATCATTCACTTGGAGAAAGGATCCCCGGAAAAGACCGGTGAACCTTGGGCCTTCTTTCCAACGCATATCGTCTTCCCATGTGAGTTTCCCGGTTTCCAGATTAATCCCCTTAAGTTGGGTGTCGGGAATATTTCTACCGGCAAAACCATAGAGATGATTTCCTAGCTTTTGTGGAATCATCATATGCATTCCAAAGAAACGTTCGTTCCAGATAGGGGTGGGGTGAAATTCCTTGTCGAACTTGATCAAGACCCCGCCGAGTTGATAGCAGTCGGAGATGAAAACTTGATCCTCCGAAACCAAGAGTGGCGTAGAAGCCAGGACTGATTCGTAGATTTTGGCCCGCCAGGGGAACCGGGAAAGGAGCTTTCCTGATTTGGGATCGAGGACCAATAGTCCACCGTGCGTTGGTCTTGATTCTCCGGCGGCCAGGACAAGGGCGACCTCCTTACCCTGGAGTTTGGCAATAACCGGAGATGCGTATGAGGCACCCCAGGGATCTTCGTGAGTCCAGGTGGTCTTTCCGTCCTTTAGATTTAAGGCGGCGACACAGGTTCCACTCGATTTCTTTTCTCTTCCGCCAATGTTGAGGATCAAGTTGTCGCCGTGAACGGCAGGATTTGGTCCATAGCCGAAGAAATACTGGGGAATTTGGAATTCCTTCATGAGATCCCGCTTCCAGATCAGTTTCCCGGTTTTGAGATCGAGGCAATGGAGCATGGCCGTCACTCCCACGAGATAGATCTTCCCCTGATGAACAACGGGGCTGGTCCGCGGGCCGGCTGAGAACCCGTAGCGATCCTTATATTTGATGGGATAGTTGAAGGTCCAAAGGCGTTTGCCCGTTTCCGCGTGGTGGCAGTCGAGGGTTTCCTTCGAGTCGACAGCGTGGAAGTGCAGCAGGAGTCCATCTACCAAAATAGGGGAACTGTAGGCATCTCCTCTCGCGAGTTCAAAGACTTTGGGCAATCCATCCGCCGGGAATGTCTTGAGGAGCGGGCTCTCCTTGCTGGTGCAGTTGTCGCGTGGGCCGAAAAATCGCGGCCAGTTTTCAACGACGGCATTTTTCGCCAATGGTTTAGGAGCTTTGTGGAAGATGAGTGGGAAATCATCGCCCGCTGCTGAGATGATAAGAATCGCCAGGAGTCCGAGAATCTTCATGGAGTGAGAGTAAGATTAGTTTCCCAAAATCAAAAATCATTTTGTCAGGCATCTTGAAGCCGATGAAGGGCCGATCGGTGCTCTCTCATGAAAACGCTACTTTTGTTAAGTTTTGTCTGATCGATCTGTCATGCTGCGGAGTTCCAGGGCGTGATTGTTTGTCGGCAGTCAGAGAGTTTGAAGAAATTCATGTCGATTCACTTCCGGACTAATTTGAAGTGAGGGCCGGGCTTTCATCCTTCCCACAACGTGAAATCCGCTTTTTAGTGGGAGGGATGAAACGAACACTTGGACTCGCGTTGGTCTGTCTCACCACGGTGACGGCAATGGCTCAGGAAAAATGGCTCTCTTTTAAGGGCAAAGAAGGTCCCGGAAAAGGGAAGCACATTGTTTTGGTCTCTGGTGACGAGGAGTATCGTTCGGAGGAGAGCATGCCGATGTTGGCCAAGATCCTCTCTCATCATCATGGTTTTGACACGACCGTCTTATTTTCCTGGAGCGAGGACGGGACTTACATTGACCCGAATCACATCAAGGGCGTGACCGGTTGGTCCCAGCTCGACTCGGCAGATCTGATGATTATCGGAACACGGATGCGGGCTTACACGCCGGAAACAATCAAGCATCTCGGCGGGTTTCTGAACGCTGGCAAGCCGGTCATTGGTTTTCGCACCGCGACCCACGCCTTCAAGGGAGGTGATAAAATGGGCGACATTAGCGGGAACGACTGGGGGCTAAAAATCCTTGGTGAGAAATGGGTGAATCACCACGGTGGCCACAAGAGGCAGGGAGCACGGGGAGTCATCGCAAAAGGACAGGGGAAGAATCCGGTTTTGAATTCGATCAAAGACGTGTTCGGACCCAGTGACGTATACGGAGTCCGGCATCTGACCGATAAGGATACCATCCTCTTGCGCGGAGCGGTGACTGAGTCGCTTGACCCCTCTTCCAAGCCGGTCGTAGGTGGGAAGAATGATCCCATGATGGCCCTGGCATGGTTGCACACTTATCAGTCGCCTGATGGCAAGGCGACGGGCAATTCCCTCTGCACCACGATGGGAGCTTCGGTTGATTTTTTGAGCGCCGATCTTCGGCGCTTGATCGTGAATGGGAGCTACCACCTCCTTGATTTGGAGGTTCCCAAGGAGGCCTCCGTTGACTTTGTAGACCCGTTCTACCCAAGCTTTTACGGATTCTGGAGTGGGAAGAATGCCGGAATTTGGAAAGAGCGTGGCTTGACTCCTGCTGACTACGGTCTTGGTAAGACCCCGACGGCCCCGGAACCCAAGGGCACTCCCAAGTGGCCCTTCATGCCTGCTAAAAAATAATGGACTGGCACGCTTTTCTCCGCGATTGGTCGCAGGAAGCGACGGCGCGGGGCTTTCAAAGCGAAGTCTTTGCCGAGGTGGCCGGCTACCCGCTGGTGGCCTCGACCAAGGGTGACTTGTCAAAGCCGTGCGTTTATCTCTCATCGGGAATGCACGGAGACGAGCCCTCCGGCCCCCAGGCTCTCCTTGCTTTATTGAAAGAGGGTTTTTTTGATGATCGTTTTCATTGGCTGATTTGTCCCGTTCTGAATCCCACCGGACTCGCAGCGGGGACCCGTGAGAATGCCAGGGGAATTGATCAGAATCGTGACTATTGTGTCTGCGAAACCGAGGAGGTGTGCTCTCATATTACCTGGCTCGATCAGCAAAAAACCCCGGGGCTTTTTCTCTCCCTGCACGAGGATTGGGAGAGCAGCGGCTTCTATTTTTATGAAATCAATACGAGTGGGCAGGACTCTGCTCATCAGCGTATTCTCGAAGCCGCAGCGCCCTTTTTTCCGCCCGAACCCTCCAAGATGATCGACGATCATGAGGTGACTGCTCCCGGTTGGATCTACCACTCCGAGCAGCCTGATATACCGGAAGGATGGCCCGAGGCTATTTTCCTGGCAAAGCGGGGCTGTCCGCTTTCCCTGACTTTTGAAACCCCGAGCAGCATGTCCCTTGAGGATCGGATGGGGTGTCATCAGGCCGTTGTCCGGGAATCGGTTTCCCGCTGTCAGTTATAAATCTGCCTTTCTTCTGCACTTGCGGAGATCGTCAATAAACGGCACTTATCAGCCATGCCCACTGAAGAAGAAAATGTTGTTTGGAAAGGCCGATCCCATCAAATTGTCAATTTTTGGCCCCTGGCCGCATCGCTTCTCTTGATTCTCTTGATTCTGGTTGGAGCGAATGCTTGGACTCCGTGGCTGGCGCTGCTGGCGATCGTTCCCTTTGTTTATGGTGTTTGGCTTTGGCTCGGCACCAAGCTGCTGGTCTTTGAGGTCACAAGCGAGCGGATGCGTATTTATGAGGGGATTCTCAATCAGGAGATCAACGAAGTGGAACTCTACCGGGTGAAGGATACCCGCCTTGAGAAACCCTTCTGGCTCCGCCTTTTCGGGCTCTCAAACATCGTCCTGCAAACATCGGATCGCTCCCTTCCGGAAATTCATATCCGCGCGGTTCGCAACGGTGCTGAGATCCGTGAAAAACTTCGGAAGCAGGTGGAAATTCTCCGTGATAGGAAACGTGTCCGCGAGGTCGACTTTGAAGGCAGCGGAGGCGACAGTGATGAGATGGAATTTGAAGGTGATATGTAGCGGGAGCTTCGCGATCTCAGATGAGACTCAGGCCGCACTTGGTGGAGTGGACCTCGTCGTCATCAACGTTACCCGCGACACCGCCCTTCTTGGGTTGGCTGCTCTTGGCTTTCCGGGCTTCCGTCGTCGGAAGTAATTCTCACAAGAGATTCCATTTTCACAAGTGTCGGATCTTGATGGTCCGGCACTTTTCCCCCCGAACTCCGCGATTCTTAAAGAATCCGCGTATCCGCACTTGAAAGGTTGGCGGGGGGGAGTCAGTTACATGGGCATGGAAATCGGCTGGGTGGTCATCGCGACATTTCTTGCGTCAGCAGGAGGTGTTCTTGGTGCCTTGGCCATGCGGGCCGACAAACCCGGGCGCGCTGCTTTTTTCTGGATGTCCTTGGCCTTCGGGGCCCAGTTGATGGCTCTCGGCTGGCGCGGTGGCCTGCGCGGTCAGTGCCCGCTTGGCGATGTTGGCGAGGTTTGCCTCTTTTTGGCCTGGTCCCTCACCTTGTTTTACCTCGTGACGGGGACGACTTACCGACTCTCACTCCTTGGGGTTTTCACGGCACCGCTGGTCATTGTTTTGCAATTGATTGCGCTCGTTCCCGGGGCCTTTGATACGGGAGTTGTCCGAGCGGATTCGGTGGATGCCTGGCGGGAGGCCCATACTTCGCTTTCGGTGCTATCTTATGGAGCTTTGGCGCTGGCAGCGGTCGCGGGGGTGATGTTCTTTGTTCTCAATTACCGTCTCAAGGCTCATAAATTCGGGGGCGGACTGGTTCACGGCATGCCCTCGATCAGCAGGCTGGTGCAGGCCATGGCACGCATCGCGTTGGTGGGTTGGGTGATTTTGACGGCGGGGACTGTGGCGGGGCTATTGATGCCGGAGGGGAACTTCAGTATTCACCTGATGGTCGCTACGATCACCTGGGTTCTTTATGCGGTTCTTCTTGGAATCTATTTCGTGCGTGGGTTGCCTGGCCGGCAGCTCGCGATTGGGCTGACCGGGCTCTTTGTTCTCTCACTGATGGTTTTTGCGAAGCTGTGATGAAACTGGTTTGCCTGGGACTCAATCACGAAACCGCCCCTGTCGGGGTGCGGGAGAAATTCGCGCTCTCGGACCACGCTCTGGACCGCGAAATCGAGAACTTGATGGCGTCGCAGGATGTTGAGGAGGGAGTGGTGCTCTCGACCTGCAACCGCACGGAGTATTACGCGGTCGTGAATGGTGGCAGCGGGATCGGGGAGCTTGAAAATTGGATTTGCGAGCAGAGGGATTATCACGGATCGCGCGAAGGAGTCTTTTACCAATATGAGGCACGAGCGGCTGCCGAGCACCTTTGTCGGGTGGCCAGTGGAATGAACTCGATGGTTCTGGGGGAGACCGAGATTTTCGGGCAGGTGAAGAAAGCCTACCAACGTTCGCTGGAAGGAGGGGCGACCAAGGCGGTCCTGAACAAGCTCTTCCAGCGTGCCTTTGGCGTTGGGAAGAAGGTCCGGACGCACACCGCGATCCAGGAAGGGGCGACCTCGGTGGCGGGGGCCTCGGTTGAACTCGCCGAGAAGGTTTTTGGTCGTTTGCATGGAAGCTCCGTCATGGTGATCGGGGCGGGAGATATGAGCCGGAAGACGGCGCGGGCCCTTCAGTCACGCGGAGCATCATCGGTCATGGTGACCAATCGCTCATTTGATAAAGCCGTCGATTTGGCGGAGGAGATCGGAGGCCGCGCGGTGCCCTTCCAGGGGTGGGAAGAGGAACTCGCTCATCTTGATGTCGTGATCGCGGCGACCGGTGCCCCGCATTTTGTGGTCAAGCCTCAGCACGTGGAAGCGGTGCGGCGGAAGCGGAAATTTCGGCCGCTCATCATGGTGGACATCGCGGTGCCGCGCGACATCGATCCCAAGGTGGGTGAGATCGAAGAAGTCTACCTTTACGACATTGATACCTTGCAAGAGATGGCGGATCAGGCGAGGAAACGGCGGGAGGAGCAACTTCTCTTGTGCGAAACCATTATTCGGGAAGAGATCGACAAGGTCACTCTCCCGGCGGTGAACGATTAATCATGAAGACTTTAAAACTTGGAACACGTGGCAGCGCGCTCGCGTTGAAGCAGGCCGAACTGACCGAGGCTGCCCTGGCGGCAGCTTTTCCAGAACTCGAGGTGGAGCGTGTCATCATCAAGACGACCGGTGATCGGCGGACCGATGTGGCTTTGAACGAGGTGGCCAAGGCCGAGGGGATTTGGGACAAGGGCGTCTTTATCAAAGAGCTGGAGGTTGCGCTGGAAGAGGGTGAGATCGATCTCGCGGTTCACAGTCTCAAAGATCTCCCAACCGTGCTCGAGGCGCCTTTTCAATTGCGCTCCGTTTTAGAGCGGGCGGCAGTGGCTGATGCCTGGATTGGTAAAATTCCTTGGAACGAGGTCAAAAAGGGATCCCGGGTGGGAACCAGCTCGGTTCGCCGGGAGAGGCAGGTTCAATTTCTCAAAGCCGGAGTTAAGGTCGTTGATCTCCGGGGGAATGTCCCCACGCGGCTGAAGAAGGCGGCGACCGATGCGGATTACGATGGCATCATTTTGGCGGAAGCCGGTTTGACGCGGCTTGGGTATCCCATCGAGGGAATGTTTGAGCTCGAGCGCCATCCGCTTTTTGTCGAGTGTCTGCCGGAGAAGAATTTTTTCCCCGCAGCGGGGCAGGGCGCCGTGGGGCTGGAGATTCGCCGGGGCGATGAGGAGACCGGTCGGATTGTTGATGCGCTGAATCACCTTGATACCTGGAATCGCATTAGTGCGGAGCGTGAGTTTCTGCGTCTTCTGGATGCCGGTTGCTCCACTCCGATCGGGGTGTGGTCGACCTTGACCGGCGAGCATCTGGAAATGGGAGCGCGCGTTTTTCCAGAAGGTCCGGGATCACCCCGGAAGGCAAAAGCCAGCGGGGTTGTTCCCCTCGAAGTGGCGCATCAACTTTTTGAGAATTTAAAATGAGCAAGCAGGGAATTTGTTACTTGGTGGGTGCAGGCCCGGGGGATCTTGGGTTGGTGACTTTGAAGGCCAAGGAGTGCATCGAAAAGTGCGATGTCCTGGTGTACGATGCTCTCTCCAGTGCCGAGCTCCTCGGGTGGACCAAGAAGGGGTGCGAGCTCATTTTCGCCGGGAAAAGAGCGGCAGACCACGCCATCCCGCAGGATCAAATTAACGCGATCATTGTTGAGAAAACGCTCCAGGGAAAAACGGTGACCCGACTCAAGGGGGGGGACCCGATGATCTTCGGACGCGGGGGTGAAGAAGCTGCCGAGCTGGCTGAAGCCGGGGTGAAGTTTGAGATTGTTCCCGGGATTTCCTCAACGATTGCCGGTCCGGCTTACGCGGGGATTCCGGTGACTCATCGCGATCATTGCTCGCAGTTGACGATTTTCACGGGGCACGAGGATCCTACCAAAGAGGACACTTCCCTCGATTTTGATCAACTCGCCAAGACTCCCGGAACCAAGGTTTTTGTGATGGGGGTTTCCCGACTCCGGGGGATTTGCGAGGCGTTCGTCAAAGGGGGCGCTTCGTTGCAGACTCCGATTGCGCTGACCCGCTGGGCCACGACCGGAAAGCATCAGACCGTGCAGGGGACGCTCGAAACAATTGCTGACATCGTGGAGGAGAAGAAGTTCAAATCTCCGGCGGTGGCGGTGATTGGTGACGTCGTCAAGGAGCGGGAAAAGATCAATTGGTTCGAGACCCGGCCCTTGTTTGGAAAGCGGATTGTCGTGACCCGCACCCGCGAGCAGGCAGGTGGACTGAGTAAACGACTTGGCGAACTTGGGGCTGATGTCATCGAACTGCCGACAATCCGGATCGAGCCTCCGAAGGACCGGAAGGAATTCGCGGAATCAGTGGCCGAATCCCATACTTACGATTGGCTTATTTTCACGAGTCCGAATGGCGTGGAGCGATTCTTTGATGCCTTTTACGCGACCTATCAGGACGCACGGAGTTTGGGGGGATGCCGCATCGCGGCGATCGGGCCCAGCACCGAGGCCAAGATCCGCGAGTATCGTTTCGCGGTGGATCTTTTGCCGGAAAAATTCGTGGCCGAGGGCTTGTTGGACTCGTTCAAAAACGAGTGCGTCGAGCACCAGAAGATGCTTTGGATCAAGGCCGAGGAAACTCGGAATGTCATCTATGACGGGCTCATGAAGCAGGGGGCCATCGTTGATTCATGCCTCGCGTATCGGACCGTTCCGGAGACCGCAGACCCGACGGGTGCGGCGAAGCAGTTGCGCGAGGAGGGGGCGGATTTGATCACCTTCACGAGCGGCTCCACGGTGGAAAATTTCTTTAAGATGGATCTCGATTGGCCGGAAGGATGCGAAGCGGCCTGTATCGGGCCGGTGACCAGCAAGACCTTTCAGGCAAGTTGCGAAGCACCCTCAATCGAGTCGGAGAAGCACGATATCGAAGGCTTGGTTCAGACCATTCTGGATCATTTTCAAGTCACGTAGAACGGGCGTCCCGCCTGTTTTCTCCGCCCACGGCCACACTCCTGCGAGCTGTTTTTTGCGGCTCGTCGTCTGGTGAACAGGCGGGACGCCCGTGCTACGAGCGTTCCGCTCATTGCGAAAAAAGCCGCCCGGTTGAGGGGCGGCTTTTGGAAAGGTTGTCGGGAGTGCAACTCTAGTAGCTGACGACTTCGCCTTCGTTGAAGAAGCGCTTGATCTCAGCTTCAGCAGCTTCGGGGCTATCGGAAGCGTGGCAGATGTTACGCATTTTGGAGTCTTCGGATTTGTCGCCAAAGTCACCGCGGATGGTTCCGGCGGCAGCTTCCTTGGAGTCGGTGGGTCCGAGAAGGTCACGGACGCGGGAGATCACGTTGTCACCGCTCAGAGCGAGGGCCACCACGGGAGTCTCCTGCATGAATCCGCGGACGGAGGGGAAGAAGGGCATTTCCGCAATGTGCGCATAGTGCTCGGCGAGGATTTCGTCAGAAAGCGCCATCATTTTGATGCCACGAATTTTGAATCCCTCGGCCTGGTAGCGGGCGAGAACGGTGCCGACGAGATCTTGTTTGATCGTATCGGGCTTGAAGAGAATGAGAGTCGTTTCTTGTGCCATAACGCTGCCGAACTATGCAACTGGCGCGGGTGTGTCAACTCCATCCCGGAGAGACGGGCCGGAATTTAGAGGCCCAGAACGACTTCGAGACGGCCTTCTTTGACTTTGATTTCCTTGAGGAGCATCTCAGCCATCTTGCCTTTATAATCTTCGGTCTTGAGAGTGTAGACCACCTGATCGTCCAGTAATCCGCTGGCGAGGAGGCTGAAGGCGACTCTCACCTTACCTTCATATTCTGCGGGAAGCAGATCGGTTTTGAGGCTTTCGACCTGATAATCCGAAGTTCGGAGCGTGTGGTCGTCTTTCTCATAGCGGACTGAGCTGGAGAAAACCCCGCTGATTTCATCTGTCCTGAAAAAGGGGATCACAACCTTCGCTGTGAGGGAGAGTTGGCTGTCTCTTATACACATCTCCGAGCCCACGAGACCGAGGCTGATCTCGT
>OJIS01000285.1_pt1 | contig 17858 bp, 10 predicted proteins | sample 1595671 | NCBI WGS metagenome assembly OJIS01 (sample SAMN05416814, study PRJEB24817) | seawater metagenome | isolation source: Sea water | place: Canada:Atlantic | collected 2013-07 | reverse complement strand
TACCAGGCTTGGTCTGCGAAGGTTGTTGGAGCACTATGAGAAATCCGGGCTAGGGTCAAACCACGCGGCCTGCAGAGCACCATCCAGGTCATCCGGGAATGCCCAACCTTCCTTCGTATAAATGTCAGCTGCCGCCAGATACTCAGCCACGGCAAGGCTAGTCTCATTTTGTTCTAGCAGCAGTTTGCCGAGTCGCATGTGAAGCCGGCCCGTGAATTTGGGATCGGGGCGGCATAGCATCGCCTGGCATAGGCACGAGATGGCCAGTTTGGGTGAAAGGCGTTCCTGCACCATTGCCATGCGGCCCCAGGCCCAGAATTCCTTTCTTTTCGTTTTCAAAACCTCGCGCATGTCGGCCTCCGCGGCCTCGGTATTGTTGAGACGGAGGTGGAGCTTTGCGCGATCGTAGAACAGCCAGATCCTTTGCTTTGAGTCCTCCTGGTGGTTGTTTATCGCGTAGTCCACCAGAGAGAGAATAAAGTTGCCATGCTCCTGAGCTCTCTGCGCAGAGTTGCACCAAGCGGCGGCCTCCCTAGCTATTTTGGTAACTTTGGAGGGGCTGACACCTTGTTCTGTCTCAAAGGGCACATGGTCATCAGGCGAAAAGCTTTCTATCCCGGCCCAAACAAGGTAAGGGGCATAGAAATCCAGATGCTTTCCAATCTTGGATAGCTGGAGGTTGATATTACTCAGTGCCATGTCTGGCTTTTCGAGATCGAGCTTTGCGTATTCCTGGCAGAAGCCGTGAAGCCGGGTAATCGCCGATGAGTCCGGGCGCTGCTTTTTCTCAAACATTGCAGCCAGGCTCAACGCAATTTTTTTGATGTATTCGTAATAGACCCACGCTACTTCCCGCTTGAGCCAGACGTCGTTGGGCGATTGAGCAAGGCTTTCTTGCCCGATCTTCAGTGCTGCATCTAGTTGACCGCCTTTACGCAACGCCTTTATTTCCTGGTTGGGATACATCAGGCCGCACTCCCAATGGATTTGAAGGATTCCTCAATCAGGCTGAGGATGGCTGCGTCCGTCACTTTGGAAACTTCGATCCTGCTGATGGTGCCATCTTTTTTGTAGTTAACTTGCAGGGTCGCTTTTCTCGACTCGTGATCAGACACCGTCAGTGAGACTTTCCACGGTTTCTGAGTTCCACCCTCGATCATCAGGGCACTTTTGCTCAACACTGGGCTCAGGACTTCCAAGGCGCCCTGCGCTAGCGGGTCCTCAAACGTGAGTGGCTCTTGCAGGCTATCAAGAGCAAGGGCTATCACGGAGTCATCCCCTTTAATTGCTCTGTACCCCGTTACGTTGAACTCTTTGCCGTAAGAAAAAACGAGGGTCGCCTGCTGGCCGTGATTGTCTTCAACGATGTATTGTTCCTGATAAGGGAATTGCTTTATTTCGCTGATAGTCAGGTCACTTCTTGAGAACCGTTTTCTCAGATCCAGCCATAAATTGAGTAGCTCTGTTTTCAGGTTTGTTAGACCATGGGGAGCAGGAATTGCCAGGCTGTCCTCAGTGAGTGATTTGTCCTTGTCGTAGCTGAATTGAAAGGCGGACTTCATGTTGGGGTCTACGACAGTTCGGCCGATGTCCAGGGTTGCCTTATCCAACGGACTCAACGGATCGAAATTTGCGATCTGAACAGACCTGCTACCTCGGGTTATCGCTGTGTACAGCCAGCGGAAGTACCCCTCGTTGTCTCTTCCCTGATCCTCGTATCGAGCATCCACAAGCACATTGGGCCATCGGCGGCCTTGTGCATGATGGCAGGTACTGGCATAGGCAAATCGAATGCGGGCGGCATTGAAATAGGGATCTACGGCCAAAAGCGCGGTTCGCTTGCGCCTAAGCAGAGTTTTTGCCTGGTCGAGTTCTCGTTTTACGGTTTCTAAATCAAGCGTACCTTTACTCATCTGCTTGAGCCTGCCTGTAAGCGCTTCAACAGCATGAAGTTCCGTGGCTAGCCGCTCTCTTACATTCTGTTCACCGCAAATTCGCAAAGCGAGTAAGGTTTCCTGGTCGAGCTCTGGCTTCTCTGCTTCGAGAAAGGGCTCAAAGTAGAGAAACTCGGGAGTTTTAACCGGATTGTGGTCGAAGGCGACTCGTATTCTGCGAAACCGGAGCGAAACTGGCTGCTCACGGCCCTTTAGCGGCTGAAGCTTTTCGATGGAGCTGGGGTCACAGCTAACCACCGTTCCGAAACTGCCATGGGGGACAAAATCCGTGTTTGTTGGATCTTCATCCGTTTGAAGCTTGACCAGGCTCAGAAGTTCGATGCGATCTCCTGCCTCTGGAAGACCCGTCTTATAGCCACGGACCCTTTGCCGAATCCAGTGGGTAATTTGGTGTGCTGCCCTGTTGCTGAACGTGATAAACATGCTGTCCTTGGCGTGTGCTCCAAACAGCGCGGTCATAGCGTTCGGCTTGTCTTGCTCTCTCAATAGAGTGAGTTCGGGTGGAGCCGGACATATGTCCAGTGTGTGGTAACGGGATTTACGCTGGCAACCAACCAAATTGGCAGCTGTATCCAGAATATCACTACGCTCACCATCGTCTATGAGTTGATCCAGCTCTTGGACTCCGACAGTCAGCCCCTTTGCTGCCAGCATGTCGGTGTTGATCAGTGAATCGGCTTGGCTGCTGCGAAACACCTGGAAAGGGTCTCCCAGAATAACCAGCCTTCGATTGCTGTTCGCGAAATCGGTGAACCTGAGGAAGTCAGAAATCAGGCGGCCTGATCCAAACCGCTCATTGCCCAACTCGAAATGGGCGTCGCTCAACAACTGGGACTCATCGATAATATAGAGCGCATCCGGTGAGTCTTTGCATTCACGCATTGGCCGCTCAAGTAAACCTGCGTCGTTTTCGACTCCCCCGCTCAGGTCATAAATGTGGCCGTAAATACTGCGGAATTCCTGTCCGGTTTCATTTGCGACGATGTTTGCCAAGGGCGCGTTTGGAGCTAACCCGATTACCTCTCGGTCGGCATCTACAGCCAGCTTGGCCAGTGCGTTGATTAGTGAGGTTTTACCCGTGGATACCATGCCTTTAACCAACATTGCTTGAGGCTCTTCCGCCCGTAGCATCCTCTCAATCTGGTTAAGTGCGCCCCTCTGTCCTGCAGTCCAAGAGATCCCTGGTTCGAAGTTCAGGTCGGCTTCACCAGGAACTTCTCTGATGCGCAGTTTGTCGTCTGCCAGTTGATACGAGACGACATTAAGTGCAGCGATTATCTGGTCCTGGTCTGCCCGGCCAAGGCTTATACCTGGGGATGCCAGCTGCGTCAGCCACTCTATCCCTCTGGGGTAATCAGCGACATGAAACCAGCTGGCCACTTTTCCTGGGAGCTGTGATAGGTCGAACTCTATAGCTTGCTGAAATAGAACCAATCCAGCGATATGCCCAAGGTTGTTGCGAGAGCTGGGCTCAGGGCAGTGATCATTCAGCCAGTTCAGTACAGCGAATTTGTTGGCTTGGAGCTGTTTGAAGGGGTTTGCTTTTGAACCGCCTCTAACCTCTTTTCCGTCAGCCATCCAAGGGCCATTCTCGGAGAACTTGACCTTTCCGCCATGGTTCTTGAAGTCGATTACCGCTATGGCATCGGGCTTCAGAAGGATGGCATCGAGTTCGTGGCCGTTACAGGTAACGTTTCCGATGAGTGCGACTCGCTCTTCGGAGTCCTGCCAATAATCCTTTACCAAGCGAAAGAGCTCGTCGAACGCCTGGTTCTCGTGGGTGCGAGAGAAGCGTTCACCGAGAAAAGCGAGTGCGGTCATTTGTTCGGTTCCATTGGTACTGCTTTTTCCAAAAGCCGGTTCAGATCCAGGTTTTTGCTGGTCTCAGCCCAGTCAGGCTCCATGCTGAATGGATTCTTGACGTAGTAAGGTCCGTCAAAATCATCACCATCCACAATCACAATTGCCAACCAGAATTTTTCGGCCTGGTTCATAGCGTAGAGAATTTCGTTGCGGGTGACGGTAATTGTGGATTGGCCCTTAGCTCTGCCTTTAACCTCGATATGTCTGTCTGGCAACAAAGAGCCATCGGGCCTAAGCGGTGGTCGCGCTGTGATATCCCAGCCACACTTCTCTGCTGATACATCTTTTACTGTATGGCCCAGAGCTTCTTCGTAACTCATGACAGCCTGCATGGCCACCTGCTCAACACGAGCTCTGGCCTGGGCATCAACAGAAAAAGTGCTCTCGCCTTTTCGCATTGCGAGCAAGCCCTGGGGAATAACCAGTGCTCCACCGATAACGATTGGAGTACTGGAAACCACACATTTCATGGCCTCCAGTTCACGTTTGCGCTGGGCCAATCGCTCAGTGAGCTCATCCACTCGGCGTCGAGCCATTTCAGGCTGCATGCGGGGCTGCTTTCCGGCTGCTACATCGTCACTAAGTTTGATGTAGCGATTCGACCAATAATTGATTTCCTTGACCAATCTTTCATTAACAGCTGCCAGCACCTTATCAGCTTGTCGCTCACGCCTAGTTTTTACTTCTTGATAATGCTCCGGAACCAGCTTTTGAGAGGCGTGGTTCAGGGCCAAAGCTTCAAGGTTATCCGTGATCCAGGGGGCATTGAAAATGTCCTGGATCAACTTGTGGTCATAGTCGTCGATAGGCTGGAGATCCAGGTGTGGCGCCCAACCTGCGTGGTGGGTGTCGCCATTCTGGTCGATCTCAACGAACTGCAGGCGGCGGGATGCGATAACTGGCTTGCCATCGCTGCTCTGGTGTTCACCTTCGCGGATGCTGTGATCCACCATAAACAGGACTTTCGGTTCGATACCGTCGTCATTAGGATCTACCAGTACGGCACCCTGTTTCAGTTTGCTTCGATGGGCGGAAAGGACCAGGTCTGTAGTGGCAGCCATTAGCGGATGGTTGGGGTGAATCAGGTCTGCCATCGGCTTACCAGGCACACGAATCAGCTGCTTTTCAAAGCAGATACGCTCGTACTTTTTAAGCACTGGTGTGCGGCTTTCGCCAATAATCCGATCTCGCTCGCGGATGGCTGCGGGGACATGGCGCACCTCATAGCGCCCGGACTCCCTTGGCCGCATTTCGCCACTCAATGTCTGGAATGCTTCGGTGAAAAACGCTCGGATGAAGTAGGGCTGGAGCTTGCGCGCCTCGGCCTTTTCCATTTCCTCTTTCACTGCATAGAGGTCCTGCAGGGACATGTTCTGCTCGACCAGCGCATTGCGTTTGAGGATTTCCTTGAGGTGATCGGTGTCCAGTGCACCATCGATAACCTGATTGAGTTTGGCCTTTACCTCGGGGGACTCGCCGTAGCGAATGGCCTCGACCAGTAGATCTTTGAGGGACTGGTTCTCGAAGGCTTCGCCAAGAATGTCGAATACCTTGCCCCCCAATGCCTGCTTCTCGATCTCCAGCTTGTCGAAGAGTTTCTGGAAGACTTCGCCTTCACGGGTTTCGTTGGCTACCAGGTTCCAAAGATGGCAGACCTCGGTCTGGCCAATACGATGGATACGGCCAAAGCGCTGCTCCAGTCGGTTGGGGTTCCAGGGCAGGTCGTAGTTGACCATGAGGCTGGCATTCTGCAAGTTAACGCCTTCACCTGCAGCATCAGTGGCAACCAATACCAGCACTTCAGGATTGTTGCGGAACTCCTCCTGCGCCTTACGACGGTCGTCCCGATTGGTACCCCCATGAATGGTGAGCACGGCAGCCGGGTTGCCTAACAGGCCGGTAATACGTTGGACTAGATAGTTCAGGGTGTCCTTGTGCTCGGTAAAGATGATGAGCTTGCGACGGCTCCCGCCGGAGGTATACATCTCTGGCCGGTCCTGCAAAAGGTGGGATAGCTCCTCCCACTTTTTGTCGTTGCCGGATTGCACTACTGTCATTGCCTGATATTCCAAGTCCTTGAGGATCAGGATTTCGGCTTCCAGTTCGGGGATAGTCTCGGCAGCTGTGGCCTGATCTACGACCTGCTCAGAGAGGATCTCGTACTCTTCTGCGCTAAGTTCATCATCGTCCAGTTCGTCAATATTGTCTGGAATGTCGAGCTTCTTGGTGACCTGGTATTCCCCAAGCGTCTCGGCCACTCCGTTATTTTTAGGCTGTGAAATCGCCTGGCCACGGGCAACGAGCTTCATCTCCTCCAGCCGAGATTCCAGGCGTTTGCGCCGGCGCTTCAATGACTGGTAGATAGCTTCAGGGCTGGATGCCAGCCGACGTTGGAGCTGGGTGAGGGCAAAGCCTACGGTGCCTCTGCGTTTGCCATCCAGATTATCCGCCCGGTTCATTTCGTTGCGGACGTAGTCGGTGACCTGAGCATAGAGCTCTGCTTCAGCATCAGACAGCTGATAGTTAGCAGAATAGGCACGACGTTCCGGGAACAAGGGGGTGCCATCAAATTTGAGCAGCTCTTCCTTGACCATGCGGCGCATCATGTCTGAGACATCAACCTTGTGTGCACCCTCTCGGAACTTACCGTAGAAGCGGTCGCCATCGAGCAGCGAGAGCCATATCTGGAAATCTTCTTCCTTGCCGTTGTGAGGCGTAGCCGTCATTAGCAGGAAGTGTCGGGTGATCGAGCCCAACAGTTCACCGAGCTGGAATCGCTTGGTTTTATTGACCTTATTGCCGAAGTAGTTGGCTGAAAGCTTGTGGGCCTCGTCTACAATGATTAAATCCCACTCGGTGTTCTTGAGCTTCTCCTGGAAGTCTTCATTGCGGGATAGCTGGTCAAGGCGACAGATAAGCAAGTTGGCTTCGTCAAAGTAATTTCCAGAGGCGCACTGTTCTTGTTTTTCGCGGCTGAAGATCTCGAACTGAACGCCGAATTTCTCCAGCATTTCGTCTTGCCATTGCTCGGTTAGTCCGCCTGGGGAGACTATCAGGATCCGCTTGGCATCAGCTCGCATGAGCAGCTCGCGAATGAGCAGGCCTGCCATAATGGTCTTGCCGGCGCCCGGGTCATCGGCCAACACAAATCGTAGAGGTTGGCGGGGTAGCATGGCCTCGTAAACTGCGGAGATCTGGTGTGGCAATGGTTCTACGTTAGAGGTGTGAACCGCCATCATGGGATCAAATAGAGCCGCCTGAGTGATTCGATATGCTTCCAGGCCGAGCTTGAAGTCTTCGCCTGGCGCATCAAATGCCCAAGGGCGCCCGGCCTGGGCCAGTTCCAGACGGGCCTCATCGGAGCGGAACAACATCTGTTCGTTGAGGCGCCCCTGGCTGTCCTTGTAGTAAATCGTCAGAGCATGCTCGCCCACAGGCTCGGTCTGCACAATGCGCACTATTTCGTCGCCCTGGATGCCTCTGACCTGTGCGTCTTTTTTAATGTCTTCCAGTTTGATCATTCAACGTCTCCCCAGTCCCTGGTGGTTTTGCCCATGGTTCTTCTCGCTCTACCTGCCGATAGGTTGGTCGCAGATGAGTCATAGCCAGGGGCCAGATTCAGGTTTTCCACACCGTACAATGTTGGTTGATTGCTCAGCCAAAGATGATATTCAGGTCCTTCTAAACTATGTTCTGCCGAGCAATCTACATTCCAACGGCGCAAAACATACCCGGCAACGGCAGCACGAACCTGTACGCTCAGATGTCCACCCTGCATACCATACTCGTACTCAATCGTTTCCGGGTGCGTCAGTTTTGGGTGGGGAACCAGATGCATTTCCACTATTCGATTCCACTGGATGTCAGCATCTTTCGTTTCCTTCGATCCAAACTTTGCATCTACCAGTGGACAGACATCGCTGATTCGGTTGATAACAAAGTCGCTGAATTTGTCACGTAGGCGATCATAAGCTCGAACGTGCCATCTCAAACCATTGTCCACAAGCGCATGAGGAACAATCTCCCGCTGGGTTACTCCGCTACTAAGCGACCGATAGTCAATCTGTAGTGGGATTCCGCGGTAAACCGCTCGACTTACGGCAGAAATCTTATCCAGATGTGGCAGGTTAAGTTGGGTCGGTGTGTCAGTTGGGATTAAAGCCTGATGGGTCCCAAGGTAGTCATCACCCAGACCTTGGCTCAGTGCCGACAGTGCCTGGTTTTGTGAACAGGTAAATAGAGGAGAGTATCCAGTGGCGGCGTTATAGATCTTAGCTTTCGTATCGTATTCGAGGTTGCCCGGGGCTGCTTCTTTATAGAGCGAAAGATCCCGCGTTGCCGCAGCAGCTTTTATCCCAAACCGATTGACGAGATCAGCGCGGGAAACTTCGCCCAAAAATCTGAGCTTGAAGTCAATGTGGAAAAGCCGTTCTCTTTGAGCCTGGCTGATGTCTTTCAGTCCATTCCGGAGCATTTTTCTTCTTTCTTCCGTGTAGAAGTCAATTTGTACCTTTGAGGTCCAGATTCCATTGTGGCATAGCCGACTTATTTTGAAACTGTGTGGTCATCAAAAAGAGGTGTGTTTCTGTAAGGACTACGTAAGTGTCTCGATCGGAAGATAGTCTTGCTGCACCGCTTAGCGCCAAATCAATCTTGTGCCCTCACAGGTAAGAGGAGATCTCGATGACCACACCCCTCGCTTTCAAGCTCTGGTAGCTTTCTTCCGGATCATCATCCCTGATCAAACGCAGATCATCCTCCAGATAGACCGGAGTTGGCTTCTCCTTTGTCCGAGAACGAACCTTCGGTGATGGTGCGGCCGGCTTTCTCTCTTCCAAGTGTTTTATATGAGCAACCAGCTCAAATAAATCATCATTTGGGCGCTCCGACAGAGCCTGCTCTGCAACAGTGGGAGCAATGTCCTCTCCTATTCCCATCTGGACCAATATTGTGACTAGGCTATCCCGCTTGGAGCCTTTAGCTTCAGTGGGTCTTTCCTGATCAAATGACTCAAGATGAGCTGCAGACTGCAACGGGCTTCGAGCCCGGATAGACTCTCGGGGAACATCGAGATCGGCGTACTGGAGAATCGTTGCCTCACGACCACTCCGCAAAGCGGCAATCATTGGATGAATCATAGCAAGCTCTTCTTGATAGACCTTGGTTACAAGAGTCCGATCAATCACTTCCCTGCCAGCGACGACAGCTCGCGCCTGGCTGAGGTAAAAAAGAGCAACAGCGATGTGCGCAATTCCTTGCGTATACTCCCAGAACAAATCCATTATTTCCTGGCTCAGGGGAGTGGGGCTTTCAAACCACTGAAGCTTCCATAACCGTTTGAAAAATCGCTCCCACTCTCCATCAGCCCCCTCATTCTCAGCCCGCGCAAACCGTCCCCAGTCCAAACTACCAAATTGCGCTGCTCGCCTTGCCGATCGCATGGTTGGCTGGAAAAGCTCCAAAGCCTTGGGCGTTCCGATGAAAAGAACCGGAACCTTGATGACGTTAGTCAGCGTCACGAAGAAATTGAGCATCTTTGCCGCCCCGCCTGACCGGGACTTCTCCAAGTGCTGAATTTCATCAATGGCAAGAACCCCAACTGAATGTAATGCTGATACTCGGGCGATATCCCCAAGCATGGACTCCGCCGAAGACCGGCTTTTTACGTAGAGCGCCTGGTAATCCGTACCCAGCGCATCATCGACAGCCCGGAAAAAATTGGTACATAGACTCTTGACCGAGCCATCATGAGGGCACTCCACTTTCAGCCAGACCAATTGGGCATGCTGGTATTCTGGATGATAAATCGCTTGCGGGTAGGTTTTCAGGATTGCTTCTACAGCCGTCGATTTGCCGGTGCCGGAACACCCGATAATGGAACTCACGAGGGCCTCATTTCCGGCATTTCGAACGATTGCATTAAAATCTGTATGGCCAACGTCGTCCAGGTTACGTTGATAGTCCGAAGTCGCAATATTTCGGCTCAGGTAGCCGCGACGAATCATGCCGGAAATCATCTGCTCTAATTGGAGATGGGATTTCGTTGGGTACAGGAATTGATCCAGAATCCTCATCATGGCGTGGCGACGAATATGGGCTGGCAATGCCTTTTCAGCCTCGTCGACTTTTGGGAAACGAGCCAGCATCCTCGCTGTATCCTGCGGCGAATTAATGGGTGGCAGGGCATTGATTAAGCGCTGTCCTTCGTATTCCCGGATTTCTGCTTCCCGATATTGTGCCAGTGGCAGTTTAATCATCGTCGTCCTCCAGGAAGGCATCCATATCCGGGTAATCGAGACTGTCGTATGATTGGATCTTATTAGAGCGCAACGGCACTACATCCGCTGGACGATCACGCTTCGATGGTTTCTTGGATTTAACGCCGCTGCGATTTCGCTCAACTTCTTTTTCTGTGGCTCGGTTCTGCCGTATGCCCCGAAGTCGCTCAGAGTCAGTAAGGGATGGTTCACTAGCTTTCTGCCGCTTCTTCGCGTTAGAAACGATCGCCTCAACCGCGGATAAGGCATCTGGCTTCTGATAATCCTCCTCTTGTTTGGCTGTGGCTTTGGTACGATTCATCTCTTTCAGTATTCCTGCGGCCTCAACGAAGCTCATGCCTTTATATCGCCGGCTTCGGTCCGAAAGCTCACATACCCAGTAATTTTCGAATGTAGAGTCAGGTCTAAGGTAAACAGTGTCAGTTCTTCGCGGGTCAAAAGCGATTTCAACTCTTGAAGGGCGGTTTGGGCGGATGCGATCAAACCAGCCTTGCACCAACGCCTCCTGACAGGTGTACACAAGTCCTTTGAAGGTGATGCCAACCTGTGACACTGTCCCACTCTCATAGGGCAGGAGATTAATGCGGGCCAAGTCTTCCTCACAGGAACGAAGCTGGCCGGTGCGGTTCTGAATTCCCCAGTTCCATAGTTCACGCGGCACTGCGGGCAGGTCCGTCGGCATATCAGGTGCGAAATCATAACCTTCAACAACATGCTGGGTGTTGTAGATGATGACGAGGTTAATCAACATTTGTGTGAACTCAGAGAGATTTAGTTCAGCATCCAGCTCGAAGCGTTTTCCAGTACGCTTTTTCCCATTCACTGGCTCGACTACCCCACCAACATAGGGCCGAAACTTACTCTGAATAGTGTTGAAAAATCGCTCACAAATTGCTTTGTCATCACCGCGATAGGCGCGTGAATTGCTCAATTGAATGTTGAATCTGTTAACCAACACATCCGCTTGTTTGTAAAGAAGCTCACCGCGGTCAGCCATAATGGCCGCGGGAAGGCCGAAACTTGGCCAGTCTTCTTTATCGATAGCTATCCCATAACCTCGACAATACGTTGTTTTATCACTGAAAGCGTTACCAAGAGCTACCATTGCGGCAACCCATGAGGGATTCTCCAGGCCCACATACATACCAACAACCATACGGCTGAATACATCTTTAACGAAATACAACACCGGACGGCCAATAATGAGAGCAGGATCGTCTTCTGCTACCAAATAGAGATCCGCTATGGTCGCGTCTATTTCATACCGGGCCCCCGGGCCGAAGTTGAGATTGCCTGAGGTGCTGGTCAACGCCCGTTTATCTTTTTGATAGATGCGGCTTGGAGTCCGTTTCCTTACCACGTCAGACTTCCGGTAATTCGTTTCATAGAAGTACCGGAATTGCCTCATCGTGGGCATACTTTTCTGTGTTGCGGAGGGATAGCGCGCTTTGAAAAGACCGACCGCCTTGTCTTTTGCGGCAGTCAGAGGCACCTTCTCGCTGGTTAGATAAAAACCATCAAGTGCCATCTGAAACAGTTCCGCAACCTCCTCCGTTACTGGCACTCCCACCCCGGGCGTAACTGAACGTTTCGGACCAACCTTTTGCTCCACCTCACGTCTGGGACGCCCTTTGGCCCCGCATTTGTGGTAATCCGGTACCAGGGCATTCGGAGCCATTCCCCTTTGCCAGTATCGACGAAGCTGTCGAGTGATATATAACCTTGGCTTATCGGTGGATTTAAGGAGTTCTTTTATCAGCCGATTGCGTTCGTTTTTAACCAAAAGTGATTGATAGTGTTCCAACAATGGACTGATCGTGGCCCAGGCTTCATCACGTCTTTGGGCGCCAATGCTGCCATCCTCGACACTCGGCATCGGGTAGGGGTCGGAAATGGATTCATACCCAACCGAACGGAGCTCGTCTTCTGACATTGGGAAAGGCCAGGCCTTGTCACTGTCGACGTCGATTAGCATCAAATCTGAGAGGTGCTCCAGGACCACACGATATCGCTTGCCTGTCGAGGGATCCTGGAATACTTGATTAAGAAGCATTGTTCACCTCGCTGGCGAACTCTGGCTTTCTGAGAGTCAGGTCTCCGAATTTCCAGCTGTGGAATGCGTTTTTCAGAGGAGCCTTTATGAAACGGTGGGCTACAGCGTATCGAAAGATACTCAAATGGAAGCCGCGATCAACGTTATATTGGTCATCAAGCTTCGCACAAAGCCGTGTGATCTTGGTTCGCGGATGCGACTGAAGCCGATGGAAAAGATCCTGCACATCTGAATAATCCACCTCTTGATGTGCCGCCATATCCGGGGATAGATAGGGCTGGATCCACAAAAGATTTTCCCGCATCCCATCTGTGACTTCTCTCTCTGTGAAGATCTTCCAGTCCACATCACGAGTTTCCCAGTAGGTTTTTTCAATCTGGAGCTTCTCCATCACTCTCAGCTTCGATAGCTCCGACGACGATTTCACTGCAATCGCCAACCGATGGCCCGACGAGAAGTCGATTAATAGATCCGTTGAAACCACCGTTAAACTGCCATGCATCTGGGGATGACGGATTCCCAGTCGAGAACAAATGTCGAGGGTATCGTCTATTGGGAGGGGGTATTGTTCACGGATATCAGTTGTTTGCTCGAACTGATCGAATACGAGGAACGCCAGTAGTTCTATACCGGACAGCAGATGATGAATCCGTCCCACCGAGGCACTGCGGATTCGAACGCTCTCACCTGAGCTGCTGAGCTCATGAACCTTGATGAAAGGTTCATAGTCTTTGCCCAATCCCAGACCACGAGTTTTTAACAATTTCTCGTGCTTGGGATCGAGCGGTTTGTTGGCATCTGTCATGAAAAAAGCCCCCTGCTGGGTTGAGAATAGCAGGGGGCTTATTTTGATCAAACTTTAATGTAAACAATCAAACATTAATGTCATTTATCAAACTTTAATGTCCTCTGACATCGAGGCCTTGCTGGCCTGCGGGGCTATTCTACAGTGACGCTCTTGGCCAGGTTCCGCGGCTGGTCCACATCGGTACCCTTCAACACAGCGACATGGTAGGACAGCAGCTGCAGTGGCACGGTGTACACGATCGGCGCGGTAATCGGATGCACTGACGGAATCTGCATCACGTGCAGGCCCTCTTCCGCTTTGACGTCAGCCTTTTTATCAGCAAAGACAAACAGTTCACCGCCGCGGGCCCGGACCTCTTCCAGGTTGGATTTCAGCTTCTCAACCAGGTCGTTGTTGGGAGCGACAGTGACCACTGGCATTTCGCTGTCGACCAGGGCCAGGGGGCCGTGCTTGAGCTCACCGGCAGGATAGGCCTCGGCGTGGATGTAGGAGATTTCCTTGAGCTTGAGGGCACCTTCAAGAGCCACCGGGAACTGGGAACCGCGGCCCAGGAACAGGCTGTGGTTCTTATCCATGAATGCCTTGGACATTTCGGCGATCTCGCCATCCAGTGCCAGCACATCGCTGACCTGGCCGGGCACGAGGTGGAGGGCCTCGACGATTTCAGCTTCCTGCTCCTCGGGCAGCCCATTATGACGGGCCAGGGCCAGGGTAAAGATCAGCAAAGCCGTGAGCTGGGTGGTGAACGCCTTGGTAGAGGCCACGCCGATTTCCGGTCCCGCCTGGGTCATGATCACCAGGTCGGATTCGCGAACCAGGGAGCTGCCCGGCACGTTACAGATGGCCAATGCTGCCCGGAAGCCCGCTTTTTTCGCCTGACGCAGGGCCGCCAGGGTATCGGCGGTTTCGCCGGACTGGGAAATACAGAGGAACAGGGTGTCCTGCTGGATCACGTGTTTGCGATAGCGGAATTCGGAAGCCACCTCCACGGAACAGGCAACGCCCGCCAGCTCCTCAATCCAGTAACGGGCCACCATACCGGCATGGTAACTGGTGCCACAGGCAATGATCTGGACGTGACGAACGTTTTCGAGGAGGTTCGCAGCCTCGGTCCCGAGGGCCTGTTCCAGCACCCGGGTCCTGGTGACCCGGCCTTCCATGGTCGCCTTGATCACCTTCGGCTGCTCGTAGATTTCCTTGAGCATGAAGTGGCGGTACTCGCCCTTGTCGGCGGAATCAGCACCGTGCTCGAAGCGTGTTACTTCCCGCTCAACGGCCTTGCCATCGCGGTCGAGAATGGCAATGGCGTCCTTTCGGATATCGGCGATATCGCCTTCTTCCAGGAACATGAACCGGTCGGTCACGGGCAGCAGCGCCAGCTGGTCAGACGCGATGAAGTTTTCGCCAATACCCACACCAATGACCAGGGGGCTGCCCTCACGGCATACCACGAGGTGCTCCGGTTCGTCAGCGTGTACCACCGCCAGGGCATAGGCTCCGCGCAAACGGGCGATCGCCGAACGCACGGAATCATGGAGATTACCCAGGGTGCGGTAGTGTTTCTCAATCAGGTGCGCGACGACTTCGGTATCGGTCTGAGACGTAAACTCGAAACCGTCAGCCCGCAATTCCTCGCGCAGCTCCTGATAGTTTTCGATGATCCCGTTGTGGACAATAGCCAGCCGGTCGCCGGACATGTGCGGATGGGCGTTGATCTGAGAGGGCTCGCCGTGGGTTGCCCAGCGGGTATGGGCAATGCCCAGGTGGCCCGCGAGAGGGTTTGCTTCCATGGCATCGCTGAGTGCGGCAACTTTACCCACTTCCCGAGCGCGCTGGACACTGTGGTCGCCACCGATGACGGCCATACCGGCCGAATCATATCCCCGGTATTCCAGACGGCGCAGACCCTCAAGAAGGATACCCTGAACGTCCCTTTCCGAAACCGCGCCTACAATTCCACACATGCTGTTCTACCTGTCTGTTGATCGTTTGTATCAGTGTTTCTTCGGCTTTTCCCAACCGGCGATATTGCGCTGCCGGCCCCTTGCGACGGCCAGTTCGTGGTCGGCTACATCACGGGTGATGGTGGACCCGGCACCGATGGTGGCATCGGCCGCAACGGTAACCGGCGCAACCAGGGCTGTGTTGGAGCCGACAAAGACCCCATCGCCGAGCACCGTCCGGTACTTGTTCACACCATCATAATTACAGGTGATGGTTCCTGCACCCACATTCACATTACGGCCCAGTGAGGCATCACCCACATAGCTGAGATGGTTGATCTTGCTGCCCTCACCCACAATGGCCTTTTTGGTTTCCACGAAGTTGCCCACTTTGGTGTTCGCCGCCAGTTCCGTGCCCGGCCGGATACGTGCAAACGGTCCGATTTGGGCGCTGGCGCCAATTACGGCCCCTTCAATCACGCTGTTGGCCTTGATCTCCGCGCCATCTGCAATGGTGGCGTCCTTGATGACGCAACCGGGGCCAATGGATACATTACTGCCAAGGCTGACCTTGCCCTCGAATACCACGTTCACATCAATCCAAAGATCATTGCCGATACTCAGCTCGCCACGGACATCTATCCGGGAGGGGTCCGCGAGTGTCGCTCCTTCTGTCATCAGCCGGTCAGCCTGCTGGCGCTGGAACCAGCGTTCCAGTTCAGCCAGTTGCAGGCGATTGTTGACTCCCTGGACTTCATAGGGATTCTCCGGCTGGGACACCGCAATACGGAGACCCTGTTCCACCGCCATGGCAATGATGTCGGTCAGATAATATTCGCCCTGGGCGTTGCTGTTGGAGAGCGTCGGCAACCAGGTTTTCAGGTGTTTCGCCGACACCGCAAGTATCCCGGTGTTCACTTCGCGGATCTGCTGCTGCTCGGGAGAGGCGTCTTTCTGCTCGACGATCGACTGCACGTCGCCATCAGCACTCCGGACAATCCGTCCGTATCCCTGGGGATTGTCCATGGTGACGGTCAACAAACCCAGGGTGTGGTCATCAAGTGTCCCAACCAATCCGTCGAGCGTCTCATGACGAGTCAGAGGCACATCGCCGTAAAGCACAAGAACACGGGCGTCATCGGGAAGATCCGGCAGGGCCTGAGCCACAGCATGGCCGGTACCCAACTGCTCACTCTGGGTGACCCAGTTTACCGAGGCCTCATCGGTGGTTTCCCGAACCTTGTCAGCACCATGACCTATGACCGTATGGATCCTCTCGGCGCCAAGCTGTTTGGCGGTGTCGATCACGTGATGAAGCATAGGGCGGCCGGCAATCGGATGCAGCACCTTTGGCAGTGCGGATTTCATTCTGGAACCCTGGCCAGCGGCCAGAATGACGACGTGTAGCGGGCTCATGGAAAAGTCAGGCTCCCGGAGTGTTTACTCTCTGAATGCTGAAAATAAAAAAACCGCACCCTTCAGGGCCGGACGGCCAACGCAACACGTTGGTCTTCCAGCCGCTCAGGATGCGGCTTCGGTGTTCGGCAAACCCGAAACGGAAATGCTTAGCGCATTTTGTTACGCAGCTGCTGGATGGTACGAAGCTGGGCAACAGCCTCGGCCAGCTCTGCAGCGGCACGGGAGTACTCGAATTCACCAGTCTTGTTGGCAAGTGCTTTCTCGGCTTCTTTCTGAGCTTCGAGCGCGGCTGCTTCGTCCACATCCTTTGCACGAACAGCGGTATCCGCCAACAAAGTCACCAGATTGGGCTGGACTTCCAGATACCCGCCGGACACGTAAAGAATTTCTTCCTCACCGCCCTGCTTGATAATCCGAATAGGGCCCGGCTTCAGCTGGGTCAGCAGCGGGGTGTGACCCGGGGCAATACCCAGGTCACCTTCAGAGCCCGCTGCGATCAGCATTTCCACCAATCCGGAATAGATCTTTGTTTCGGCACTTACCACATCACAATGCACGGTCATACCCATGTCAGTTGCCTCTTTGATCGATCCGGAAACAAATGCGTCGGCTCAGATTAGCTCTTTGCCTTGCTCTTCATTTCCTTCGCTTTCTCGACCGCTTCCTCAATGGTACCAACCATGTAGAACGCCTGCTCGGGCAGTTCATCATAGTCGCCATTCAGGATGCCCTTAAAGCTGCTGATGGTTTCCTTGAGGGAAACGTACTTACCGGGGGAACCGGTGAATACTTCAGCAACGTGGAACGGCTGGGACAGAAAACGCTCGATCTTACGGGCACGGGCTACAGTCAGCTTGTCTTCTTCTGACAGTTCATCCATACCCAGGATGGCGATGATGTCTTTCAGCTCCTTGTAGCGCTGCAGGTTGGTCTGCACGCCACGGGCCACTTCGTAATGCTCCTGACCGATGATCAGCGGATCCAGCTGACGAGAGGTGGAATCCAGCGGATCGATCGCCGGGTAGATACCCTTGGAAGCGATGTCACGGCTCAGTACAACGGTAGCATCCAGGTGCGAGAAGGTGGTTGCAGGCGACGGGTCAGTCAAGTCATCCGCCGGTACGTATACCGCCTGGATGGACGTGATGGAACCGTTCTTGGTGGAGGTAATACGCTCCTGCAGCTGACCCATCTCTTCAGCCAGAGTCGGCTGGTAACCTACCGCAGACGGCATACGGCCGAGCAGTGCGGATACTTCGGTACCTGCCAGGGTGTAACGGTAGATGTTGTCGACGAACAACAGTACGTCACGACCTTCGTCCCGGAACTTCTCGGCCATGGTGAGACCGGTCAGGGCCACACGCAGACGGTTTCCGGGGGGCTCATTCATCTGGCCGTAAACCATGGCAACCTTATCGAGAACGTTGGACTCCTTCATTTCGTAGTAGAAGTCGTTACCTTCCCGGGTCCGCTCACCAACACCTGCGAATACGGAGAGACCGGAGTGCTCTTTCGCGATGTTGTTGATCAGCTCCATCA
>OJIS01000284.1_pt1 | contig 17904 bp, 11 predicted proteins | sample 1595671 | NCBI WGS metagenome assembly OJIS01 (sample SAMN05416814, study PRJEB24817) | seawater metagenome | isolation source: Sea water | place: Canada:Atlantic | collected 2013-07 | reverse complement strand
TCTACACAGAGTAGATCGTCGGCAGCGTCAGATGTGTATAAGAGACAGGGAGGATGTTGAGGGGGTGGAGGATCATTATTGGGAGGGATGGAACATCGAACGGCGAACGTCCAATTGTGAATATTGAATGGCCTTGGTTGCGGGGGTTAGGTTAGGAGGGGAAGGATACCCAGAGTGAGGTAGAGGGCGAGGGTCCAGAGGGCGGAGAGGAGTTCGAGGCGTTTGCCCGGGCATTGGAAGATGGAGAAGGTGAGGAGCAGGCTGCCTAGTATTAGGGCGGTGGGGATTGCGGTTCCGATTGGAATGGAGGCGATGATGGCGAAAGCGGTGGTGGCGATGAGGCAGGCTATCCAGACGGTTGTGGAGCGTTTGGTGCCCCAGAGTTTGGAGTAGGTTGGGACGCCGGTTTCCTCGTTGTCGGGGAGTCTGATTTTACGGCCGAGTTCGATGACGAGACCATTGGTGAAACTTGCGGCGAGGAACCAGATGAGGCCGGAAGGCGGGGCGTCGAGGGTGGGCTGCCAGTAGCAGGCGGTGGCGTAGAGGTCGACGATTGGCATGATAAGCATGTGCGTCCAGAGGTAGGTGATGGGACGTGCTTTGAGCCATTCGCGGTGGAAAAATTCGACACTCATGAGGGCGAGGTAGGTCCAGGCGAAGATGAGGATGAAGAGGAGTCTTGGCGAGAACCAGAGGGCAAGGGCGAGTTGGATCAATGCTCCGAGGGCGAAGAGCCAGCCAAGTTCGCGGAGCTTGATGAGGCCACTCGGGACGGGGCGGTAGGGACGGTAGGTGGCGTCTTCTTCGGCATCCTTGAATTCGTCGGCGATGCGGAGCTGCAGAAAGAAAATGAAGCAAGTACCGAAGGCGACGATGAACATCGCGACGCCGGGAAGTGGTCCTTTTGAGAGAAAGGAGGAGTAAAGAAGAGCGCAGGAACTAAAGGCTGCGATGAGAAGTCCGTTCGCGAGGATTGGAAATCGTTCTTTTTGGTAGGTCCACCAGCGCATGTCGGTAGGATAGGGGTGGAATCTTGAGTTGAAGAAATCGAATGGAGAATAGATGACTATTGATTCTTTCGATGTTTTATTTTTTGCCCCGGGCGAGGTTTTTGTGGGCCCGGGAGAAGTGTCCGGCAGCGAGGGCTCCAATGATAGAGAGTTCACCGCCGAGGATGAGGCCGGCGGTGACTTCGGCGAGGGCCCGGGATTTGTCGGCACCAACGAGGTTCATGAGTTGGAGGCAGGCGTTTTGGGTGGGGAGTCCGGTGCCTCCGCCGACAGTGCCGACCATAATGCCGGGAAGGGTGACGGCCGCATAGAGATCGCCATTGGAATTTTTTTCGAATCGGGTGACGCCGACGGCGGATTCGGCAACGCAGGCGACGTCTTGTCCGGTGGCGAGGTAGAGGGCGGCGAGGCCGTTGGCGAATTGGCCCTGGATTCCGATGGTTCCGCTGAGGACGCCGCCGATGGCGGAGGTTCGCCAGTAGTCGCACATGTCATCGACGGAGCAGTGGAGGCGTTTTTGAACGAGGTCAGCGGGGAGGGTGACCTCGGCAGAGACCTTCTTGCCCCTGGCGGTCGTGAAGGCGCGGGCACTGGCTTTTTTGTCGCCAGAGAGGTTGGCTTCGACGTAGACCTTGGCGGGTGCGACGGGAGAGTGATCGACGATGTGATCGCAGACTGCCTGGGTGGCGATGGTGACCATGTTTTGGCCGGAGGCGTCGGCCGTTTTGAATTCAAAGGTGAGGTAAACGTGATTGCCCTCGATGGTGGTTCCTACGTCGGTGAGTTTTCCGTGGCGAGTCGTGGTGGCGACAATTTCGCGGAAGGTTTCAATTTGGGAAAGAGCCCACATCACGAACTGACCTGCGGAGGCCAGGTTTTCGAAGATAAAGGAGGGAGCGCGGGTCACGGATTCGAAGAGGACCATGGCCGAGCATCCGCCCGCTTCGGTGACGAGAGAAATTCCGCGGTGATAGCTGGCGACCAAGGCAGCTTCCGTGGTGGCCATTGGGATGAAAAAATCGCCCTTGGCGAAGAGACCGTTTATGCGGAGGGGGCCGGCGATTCCTACCGGGATTTTGACAGAACCGATGAGGTTTTCGATATGGCCTCCGTAGGCTGCGAGTTCATCGTTGGAAGTTGAGCCGAGGAGAGTTTCCTGAATTTGATCGGAGGCTCCGGTCCTTTCCCAAATGGTTCGGACACGTTCGGGGGTGGTCTTGGCTGTTGCCGGCAGTCGACGTGGCAGATCCGAAAGGTCTGGTTGCAATTGTTGGGCTGCTTCGGCGATGGAGCGACCTTGAAGGACTTGCTCGATTTGCTGAACCGCCAATTCATGTTTTACTGCCATTGATGGCAGTATGAGGCAGGTGAGGGGAAGGAAGCCAGCGGATAGTTTCGTGGGTGGGAGAACCGGGTCTTGTTCTCAATCGAGATGAGGTGGGAGAGAACGTCCCATTCTGAATTTTGAATAGATTTGGTTGAGGGAGGAGAGAATTGAGGCTTTGGGCTGAATGCTTGAAATTTTGTCTCCCGCCGGAGACAGTTACTTGGCGCGCGGGTGGGCGTTGTTGTAGGCGTCGCGGAGACGTTCCTTGGTGACGTGGGTGTAGATTTGGGTGGTGGAGAGGGAGGCGTGGCCAAGGAGGGCCTGGACAGAGCGGAGGTCGGCACCGTGGTCGAGAAGATGGGTGGCGAAGGAGTGGCGAAATTTGTGAGGGGTGACGTTGAAGGGGATGGTGGAGAGGGCGAGGTATTTTTTGAGGACCGAGTTCAGAGACCGGGTGGAGAGGCGTTTGCGGAGTTTGGAGAGGAAGAGGGGGCCTTCGAAGACTTCGGCAGCACTGCGGTATTTTTGCATGGCGATCATGGCGTGGGAGCCGATGGGGACGAGGCGTTCTTTGGAACCCTTTCCCATGACGCGGACGGTTTCGTTGATGGTGTCGATATCGTGAACATCGAGCGAGGCGAGTTCGGCGAGGCGGAGACCGGTGGAATAGAAGAGTTCGAGGATGGCGGCGTCACGTTCGCGCATCCATGAGGGAGCCTGGCCCTGGAGCTCGCTCTTCATGGGGAGTTCGAGGAGTTGCTCGATTTGGCTGAGAGTGAGAACGACGGGGAGGGCTTTATCGGCTTTAGGAAGTTCGACTTCTGCGACGGGGCTTTTTGGGTAGCCGCGACGGTGGACGAGGAATTTGAAGAATGAGCGGTAGGCGGCGAAGCGGAGGCGGATGGTGCTGCGGTCGAGTTCGTCTTTTTGAAGCTGAAAGAGGTAGGCGCGGAAGTGGTCGGGAGTGAGATTGCGCCATGAGGAGAACTTGTCGCCGAGCCATTCGCGGAAAAGGCGGATGGCGAGGGTATAGTTCTCGAGAGTCTTCGGAGAAGAGTTTTTCTCGGTGGTCATGAACTCGATGAAAGCATCGACTTCGGCATCAATCAGGCTACTCACTCATGGAATGATACAGGATGACTGAATATCGGGGAAACTTAAAATAGCACTTGGCGTGTTTGTTCGATCAAGCTCAGCGGAATGAGGTGGAGGGTGGCGTAAAGGAGTGAGTGCTTTGGTAATTCGGGGTTGGCAAAGCGGGGATTGGGAGGTAAGCGATTGGTCCGATGCCAAAGGTCTTTATAAAAACCTACGGGTGACAGATGAACGAAAGGGATTCCGAGCAGGTTGCTCAGACGTTTTCTGAAAGAGGTTACACTCTCACCCCCAAAGAGCAGGACGCTGATGCGATCCTGATCAATACCTGTAGTGTGCGGGATCAGGCCGAGCAAAAGGCTCTCGGTAAGATGGGCATGATGGGGAAGTATCGCGAGGATCGGGCGCATGTGGTCTTTGGATTCATGGGCTGCATGGCCCAGAGTCGGGGTCCGGAGCTTTTCGAGAAAGTGCCACACCTTGATTTGGTGGTGGGAACGCAGAAATACCACCGGGTGTTTGACTATGTGGACAGTATTTTGAGCCGTCGGCTGGAAACGCGGATGGACGAGGTGGGGTCTGAAATGGTGACCGGGCGGGTGGAAGATGAGGTCATCAAGGTTAACCGTGATCGGATCATCTCGGCCCGCGTGGTGGATACGGATGAAGAGAAAGATAGCCAGAATACCATTCGTGATCACATTCCGCGTGAGCAGCAGCAGGCCACTGCTTTTGTCAGCATCATGCAGGGGTGCAACATGCGGTGCTCCTTTTGTATCGTGCCTGATACGCGCGGTAAGGAGCGGGGACGTCCCATTGAGGATATCGTGGAGGAAGTCCGTACCTTGGTTGGGAAAGGAGTGAAGGAGGTTACGCTTTTAGGTCAGATTGTGAATTTGTATGGCCGGACCGAGTTTCCGAAGGTCGATGGAAAGTCTCCTTTCGTGCAGTTGCTGGAAGCAGTGCACGCGATCGAGGGTTTAGAGCGGATTCGATTTACAAGCCCGCACCCGATTGGGTATCGCGACGATTTGGTTGCGGCATTTACTTATTTGCCAAAGCTCTGCTCGCACATTCACTTTCCAATGCAGAGTGGGAGTGACCGCATGTTGAAAAAGATGCGCCGTCCCTATAAGAATGAGAAATTTCTAGCGATCTGCGAAAAGATGAAAGCAGCACGACCTGATTTATCGATTACCACCGACGTTATCGTGGGTTTCCCCGGCGAGACCGAGGAGGATTTTCAAGAAACCGTTGATTGCATGAAACGGATCGGTTTTGATAATAGCTTCATTTTCCGTTACTCAATACGGAAGGATACGCCGGCGGCGGAGATGGAGGATCAGCTCAGCGACAAGGTCAAAGAAGAGAGAAACCAGGCGCTCTTGCGAGTGCAGGAGGAATTAACGACCACAAAGAACGCCCGTTTGATCGGAACGATCCAGCAGGTTCTCTGCGAGGGGCCGAGTAAGACCAACAAGGCGCGCTTGAGCGGGCGGACCAGTCAGAACAAGATTGTCATCTTTGACGGCGATGCCGAGCGGATGACGGGGCAATTACTGGATATCAAGATTGAGGATTCTACCGGCTATACTCTCTATGGGACGCCTGAGATTCATTAAGAACGCTTGATTTAAGCCTTTACCGTGGGGGTGGGGAACCTAGCTTTGCGGCTCATGAAAGCAGGTCCACATCCTTATCAGGAAATCTCCCTCAGCACCGCTGGGTTGGTTCTTGGCATCATTTTGGTGCTGCTTTACGGTCTCATGCTGTGGAAGTCTGATGCTTCCAAGGAAATCGCAAAGAAGCTGCCTCGAAATTCCAGTCTGGGCACTTACTTCATGGGGTTTGGAATGATCTGGTTTTGGTTGCTGGTGGCGCCGCCGGATAAGGGAATCCTCTCAACCTTGACCATGGATTTAGGGGAGTTCAACAAGGTGAAGACCTACCTGATGTTTGGTGTGCCCTTGTTTTGTCTCGGCATGATTGTTTACGTGAAGGAGTTTCTTTTTGTCCGTGGGCTTGGGCTTTGTCTTTTAATGGCAGCGGCACCTTTGCTCTATGCCTCTGATTTTGAGGGTGCTCCGATGCAGTTCATGATGCCATTGCTCTGTTACCTCATGATCATCAAGGGGCTCTACTTTGTGGGAATGCCCTATCTTTTCCGTGACGGAGTGAATTGGGCGACGGCGACGGACGGTCGTTGGCGTGGATTTGCGATAGGTGGCTTGGCGTTGGGTTTGATATTTGTGACTCTCGGACTGACTGTTTGGCGTGGCTATTGATCGGATTATGACTCCTCCCTGGTATGTCCTGGGGCATCGCAATCCTGATGCGGATGCGATTTGTGCGGCCATTGGACATGCTGCGTATCTCCTGGCCACAGGAGAGACCGATGTGGTGGCAGCCCGTTGCGGCGAGGTGCCCCCACGAGTGAAGCTTGTTTTGGAACAGGCCGGACTTCCAGCCCCTCTTTTGGTTGATGATGTGCGCCCGACGGCCGGTTCGATTTGCCGTAAAAGCGTGGTGGCGGTCAGGCAGGATGACACCTTCTTGATGGCGTATCGCCTGATGGTGGATCACAGCGTGCGTGCAGTGCCGGTCCTCAATAACGGGGGCGAGGTTCGGGGCTTGCTGCACTTTCTGGATCTTCTTCAATTGCTGCTACCGCCTGCGACCGATGGTGGAAATGTCAAACGACTGCATGCCAGTCTTGAGAATATCGGGGCGACTCTGGGCGCGAGTGATGACTGCGGCGCGCCTCCTCCGACGGAAGAAGAGGACCTCATTATGATGGTGGGGGCTTCGAGCCAAAACACGGTGGGTCAGCGACTTGAGGCCGCCCGCGAGGAGGGCTCGATTGGTCAGTATCTCGTAATTTGCGGTGATCGCCCTTTTGTTTGTCGACAAGCGATTGAGTATGGGACCCGTGCCTTGATTGTGACGAGTGGCTACCGGCCTGATCCGGAGATTGCGGAGCAAGCCAGGGAGAAAGGGGTGATCATTCTTTGTAGTCCTCACGATACCGCCACGACGGTAAAGTTGGCTCTTTGTGCCCGGAAGGTCAGGAATATCATTAATGACGATTTTACGGCTCTTGCATCGAATCAAGTCGTGAGCCGATTTACCCGCAAGGTGGCGGCGTCTTCACAAAACTTATTTCCTGTGGTCGAGGCCGGGACACGGCGGTTGCTGGGGGTCTTTTCAAAGTCAGATCTTGTTGATCCTCCAAGGACCCGGTTGTCCTTGGTTGATCATAACGAATTTTCTCAAGCGGTCCAGGGCGTGGAGGAGGCCAAGGTGGTTGAGATTCTGGACCACCACCGGCTATCAGGTGATTTGGTAACGAGGGATCCGGTGAGATTTATCAATGAACCGGTCGGGAGTTCCTCTACAATTGTGGCCCGGCGTTTCCGGGAAAAGGGGTTGGAGCCCGATCCGGCGGTGGCTCTTTGTCTTTGTGCCGGTTTGGTCTCTGATACGCTCAATCTCACTTCTCCCACAACGACCGAGGTGGATGGTCAGATGTTAAGTTGGCTCTCCGGCCTCGCGGGCGTTGATGCCGATCAGTTCGCGGAAGGTTTCTTCGCCTCCGGTTCATTGCTTCTGCATGCAGATGCAAAGGCCATTGTTGGGACCGACCGGAAAGAGTTCAATGAGGACGAGGTTTGCCTCAGTCTTTCTCAAGTTGAGGAGACCAGCTTTAAGGGTTTGGCCGAGCGGAAAGAAGAACTTCTTGAGGAGTTGGCGCGACTACGGCATGAAAATGAATACGGAATCTGTGCGCTTTTAGTGACCGATATCAGACGGCACGACAGCGTCCTGCTTGCAGTCGGGTTGGAGCCCTTACTCTGTAAGTTGCCATTTAGCCGAACCGGTGTGAACGAGTTTTCGGCTCCCGGAATTGTATCACGGAAGAAGCAACTGTTTCCCGCAGTGTGCGAGGCGATTCGATTGCGGGTTGAGTAGGAAAACCTTGAGCTGCGTTAATTTGCCCTTTTTGGGCGGGGAAATCTCACAAGTTACGGAATCTTTTTCCCAAAGAAAAACTCTCTTCGGGTGGTCGTGAAATTGCCCGTTGGAAGGACGACTGGAGCGGTCGATGGTTATTTGGCCGCCTTGGCGGCGTCAGCTTTCTTTTTAGCTTCTGCGGCTTTTTTCTTGGCTTCGGCAGCCTCCTTGGCCCGGGCGCGTTTCATTTCGTTGTCGAATGACTTGCTAGGACGCTCAAGGGTAAATGGAACCTCGGCAATCTGGGGAGGCCAGACGTTGTTCCCTTTGTTGGCGTCTGCGGTCTGCTCGGTGGGATCGACGAGGATTTTAACGACAGGATGTCGGGTGACGAAGAGCTTACTGATGGACTTGTGATTCTTTTTCCAGATCTCAGCAGGGATATTATGGGTCTCCTTCTTACCGTTCTCGAAGTGGAGTTCGACGAGGATGGGCATGATTACGCCGCCATTATTCTCAAAGTTTGCGATGGTGAGATGCTTGTTTGTTTTCAGGAGGCGCTTTTCACGGGGGAGAAGCTCAGCGAGCATCTTCTTGTATTTCTCACGCTGAGCGTCGGTCACTTCAGGGTCCTTCTTCTTGTCGTAAAAATCCTTCAGTCCTTTGTTCTCATCGACATACTTGGGAATCTTACGATTACGTTCGGCTACGATATTCTTCTTAGCGCTTTCTTTTTTCTCCTTCTGAGATTTCTCGAGCTTTTTATCGGGGTCCTGGAGGTCGAGGTAGTGTCGGGTAAATCCAGTGACGCCGATGTCGACATGTTTCGTCGTGTAGAACCAGGAATGCCAGAACCAGTCAAGGTCAACTCCGGCCGCGTCCTCCATGGTGCGGAAGAAGTCTGCAGGTTCGGGGCTTTTGAACATCCAGCGCTGGCTGAACTCCTTGAAGGCATCATCGAAAATTTCGCGTCCCAGAATGGTTTCGCGTAGGATTGAGAGACCGGTGGCGGGCTTGCTGTAGGCATTGGGTCCGAACTGGAGAATCGACTCCGAGTTGGTCATGATGGGCCGTTGATAGCTGCTGGTCATATACCCGATGATGTTTCGCGGGGTTCCGCGTGAAGGATAGTTGTGACGCCACTCCTGCTCGGCGAGCATTTGAATGAATGAATTGAGGCCCTCGTCCATCCAACTCCACTGTCGTTCGTCGGAATTGACGATCATTGGGAACCAATTGTGGCCCACTTCGTGAATGACCACGGAGATGAGGCCGTTCTTCGTGCCTTCCGAGTAGGTCCCGTCCTTTTCCGGGCGTGGACCGTTGAAGCAGATCATGGGGTATTCCATCCCGTAAACGGGGCCATTGACGGAAATGGCGACCGGGTAGGGATAATCAAAGGTGTATTTGGAGTAGAAGTTGAGGGTGTGGATGATGGAGTGAGTGGAGTAGGTGCTCCAAAGTGGTTCCGCCTCGTTGGGGTAGTAGGACATGGCCCACACCGGCTTCTGGCTGGTGATGAGCTTATGCCGGACGGCGTCCCAGATGAACTTTCGAGAGGAAGACCAGGCGAAATCGCGAACGTTCTTGGCCTCAAAGATCCAGGTTTTTGTGCCTTTTGGTTTGGTTGTTTCGTTCTTGGCCGCTTCTTTCGGAGTGATGATGAACATCGGAGCCTCGGCGGTCTCTGCTTTTTTGAGGCGTTCCTTCCAAGCCGGCTTTAGGACCTTGTCGGGGTTTTTGAGTTCACCGGTGGAGGCGACCACGTGGTTGTCCGGAGCGGTGATTTCGACGCGGTAGTTTCCGAATTCGAGGGCGAATTCTCCTCGGCCGAGGAAGGCCTTGTTTTGCCAGCCACGAACATCGGTGTAAGCACAAACACGTGGGAACCATTGGGCGATTTCGAAGATTTTGCCGCCCTTTTCGAATTTCTCCATGTTACTCCGTCCCCAACTGGTGCGCGAGTCGGTGATGGTGTAGTGCCAATCGATGAGATAGGTGAAGCTCTGGCCGGGCTTGAGGGGTTGCGGAAGGTCAACGCGCATCATGGTGTCGACAATACGGTGCTTGAGTTCATTACCGCGTGCATCGGTGAGCTTGTCGATCTTGAAACCTCCATCGAAAGTTTCCTTGAGGAGGAGAGATTCGAAGGAATCATACTTCATCTTGCCGAGCTGCGGAGCCTCGCTGCTTTGATGGCCCATGGAGCCCGGTGTGTATTTGTTCCGGTCGAGCTGCATCCAGATATACTTCAGGGTATGAGGCGACTGGTTGTGGTAGACGATGCGGCCCGTACCTGTGAGGAGATTTTTTGGCTCTTCAAGGGAGACCTTGAGATCGTAATCGGCCCTCTGTTGCCAGTATTTCGGCCCCGGGGCTCCGGAAGCGATACGTGCTTCCGTGGGAGTGGGCCAAACTTCTTCAAGCTGACGGAAGGGGTCATTGTGAAACTCAATCGGGTGAGCGAGGAGGGCGGAAATAAGTCCAAGAAGGATGGCGGCAATCTTCATAAAAGCAGGAGTTGAGCTGAGTTGAGCTGAGCTGCGCGAGGCTATGGCCGATTCCGCGGAATGCCAGCCTCAATGAGATTACTCGAAATGGTAGGTCGCGTCTTTGACGATGACATTTGGTGGCAGCTTCTTTTCTTCAAACCATTGATACCCGGTTTGGAGATTTTCCCAAAACGGGAGCCAGCGGTGATCGCGATGGCTTGCCAGGTTCTCATCACTCATTCGGAAGGGAAAAAGATGAACGCGGAAGAATTTTTGACCGCCTTTGAAGGCAGAGTCAGCGAGAGTATAGATTTCCTCGATTTTGGAGTTGGTCATGGCCAGGCAACCGATGGAGACGTCCGAACCATGAATCATGATGAAGCTCCCGGTTCGAGCGTGGGCTTTGTCGAAGCGATTGGGATACCCGATGTTGAAAGAGAGATGGAAGTCACTCTGCGGGTTCATCTGATCCGGGGTGACGAAGTAGAATCCCTCGGGGATTTGTCCATCTCCCTCGCGCAACTTTGGACCGGGGCCGCCGGAAGTCCCGGCGATATGATAAGTGTCGAAAAGGGTGAACTTTCCCTTGTCTTTGGTCCAAAGCTCGAGCTGTCGTTCTTTTTTGAAGGCCCGGAGAAAGATGGGAGATCCCCACTTGATCCCTTGGTTCTCGAATCTCTCCTTAAGCCCCGTGGTGACTTTTTTGGCAGCCGCCTGAAATCGTTTGGTGCCATCGGCATAATCCTCGGGAGAAATCTCGATACTCTGTGCGCTCGCGGAGGTGTTGATACGCACAAGGGTAAAACCTCCAACTGGGATGAGGAAAGCCAATAGTAGGAGGCGGCCCTTGATTTTCACTGGGATGAGTATGCCCCAAGTGGTGGGGTATTTCTAATTCCAAATCTGTCAACTTGCCCCTTTGACTAACGATGTGAAGTTATTTTCAAGTTCATGAGAACAGCAATCGAGGCTTTTTTGCTAACAGTGGCGTGGGGATGTGGGGTCGCGATTTGCTCAGGCACAGCGGTTTCCAGAGCGGGTATCGATCCTGCTGGTTGCTCCGGCGAGTGGAATTTTCCTCCTCTGTCGACGGTCCTGATTTGACGCGGGGGCAAGTGGCCGCTTGACTGCCGACGTGCCCAGACCGGAAAAGAAATCACGCCGCATCGATTGGAAGAAGACCTTTGGTCTCTATAGCTACCTCGGGAAGTATCGTAAGATCTTCATTCCGTCGGTGGTTGCCCTGTTTTTGACTGCCTTGCTCTCGTTGGCATTTCCTTATTTCCTGGGGAGTTTGATCGGTTCGCCGCAGGAGGCGATGCAGGGTGGAGCCGATGTCGAGAATGTCGGGCAGAAGATTAATCAGGTGGTTATCACCTTGCTGATCATTCTGTGCATTCAGGCTTTTGTGGCCTACTGGCGGGTGCGTGGCTTTATCAAAGCAGGCGAGAGCGCTCTCTGCGACTTGCGACAGGATGTTTTTGCCCGCTTGGTGCGACTGCCGATGCCCTGGTTTATGGAACGCCGGACCGGAGAAGTTGGATCCCGCTTCTCGGCTGATCTGGCGATTCTACAGGAAACGCTCATCACGACGATCCCTCAGATGGTGAGGCAATCGGTCATTTTTCTTGGAGGGTTAATTTTTATCTTCATCGCTTCAGTGAAGCTCTCGCTCTTTATGCTGGCGATGATTCCGGTCGTGGTTTTGGTGGTGGCGATCGTAGGTCGTAAGATCCGCAAGTGGTCGCGGGATGCTCAAGATCAGCTGGCGCAAAGTAACATTGTCGCCGAGGAAGCGGTGCAGGGGATTGCCGATGTGAAGGCTTACTCCAACGAGGCCTTTGAAGAAGAACGGTATCGGAGTGCGCTCGATGAGTTTTTGGGAACGGTGATCAAAGGATCAAAGGCCCGCGCAATGTTTGTGAGCTTTATCATCTTTATCCTCTTCGGGACGATCTCGGTCGTGGTGTGGTTCGGTGCCGGGATGATGGCGAAAGGCCAAATTACGACCGAAGAATTCACCCACTTTATCCTCTTCAGTATCTTCGTGGGAGCTTCACTGGGATCGCTGCCTGATATCATGAGCCAGCTTCAGAAGACCCAGGGGGCGACTGAGCGGATTCGTGAGATTCTGAATCACGAAATTGAAGACCAGCGTGACGGAAGCGACGACACCCTGACTGGCTCGGTGTCAGCAAAGGGTCTTGTTTTTTCCTACCCATCCCGGAAAGAGACCAAGGTTTTAAGCGGGGTGAATTTCGAAGTTGAGGCGGGACAGCGGGTCGCAGTGGTCGGGCCAAGCGGGGCCGGAAAATCAACGGTCTTTTCACTCCTCCTTGGGTTCTACGATGGTGATGAGGGCGGGCTCTTTTTTGACGGGAAACCGTCTGGTGAAATCCCCGTGACGACCCGTCGAGCTGCGATGGCGGTGGTTCCGCAAGAGGTGCTTTTATTCGGAGGAACGATTCGGGAAAACATCGAGTATGGACGGCCGGGGGCCAGTGAAGAGGAAATTATCGCGGCGGCCAGGAAGGCCAATGCTCACGACTTCATCTCGGGATTCCCTGAAGGTTATGATGCCATGGTGGGGCCCCGCGGAGTCAAGCTCAGCGGTGGTCAACGTCAGCGGATCGCGATTGCGCGAGCCGTGCTCGCGGATCCCAAAATTCTGTTGCTCGATGAAGCGACGAGTGCCTTGGATTCCGAGAGCGAGCGTCTGGTGCAGGAAGCGCTGGATGAGTTGATGAAAGGGCGGACGAGCCTGATTATCGCGCATCGTCTTGCGACCGTGAAGAGTGCTGATAAGATTCTCGTTTTGAAAGAGGGCAAGATCGTGGAGGACGGAAGCCACGCCGATTTGATGCAGAAGGATGGGACTTACCGTTTGCTTGCAGAGACGCAGTTGCTGACTTAGCTGACGGATTCAAATATTGCCATCTCCGGCTGAACTTGCTTCGCAGTGTCATGCCGACATCTTTCCGGGTGTGATAAAGTGAATTGCGATTCTCGGCTTGACCCTGATTTTTCTGAGCCCGGAGGGATTACCCGTCTGCGCTTTGACGGAGTGGCAGCGGAAGACGATCAGATCGGCCATTGATGGCAAGACCCTGCGAGGAAGTAGAACCAAGGAAGAGCGCCACATTCATGCTGTTAGTGCCCGGGCTTGTAACAAAGGGCTCCCGCTTCCGGACCTGAGGGGATTTGCAGCACAGTTCTGGAATGCAACACGCCTCCCTCTTTTGATCTCCCTATCGGTGAAGGAAAACTACGTCGCTGCTTCTGTGCGTGGCAGAAGCTTGGCGACCACCACGAGGAGGAAGGCGACGAGGAGTCCGAGGGCGAGCCAGAGCCAGGGGGATCCCGCATCGATCTGGCCGCGGTTGCGGGAGCTGAGGAGTTCTTCTGCATCACCAAAGGTGGTGGCTTGATGCTTGGCGGCGAGGAGTTCCGCCCGGACGAGGCGCAGGTCGTAGCGAGGCGGTGTGGCATCCTGGTTGCCGAAGTAGAGATAGAGTGGAGCGGGGTCACTGCGTTTGAGAATCAGAGAAGGGGCGGGAAGGTGCACGGTGACCTCCTCGAGCGGGATGGGTGGGTTGTCGCCGTTGTCGGTTTCGAGGTAGAAGGTTTGCGGGAGGCGGCCGTTGCTGAGCGAGAGGGATAGACGGGACTTGGAGTCTTCAGTGGTGGAGGTCTTGGTCCAATGCGCCGAGCCAAGTGTGCGGGTGCGCGGATTGCCGAGCGAGTCGCGCTCGTGCACCAGAGCCCGGAAGCTGCGGGTAAAGAGTGGAGACGGAGAGTTTGCACGAAGTTCGCGGGCCGGGAGCTCGTCCATGGGCAGAGTGACTTTCCAACGGGAAACGCTGGGCCGATCCGGGTCGGGTTCCTCGATGAGGTTGGGGATGATGGTGTGGGATTTGCCGGAGGAGTTGATGAGGAATGGGATTTGTTTGCCATTCTGGATGACACGGAGGTCCCGAAGGTCACTGCGCGAGCGGGCAAGGGTGAGGGGGTCGGGGATGAGGGCGAGGACGCCGAAAGCGGGAGCTTCGATGGGGCTGCGCCAGCTCCAGCCGGCCAGTTCGATGCCTGCGCCGGTAGGCTGGATCTCCGGGAGGGTGGGAGGCACCCGGAAGTCGGATTTTCGGGTGAGCGGTCCGGGTGAGAGGTGGGTGCCCCCGGCTTGTTTGAGTTGACTGCGGAGTCTGGAGAGTCCGTAGCTTGGTTTGTCGGCCTGACTGTTTCCAGTGAATAGGGACCATGCCCCGGGCTTCGGGGCAAAGAAGACGAGGGTGGTCGGGTAGCGGGTTGCGGAGGTGCCCGTGATGGTGAGCGGGGGGCTGTCACTATTCTCGATGGTGAGGAGCAACTCACCCGCAGGGACGCGCGTATGGATGGGAATGGTGAGGCTTTCAGTGGTGGCTCCATGCTCTCCGATCACCCGATAGAGTGAGCCTTTGCCCAGCGAGTGGGTGCTCGGTTCTCCTTCTCTGGAAGGGACGACGTAGCTGAGGGAATAACTGCGACTGAAGACCGGGTCGGTGATGGCGAGGCTGAGTTCGGACAGATGGAGGTTGGGGCCGCCAAGCTGGAGAGTCTGACGGCTCGTGGAGCGAAGTTCCTCGCGTTGGCCGAGAGCGACCAGGTGGGAAACCTGCTCCGTTCGCTTGCCCGCGAGGGTGATGTTGAGGCCCGTGCAGGGGATCGGTGCGGAGCGGTCGTCATCAATCGTGACGCGAAGGTGGGACCATGAGGCCGGCGGGAGAGGAATGCGTAGCCGGCTCGTGCCGTTGGGCTGCCGGAAGAGAACTTCGCTCGGGGCAATGAGCTTCCAGTCGTTGGTGCCGGACTTGGCCTCGATTCGAAGCGATTTGAGGAACTCGCGGGCAGGGGTGAGCAGGGTGATGGCCTCGATTGCTTCGTGGGTGTTGGTGGCAGCTTCAAGCACGGTGGTGCGCGCTACGAGGCTTGCCTTGAAATCAATGGTGGTTCGTTCGCTCACCCGCGGGGCTTGGGGTGAGTCGAGGAGGTAGGGCGTGGTGATTGCGTCGGGTGATACCACGCGGAGGTCGGCGAGGGATGCCCGGGAAGCATGGAGGGTTTCCGGTGGCAGGGCGAGGAGGGTCAGGCCGGAGGTGTCGACCGTAACGGCCTGCTGCCACTGCCAGGCGGTGTGGTTTGTTTCCTGCGCGGTGAGCATGGCGACTGAACCGAGGATGAGGAGAGAGACGATTTTCATGGGGAATGGAAGCGGAGCTGAGCCTCTTGATGTTAGGAGGAGGATGGGGGATCTTCCGCTTGTGTGGATCGGTTGAAGAACTGCTGGTAGAGGAACGAGGTGATGAAGGCGATGATGGCCACGCCGATGAGCGCCCCGATGCGGAAGATGTTGTCGATGGCGGAGAGGTCATGGATGAAGACCTTGAGCAGGGTGATCCCAAGCAGACCGATGGCCGTGTAGCGCAAGGGTCGGGCGCGGAACCAAATGCCAAGCCCGAGGAGGGCGAGCGAGAAAAGTCCCCACGCAATACTGTAGGTCATGTCGCGGGCGAAGTTTCCACCGAAACGGAAGGCAATGAAGCGCTCGCCGGGTTCGCTGAAGAAGTCGGCGATCTCTATGTTGAGCAGGAAGAACAGGAGGACCCCGCAAAATCCGTAGAGGACAGCCCGCAGGTTCACTGCTTGGAATCGTCGGTGCTTTTCGGGCAGCCACCAGCCACCGAGAAACTGGGCGGCGGCGACCAAGCCGAAGGTGTAGAGGTGCCAGTTGAAGATGGCGGTGCCGCTGCGTGGGTAGGACGAAAGCAGGGAAGGGTTCATGGCCAATCTGATGAAGGCGATGCAGAGCAGGGCAAAGCCAGTCCACTTCAGACCATGGTGGGGGACACGTCGGAAGAGCCACAGGACGGCAGCCCCTTCCAGCGCCCAGCTCACCGTCAACCATTGGCGGTCGAACTGGATGGGGAAGATCAGGGTGATGAAAAGGAGGGCTACCCCGCCAAACCAAGCGAGCTGAGATTTTTGAGTGTCGTCCATGTGATGGACGGAGCGCATCACGACGAGGAGGGACACGACGGCGGGGATGGCAAAGGCGGCCGGGACCAATCCCATCATGTCGTTCGGAAAGGCCCGAGCGATGAGGTTGTGGAGGAGGAGAAAGTGGCCGATACCGGAAAGGGCACTGGCGGCCCATGGGCCAAGGCTTTGGTTACAGGCCTTGCGAAATACGAAGGGAAAGGCCGTGAAGAGCACGTAGAAGACGAGATACCAAATCAGGGCGAGACCGGGTTCGTCGGGATTGAAATGCTCCATGTGCCAGACTCCTTCGACGGCAAGTGTGCAGAGCAGCGCAACGGGGGCGAGGAGGGGGACGCGCCCGAGGAGGGTGAGCCCCAGCAGCAGGATCCCCAGCAGCATGGCCACGCCAAAAATCGGGCTCGGATTTGCCACGGGGAGGACCAGAATGGTGAGGACGAGCAGGATGAAGGGGAGGGCACCGGAGAGGGCGGGGAGCAGGGTAACCGGCGTGAGCCACTCCGGGAGGCCCGAGGACCCGGTCGCCGAGCCTCCTGCAGTTGTGCGTTTTCCAAGCCACAGGCCAGCTACGGCGAAGAGGCTGCCGAAGACGATGACAATAAGTAGAAGAGGGAGGAGGGAGGCGATGACGGGTGGGCCTTGAAAGAGCCAGACGACAGCGCCGATCATGGTCAGGACGAGCGCGGCGACCACTGGTGCGATCGCGCCGGAGCGGAAGGCAAGTGCGATAATGAGCAGGTCGGCGATGAGAATGGCCGGCCAAACGAGGAGGGATACTTCGGGGAGAACCAGAACGGTCAGCAGCATGAGCACTAGTCCGAGGGGCATGAACCAAGGGCTGGTCTTGCTCGTGACGGGATCAAGTTGACCAAGATTCAGGCGCTCATGAATGGCCGGGTAGAGGGCAAAGAGAGCGCCGAAGAGGATGAAGAGAATCAGGGCGCTGCCGAGCAGCTCGGGAGTCAGGGCGGTCCCTGTCCAAATGGCCAGGTGGAGGAAAGTGATCAGGGCGGCTCCGAGCTGAATGGAGCGGAAGATGGAGGACATTGCTCCGATGGCGAGCGCGGCGATGCTGAGTGTCAGGACATAGCCGTAGAGAAGGAAGGGGCGAGCGGTGATGCCCTCATCGCCGAGGAAGACGAAGGCAAAAAGCATGGCAAGCGCCGTCACCCCGAGGGCGGCATAGGCTGGATTACGATCCTGAGGGCGAGTTTGCTTGGTCCACCAGGTGGCGAGGACAAAGAGCCCGCTGAAGAAGAGAAAAATGCCCATCGGGACAAGAGTTGCGGCTCCTTCAAAGTAGCGTCCGGCATCGAAAAACTTGCTGAACCACCCGACTTGCATGTAGGCGGTGCCAAGGGCGGCCGCGATCGTGAGGAAGCTCCAGTTGCGATGCCGGGCGACCAACAAAAGTCCAACGTCGAGTAGGGCGATGTAGCTGAAAAGCGCGAAGACGTTGTCTTGCACGCTGGGGAGGAGGAGGGGGCTGAGGAAGCCACCGATCATGCCCATGACCGCCACCACCAGCGCTTCGAAGCGGATCGCGATGAGGAAGGCCGCCGCTGTGACGAGTGTCATCAGAGCAAAGGTGACCGGTGGGCTGAAGGCCGGGAACTGGTAGACGGCATGGGCTGCGAAGCTGACTCCGTAGAGAATGAGGATACCGGTGGCGCAGAGGGACTGGGCGAGGACCTGAAAACTTTTCTTACGCTGTGTCCAGAGACCACCAGCGAGGAAGCAGGCCCCGGTCAGGAATCCGAGTGCAACCCGCACTGCCGGTGGAATGAGGTTCTTCTCGAAGGCATACTTCACGAAGAAAATGACACCGAGAAACATGGCAATGCCGCCCAGCCAGGCGAAGAGTTTGACTCCCATGAATTGTTCCAGGGAGACCTTGGTTGTCTCCGGGGGGGCTGCTTTCGCTACGGCCGAAGGTGCGACCGCTTGGGGGGTGGAGCTTACCGGATCTGTCTCTTATACACATCTGACGCTGCCG
>OJIS01000282.1_pt1 | contig 17992 bp, 13 predicted proteins | sample 1595671 | NCBI WGS metagenome assembly OJIS01 (sample SAMN05416814, study PRJEB24817) | seawater metagenome | isolation source: Sea water | place: Canada:Atlantic | collected 2013-07 | reverse complement strand
GAGATCAGCCTCGGTCTCGTGGGCTCGGAGATGTGTATAAGAGACAGGTCCAGACCAGTGACGAAGCGGGAAGGCCTTGTGAAAGCAGACTTTGGAGGGTGGTGAAGGCGACCGGGCCCTTTCGTTCCTGATTTTCGGCGTAGAACCAGCTGGAGGTTGGAGAGGTATTCATTGGGAGGTTTCGGTAGAAGGCTACTAAAGCATTGACGCGGCTTCGAAGATCAATCTTTCAGTTGTCTCCCAGTCGATGCATTGATCGGTGATTGATTGTCCGTAGGCGAGCTGGTCGAGAGATTGGGGGAATTTTTGGCTCCCGGCGTGGAGGTGGCTTTCGAGCATCGCGCCTATGACAGAGGTGTCGCCTTGGGCACGTTGGCGGACGATTTCTTCGAAGACCGCAGGCATTTGTTCGCAATTTTTGCCGCAGTTGGCGTGGGAGGCATCGACCATGATTCCCGGGGCGAGGTCGTTCTTGAGGAGGATGTCGCGGGTTTTCTTGATAGAGTCAGGATCGAAATTGGGGCCGTTTTCGCCGCCTCGCAAGATGAGATGGCAGTGGGGATTTCCGGCAGTTGAGATTGCGGAGGCCACTCCTTCCTCTGAAACCCCGAGGAAAGTTTGGGGATGGGAGGCTGCTTTGATGGCATTGACGGCGGCGGTGACATCACCTGAAGTGGTATTTTTGAATCCAAGTGGCATTGAGAGGCCGGAGGCCATTTGCCGGTGAGTCTGGCTCTCGCTGGTCCGCGCTCCAATGGCGGACCAAGAGATAAGATCCGCGATATATTGGGGGGTAATGGGATCGAGGAGTTCGGTGGCGGTGGGAAGGCCGAGCGAGAGGATGTCGGTGAGGAACTCGCGGGCTAGCGTGAGTCCCTTGTGAATATTGTCCGAGCCATCGAGGTCGGGATCCATGATGAGGCCCTTCCAGCCGACGGTGGTGCGGGGCTTTTCGAAATAGACCCGCATCACGATGAGGATCTTGTCCTTCACTTCATCGGCCAGCATTGCGAGCTTTTCAGCATAAATGCGGCAGGCGTCGGTGTCGTGGATCGAGCAAGGGCCGACGATGAGAAGAAATCGGGAATCGGGGACGAAAAGAGAATCGCGGATGGCTTCGCGGGAAGAGAGCACGAGATCGGCCTGTCCCTCAGTGCGGGCGACATCGTGCATAAGGATCGCGGGCGATGGAAGAGGCGCCTTACTGAGGACGTTAACGTCGGAGATTTTTGCCATAAAGTGCAGAGTCTTGAGTTTTCGAGTTCAAGTATCAAGCCCGTCTTGCTACAGATCTTGTATGCAAGCCAAAGGTCTCCAACTTCTCGAATCTCTCACGCAAGCCCACAGTGTTCCCGGATATGAGGACGAGGTGCGGCAAATTTTCGTTGACGAGCTGGGAGGGCACGGGGAGTTGTCCTCAGATCGTAACGGTTCTGTCTGGTGCACCAAGGGGAAGGAGGGTCCCAAGGTTTTGGTGGCTGGTCATATGGATGAGGTTGGTTTCCGGGTTCAGAATATTCTTCCAAACGGGTATTTAACGATGGTTCCGGTGGGTGGCTGGTGGGGTCACGTCCTTCTTTCCCAGCGAGTTGAGGTGAAAAACCGTCACGGAGTGAAGATCATCGGGACGATAGCCTCCAAGCCTCCGCATTTTCTGAGCGAAGCAGAACGCAATGCTGTCATCGGGGTTCCGAACATGTTTGTTGATATCGGGGCGCGCTCGGGCAAGGAGGTCGAGGAATGGGGCATCCATTTGGGCGATCCCATCGCTCCCTGGAGTCCGTGGACACCCATGCACCAAAGGGATTGGTATATGACCAAGGCGTTTGACAACCGCGTCGGGATGGCCGGAGCGATCCAGGCAGGGCAGGTTGCGGCGCCGGCGAGCTGCCAATTGATCACCGCAGGTACGGTTCAGGAGGAGCTGGGGCTTCGGGGAGCCAAGACTCTGGCCAATGCCACAAAACCGGACGTCGCAATTGTTTTGGAGGGACCTCCCGCTGACGACACCCCGGGCATGCCAGCCAGCGAGGGCCAGGGGGTGCTTGGGGGCGGGGTCCAAATTCGCCTCCATGACCCGAGTGCGATCATGAATCCACGTTTGGCGCAGTTCGCGATCGATATGGCCCGGCAGGAAGGAATTCCCCATCAGGTGACCGTTCGTAGCAGCGGAGGCACGGACGCAGGCTCCTTTACGCTCGCAAATGAAGGCATTCCGTCGGTCGTGCTGGGAACGCCAGCTCGCTACATTCACTCCCACAATGGAATCATTTGTGCCTCCGACTATCACGCCATGGTCGCGCTCACCATTGCGATGGTTAATCACCTAGATGAGAAGACCGTGGCCGGATTTACACAGTTTATATAATTATCAGGATGGTTTGTAATGGAGGTTATTTTCCAAATCTGTTTTTCTTTGCAGCGTGAAGGAACTTTGGGAAGTCGCAATCCAACCGCATAACCTGCCACTGACCTGCGTGGTCGGGCTGTTTATGCTTTATTGGGTCGTCTGTATCCTGGGCGTTTTTGGCCTGGATACCCTCGATCTCGATTTGGACGGTGATCTGGATGCTGATGTTGACTCTGCCGGGTCATCGCCCTTGGTCGCAGCTCTGCGATTTGTAAATGCCACCGACGTCCCGCTGATGGCTGTGCTCAGTTTCCTGTCAATCTTCATGTGGGTCATCACGATGATGGGGAACTATTATTTGAACCCCGGGCTTAATGACTGGGTCATCATGGTGATCTTCGGAGCGTCGTTTATCATCGGCGTGGTTCTTACCAGGGTGGCCACGGCACCTCTGGTCCCGATCTTTCGTAAGATGAAGGAGCTGGAAAAAGCGGAGCCGGCGGTAGGAGGCTTCGGTGTCGTCATCTCAAAAATAGTCGATGAAAAATATGGCCAGGTTGAGCAAAAGCGAAAAGAAGGAGCTCCCGCCATTCTTAGTTGCCGGACCAGCGGTGGCGAACCCATCCCAAGGGGGACTGAAGTTGCGATCGTCTCTTACGATAAAAGCACTGGAATCTATCTTGTTAGAAAACTCTAAAACTAAATTAAATGAATACATTAAACGTTATCGCTGATGCGCCATGGTGGCTCTGGGCCATTGTTCTCCCCGTCGCACTTGTCTTTGTGGGCGTCCTTGTCCTAATCATGATGTTCTACCGCAAGGTGGAGAAGGGAACCGCGCTCGTTGTCACGGGTCTCCCCAAGACCAAGGTGATATTCAACGGCGGGGCTGTGATCCCGTTGTTCAATCGCGCCGAACTCATGGACATTTCCGTGAAGCGAATCGAGCTGGATCGGACCGGTAAAAACGGACTGATTTGTAAGGACAACATAAGGGCCGATATCAAGGTGGCCTTCTTCGTGCGGGTCAACAATATTGAGGACGATGTGCTGAGAGTTGCCGAATCGATTGGCTGTGATCGAGCATCATCGGAGGATGAGATTCGGGCTCTTTTTGACGCCAAGTTTTCAGAGGCCCTGAAAACGGTTGGTAAGCGGTTTGACTTTACGGAACTCTACGAGGAGCGGGATACCTTCCGCGATGAGATGTTGAAGGTGATTGGCACTGATTTGAACGGCTTCGTCCTCGATGACGCCGCGATTGATTACTTGGAGCAGACTCCGCTCGATTCTCTTGATCCCGACAACATTCTCGATGCCGAGGGTATCAAAAAGATTACCGAATTGACCGCAACGCAAGCGAAGCTCGCGAACAACATCCAGCGGGACAAAGAGAAGGTTATCAAGCAGCAGGACGTGGAGGCTCGCGAAGCAATTTTGGAGCTGGAACGTCAGTTGAAAGAGACGGAAGCGAAGCAACAGCGTGAGGTTGATACCGTTCAATACCGCGAAGAAGCGGAAGCGATGAAGGTGCAAGAAGAGGAGCGGCAGAAGGCCGAGCAGGCGCGTATTTCCGCCGAGGAAGAGATCCAAATTTCGGAAGAGAACAAGCAACGGCAGGTTCTGGTGGCCCAGCGCAACAAGGAGCGGACCGATGGCGTGGAACTCGAGCGGGTTGAGCGTGAACGGATGCTCGAGGAAATCGAGCGCAAGCGGGTGACCGAGCTGAAATCAATCGAGGCCGAGAAGGCGATTGAGATTCAGAAGAAGGAAATTCAGGAAGTCATTCGCGAGCGGGTGGCTGTCGAGAAAGGGGTCGTTGAAGAGCAGCAGCGCATCAAGGATACCGAAGAATTTGCCACTGTGGATCGATACAAGCAGGTCACGGTGACGACTGCTGAGGCGAAAGCCCAGGAGACCTTGATCCAGAGAATCAAGGAAGCGGAGGCCCAGAAAGAGGCGGCCCAGCTTAAAGCTGATGAAGAGGCTTACACCGTCGTTAAGGAAGCTGAGGCGGCCAAGACCGCAGCTGAAATGCGGGCTGAGGAGCGCGTTATTCAGGCTGAGGCCGAAGAGACCGCTTCTGCGAAGGAGTCGTCTGCCAAGAAGATGATGGCCGAAGCGGTCGTCAAAGAGTCCGCCGCTGAAGGTATGGGTGAAGCTGATGTTCTCCGTGCCCAGGGTCAGGCCGATGCGGAAGTTGCCCTTGCCAAAGGTCAGGCCGATGCCGAAGTTGTCCGCGCCAAGGGCGATGCTGATGCCAATGCCATCGAGCAGAAGGCCGCTGCCATGAAGCTCTTCGAGGAAGCTGGTCAGGAGCACGAGGAGTTCAAGCTTGAGCTCGAGAAGGCCCAGACCATCGAACTTGCCGAGATTGATGTGCAACGCCAGATCGCCGAGCAGCAAGCGATCGTGGTGGGTGAAGCCCTCAAGTCCGCGAACATCGACATTGTCGGCGGCGAGACCGAGTTCTTTGACCGGATCACCAAGGCCATTACCACAGGTAAAGTGGTGGACCGGACCGTTGGCAACAGCCAGGTTCTTGATGATGTGAAGGAGACCTTCTTCAATGGAGATCCCGATTACTTCAAGAGCCAGCTTTCAACCTGGATCGATGACTTTGGAATCAAAACCGAGGATCTGAAAAACCTCAGTATCTCGGCTCTCCTGGGCAACCTCGTCGGGACCGCCAAAGGATCCGAACGCTCAAAGCTTGTCGGCATGCTCGGCGCTGCCGAAAGGTTCGGAGTCAGCGAAATGAAAGCAGCCGATCTTCTTAAAAAACTGGGCTAGCCTTTTTAAACCACGGATCTTCACGAATTTTCACGAATGCCTACCGATGCTGGACTTGATCTACAAGCAGGAGTCCTACGATGTTATCGGGGCCTGCTTTGAGGTTTATAACGAGCATGGGAACGGATTTGTGGAGCCGATTTATCATGAGTCACTTATTTTGGAGTTTGGGTTGCGGAAGCTGCCTGCGGTTTCCGAACCCCAGCTCCAGGTTAAGTATAAAGGCACGGTGTTGAAAAAGACCTGCCGACCCGATTTCGTTTGCTTCAGCAAGATCATTCTTGAAATAAAGGCCGTCAAAGATCTCACCGACGAACATCGTGCACAGGTTTTAAACTACCTAAAAGCGACTGGTTTCAAGCTAGGTCTCCTCGTGAACTTTGGTTCCCAGGAAGAACTCCAATACGAACGAATCGTTCTCTGAAATGATAAAAGCCCCCTCAACCAAGATTCGTGCAAATTCGTGCCGATCCGTGGTTGAAAATCCCTCCAAAACCCAAGCCCCTCCACCAAGCTTTCATAAGTTTCGTGGTTGGCTTAAATCCAGATGCCAGAAGAAAAACAACAATTAGAAGGCGGTGCCTATGAAGTCATTCGTGCCCGGCTTGAAAAAGGCGGCGGTGAACTTCAGACCCGGTTGACTTCGCTTAATGCGGAGCGTCAGGAGGTCTTTGGTGCGGTTGAAACCGAGTTGGTCTCGACCGAGCGGGTCTCAACCGATCACAATTGTGTGCCTCGTGACATCATCGCGGTGGGGCACAATCGCTTTATTTTCGGCTACAATATTCAATTTGGTCTCAAAGCGACGACTGCGATTGAGGATGTCTTCTCTGCTTACGATTACGATCCGGAGTCGCACACTTTCAGTGGCGCAGATATTTCCGAGGTTTTTGCCGATCCGAGCTTTGTCGACGACTTCAAATATCTCTTCAAGTATTACCGTGATGCCGTTTTCGTGAAGTTCATGGTCATTGGCCCGCATCTCTTTATGGCGATGCGGATTGGCAAGGCCATCACGGATCTTAAGGCCTTTAAGTGGTTGATCAAAGGCGATGGAACTCTCGACTATGTGGGGAACCGGTTCGATCATGAGTATCAGTTTCCACCCCAGCAGGAGTTTGAGTGGAAGCGCGCTCATCGCGACATGCAGCGCTCGGGAGAGCATCCCCATATCTCGATTGAAGACCGGGTCTTTGTTGAGACTGTCGGAGGAGATCTGACGATTAAGGTTGAGGATAATACCTCATCGGGTTCCGGGATATACCAGGAACCGGTCACGGAACTGGATCAAACGCTGGATGATGCCGAGATTCTTTACGCGACGGTGGGTCCGCTCATTTTGTTGAAGGTTCTTCCTTACCGGGAAGAGCTGCATCGCTATCTCGTTTTTAATGAGAAGACGCAAACGGTGCATCGTATTGACGCGATAGGACACTCGTGTGTTCTGTTGCCCGATGATCAGGGGCTCATTTTTTCGAACGGTTACCTGCTGCTCACGGGGGAGTCGAAGATCTTTGAGACCGATCTCACCGACATGCGGTTTGAACGCAGGATTCTGAGCGCGAACGGGGAGGATACTCTTTATGTTTTCTACAACCGGGTGAGCGGGGATTACGTGCTCCTCTCATATAACATGATTTCCCAGTCGGTGGAAACTCCAGTGATCTGCAGCGGGTATTCGCTCTTTCCGGATGGGCGCATGATTATATTTCGGAGTGAAGATGCTCCGTCGAAACATCATGCCCTGCAAATATGGCAAACATCGTACTTGAATGACGAGGTTGCCGCGAGCCAGGCTTCCAATAGTGATTCTCTTCTCTTTAAGATTGGTAATTCCGAGTTGGTTCGAGGGATGGCCGAGTGTCGTGAGGTTCTCACTCTTCTTAGGAAGGACGATAGCTATGGGGATCTCTATTTGGATCTCTCCAAGAAGTCCGGAGACATCATCGATTCCTATTTTTGGCTTGGGCAGAAAGAGGCCGGAGATCTCGCCCGGCCCCTGAAGGATATCCGCGGAGCTGCGACTGCTGCGATTGACGAATTTGAGAAAGTCCAGGGACTGCGGCGTTCAACCGGTGAACGGACCAAAGCGGTTCGAGAGTCTGCGAATGAACTCCTGCGATCGATCCGGCATTCTCCGGCCGATGATATCTTCGGATTTGTGCATCACCTTTCCGAGCTTCGGAAAAGCCGGGGGGAGGTCATCGGGCTCCGCGATCTGCGGTATGTCGATGAGGCTTTAATTGAGGCGCTTGAGACGGATATTATCGAGGCTGCGGAGAAGACGGCGAATAAGACGGTTGAGTTTTTGCTCAAACCTGAAGCGCTGAATCCTTATCGGAAGGCGGTCGAAGACCAGGAGGCCCGTGTTCCCAAATTGGCCAAGGTGGTCGAAGCTGATGAAGTGGCGGAGGGGCTTGATGCTGCGGGTGGTGAGCTGGAGATGCTCATTGATATCGTAGGGAATCTTAAAATTGAGGATGCCACTCAAACCACCGCAATTATCGATAGCATTTCGGCGATCTACTCTACCTTGAACGGAGTTCGAGCGGGCCTGAAAAACAGACGTCTTGATCTTGCGAAGGGTGAGGGAGAAGCCCAGTTCGGAGCCCAGATGAAGCTTCTGAGCCAGGCCGTGGTGAACTATCTGGATCTCTGCGACACCCCTAAAAAGTGTGAAGAGTATCTCACGAAGGTCATGGTTCAGTTGGAGGAACTGGAGGGGAAATTTTCCGAATTCGATGACTATGTCGATGAACTTTCAAATAAGCGGGAGGAGATCTACGAGGCCTTCGAGAGCCGGAAGCAGTCACTGCTTGAGAAGCGCAATCGCAGGAGCAACCGGCTCGTAAAATCAGCCGAGCGGGTCCTCTCGGGGATCCAACATCGTCTCGAAGGGTTTGGTGAGATCAACGAGATCAACGGCTACTTCGCGAGCGATCTCATGATCGAGAAGGTCCGCGATATCATCGAGGAACTGACGGAGCTGGGTGATGCGGTGAAAGGGGATGATATTCAGACCCGCCTCAACACCACGCGCGATGACGCCGTGCGGGCGCTCAAGGATCGCAAGGAACTCTTTGTTGATGGCAAGGCGATCATCAAGTTTGGCAAGCATCGCTTTTCGGTCAATGAGCAGGAACTTGAGTTGAGCATCGTGCCGAGAGAAGGCGAAATGTGTTTTCACTTGAGTGGGACGAATTTCTTCGAGCCTGTCAAAGATGAGGCCTTTCTGGCTACAGAATCGGTCTGGGATCAGGAAGTGATTTCGGAAACCAATGAAGTTTATCGGGCGGAGTGGTTGGCCTACCAGTTCTTGCGGGAAGGTGGGGATGAGACCTTGGAGGAGTTTATGCAGCCCCGTTATAGTGAGGGGTATCTCAAGGGAGTTCATGACCTGGATGCGCGGAAGATTGCTGAGGCTCTCAGACCGATGGAAGAGAATGCGGGACTCTTGCGCTATTCCCCGAAGCTTCGAGCAGAAGCGGTTCTTTTCTGGCTCTCATGGGAAGATTGTCCCGAGAAAAAGAGGCTCGCGATCAAAATGGACGCCAGCGGGAAGCGTGGGGCCGAAGTTGAGATTCCCCCGGGATATCTCAAAGAGTTGGAAGAGCGAATGAGTGGAGTGGAGGAAGCGAAGCGGCATGATGCCGCTGCTTATCTGGCTGAAGAACTTAGGCAGGGACAATCGTTTGTTATTTCTGCCGATGCGGATGCCATTTTGAAGTCTTTTAAGAGATCTCAAGATCTCAGCGAGATTCTGGAGTCACTTTCTGATCACGTTCCAAGTCAATACGAGGTCCTTTTTGATTACCTGGGGAATGAGGAGGCGGCGGTGCATTATCTCCTGGGCGCGTATTCTCCGACACAAGTGAAGCATGTCGAACTTGAGGCTTCGATTGAGGAACTCAAGGGGAGTCATTCACGGATCAAAGACGGGGTGATCGAAATTGGTTACCACGAGTTCATGGACCGCCTCGGTCGTTTTGCGGGTGATCAGGTTCCGACTTTCCGGGCCTATCTGGAAACGAAGCAGGATCTTGTTGAGACGAAACGGGAGGATATGCGCCTTGAGGAATTTAAGCCTCGTGTGATGTCGGCCTTCGTTCGAAATCGACTGATCAACGAAGTCTATCTTCCGATGGTGGGTGACAATCTGGCGAAGCAAATGGGAACGGCAGGGAACGATTCTCGGACAGACCGAATGGGCCTTCTCCTTCTGATCTCCCCTCCGGGCTATGGAAAGACGACCTTGATGGAGTATATCGGGAATCGCCTCGGATTGACGTTCATGAAAATTAATGGTCCGGCCTTGGGGCACCATGTTACTTCCCTGGATCCGAACGATGCTCCCAATGCCTCGGCTGCCGAAGAGGTTGAAAAATTGAATCTTGCGCTTGAGATGGGTGATAATGTCATGATTTATCTCGATGACATTCAGCACACCAATCCCGAATTTCTTCAGAAGTTCATCAGTCTTTGTGACGGGCAGCGGAAGATCGAGGGCGTCTACAATGGCAAGGCGAAGACCTATGATCTCCGTGGCAAGAAGATCGCGGTGGTGATGGCTGGTAACCCTTACACGGAGTCGGGTGGCAAGTTTCAGATCCCGGACATGTTGGCAAACCGTGCCGACACTTATAATCTGGGCGACATTCTGGGCGATCACGAAGATGCCTTCAAAGTGAGCTTTGTGGAGAACTGCCTGACCTCAAACAGCGTGCTGAAGAAGTTGGCGAGCAAGAGCCAGAAGGACGTCTACGCGGCGCTGGCTGTTGCCGAGACGGGTAGCAGTGAGGGGGTTGATTTCGAGGGGAACTACACTCCGGCCGAGATTGAGGAATTTGCGCAGACCTTGAAGCGACTCTTGCGCGTTCGAGACACCATCATGCGGGTGAACATGGAGTACATTCGTAGCGCGGCGCAGGAAGATGCCTACCGCGTTGAGCCAGCTTTCAAGCTCCAGGGTTCTTATCGGAATATGAACCGCATTGCCGAAAAGGTGCTGCCTTTGATGACGATGGAGGAAGTCGAGGGGCTGATCTTTGATCACTACGAGAACGAGTCGCAAACTCTCACGACGGGAGCTGAGGCAAACCTCCTGAAATTCAAGGAAATGGAGGGGGTGCAGTCCGAAGTGGAGGTGGCTCGTTGGACTCAGATTAAGAAGGGCTTTGGGAAGCAGAAGCTTCTCGGAGCAGGAGGCGAAAATGATCCGGTCGCCCGGGTGGTGGCGCAGATGAGCCAGTTCAACGATGGCTTGGACGCCATCAGCTTGGGCTTGAGCCGTCCGCCGGCCCTTGCCGAGGGATCGATTGCCCAGCTTCGCCAAATCATCGAAGGCTTGCGGGCGGTGCCGGTGCAGGTGGATATCAACGTTGTGCCGGTGCAGGACGATGACGACAGCATTGAGAGCATTTCCAAGCGGCCTCAAGCCCCGCCGATCGATATTGAACCGGAGGTTCGGCAGGGTGAGGACTTAAAGTAGAAAGAATGACCTTCCGGCTGATGGGCTGGATCAGGCGCGAGGCGCTTGAAAGGGCTTCACTTTGCCGTTCTCGAGGGAACCGCCCAGCCAAGCAAGGAGTTGGTTCATTTCCGGATGGTCGTGGCGGAGGGATTGGAGAGATTCCCAGCCGCAGTGGGTGCGTCTTTTTGCCGAGGCAATTTTTTCAATCCGGAGTCTTCCCATGAGAGCCTCGGTCTCGCGGTCCATCGCGTTTTGAATCTGGGCGGGATGGGGGAGGTCGTCGAGATCGTGGGGGGCGAGGCCAAAGCTGATCACTCCAATGCCAAGTTCGCCGGCGAGGGCGCGGACTTGATCACCCAGTGATTCGTCCTGAATGCTCCCGGCGAGGTAGAGAGTCCCTTCATTGGCCCAGAGCGAGGCGCTCATGGTTTGGAAGAGGTCTTCGCGAAAACTATCATGGTTGGTTTCGACCCTCATCCTGATTGAGGAGAGGCGATAGGGAGGAAGGCCCAGAGTTTGCTTCAGGGCGAGGTGGGCCGGGTCCAATTCCAGACCATCTTCGTCGAACTGGCCGTGTTCCCAATCGATGAGAACCATTTCCGGAAATTTCCAAAGATTGCCAAGCGGAGCGCCGGCGGAGAGGGATTCGCGAAATTCAAAAGTAAAGATGCTTTGGGTTTCGGCATATTTCTGAACGATGGCGCGAAATTTGCCGAGACGAAGCATCGCTTGGTCGACGGCCGAGTTGTCACCCAGGTCATCAAGGCGGCCCTGCTGCATCGCGACAAGTTCCTGGGCACCGGAGAGAGCCGGCATGGAGGCCCCTCGCTTGTAGTATCCCTGACCTTTCTCGACCTTCGCGATCGGAGAATTTGGGTCACAGGACATGACCGAGAAGTGGTATCTCAGCGAGGCATCCGAGTAGTCACCATTCAGGCCCATCCGGAGAAGGCGAATGAGCTCGGTTCCCTTGATGGAATCTCGGGGATTGAGAGGGAGAATTTCGGCGAGAAGCTCGGAAAGCTGGGAACGAAGGCTCATGGATTGTTTCGAAGCGTCGTGTGCAGAGGCTACGATAGATGCAACGGGATGATCGCTGGTTTGGGCAAGCTCCAACTCACTAAATTCTTAAAAATATCAGGAAATTCCCGGGTATCTCCGCATAACTATTTAATTTTTGCTGAATGAATGATTTCGTCTTGCCGTCTCAGCTGGTGAAATGTTAGAAAACCAGCATGAGAAAAATAACGGCATTGGCCTTTTCCATGGCCTTTTCATCCCTCGCTCCAGCGCAGAATGCTGAGCAAATCATGACCTCGGTCCGGCAGGTTGCCGTTCTTCAGGGTGAGCAGACCCTTCAAGGCGTTATTCGAAAAGGTGCCAAAAAGATTCCACTGAATCTTTTCCTAAGGGGCCAGGACATTCAATTTGGGATTAATAATGGCAAAGAAGGATTTCACCTCCGCTTGAAGGAAGATAGCCAGGAATTGTGGGAAATCGTGGATGGGAAGCCGCGGCGGTTCCAGAGTAAGAAAATTGCCGCTCCGATTGCCGGGACTGATGTGAGCTATGAGGATTTGGCTCTGAAGTTTCTTTACTGGAAGAAGCCATGGATTGCGGGGAGTCAAAAACTGAACGGGATTGACTGCTGGCGTCTGCATGTCGTCAACCCGGATAAGGATGGGCTCTATCGTGAGGTGAGCGTCTGGGTGACCAAGAAAGGCCGGGCTTTGGCGCGGGTGATCGGGTATGGGCCTCGTCCAAATGCCATTCCGCTGAAGCAGTTCGAGATCACCGGGATCATGACCGTGAATGGTGTTCAAACCGTCAAGGACATGAAGGTGACCCGGTTTGACAAGAACCGGAGAGTGGGCGGAATTACCTACCTTGAATTTGAGAGGCCAAGGAGATGAGTTTTAAGTTCTGAAGATTGAACAGAAAAGCCCGCTTTGGATTGACCGAAGCGGGCTTTTTTCATGAAGGTTTTGGTCCCTTCGCCGTGAGGGGGGAATCACGCATCGAGATCAAATGCGGTGTGGACGATGCGTGCCGCTTCCTCGATCTGATCTTCTTCGACCGTGACGGAAATCTTGATCTCGGACGTGGAGATCATGCCGATATTGATTTCGGCCTGACCAAGGGCGGCGAACATTTGGGCTGCAACACCCGAGTGGCTTCGCATTCCGATTCCCACGCAGGAAAGCTTGGCGATGCCAGCTTCAGTTTCGATTGATGAACCTCCACCGAGTTCGGCAAGAACCGGCTTGAGAGCGCTTTGAGCCCTCCCGAGGTCGCTGGTGTGCATGGTGAAGGAGTGGCGGGCGAGTTTGTCGCTGGCGATGTTCGAGACGATCATGTCGATATTGACTTCGGCCTCGGCCAAGGCTCCAAGAATACGGCCGGACATGCCGGGGGTGTCTGGGATGCCGGTGATGGTGACCCGGGCTTGGGAGCGCTCGATTGAGACTCCGCGAATGACGACTGATTCCATGGCTGCGTGTTCTTCGGTGACGATGGTCCCCGGGTTATTGTTGAGAGATGATTTCACTTCAAATTTGACCCCGTATTTTTTGGCGAACTCGACGGAGCGGGACTGCATGACTTTGGTGCCAACAGAAGCGAGTTCCAAGAGTTCATCGTATGAGATTTCGGGAAGTTTGCGCGCTTTTTTGACGACGCGTGGATCGGCGGTGTAGACGCCATCGACGTCCGTGAGGATCTGGCAAAGGTCGGCATTGATGGAGGAGGCCACGGCAATGGCGGAGAGATCCGAGCCTCCACGGCCCAGGGTGTGGATCATGCCGTCCTCGGTCATACCTTGAAAACCCGCGACAATGACCGTCCGGTCCTCGGAAATGAAGCGGTTGACGAGAGTCGACTCGATCCGTTCGATGCGTCCCCGGGTGTGGGAACCACTGGTGACGATGCCAGCCTGGCGACCCGTTGCGGAGACCGCGTCGATCCCCATTTCATTGAGGGCGATGGCGAGGAGCGCGATGGACTGTTGTTCGCCGGAGGAAAGAAGGACATCGAGCTCGCGCTCAGTGGGATCATCGGAAAGCTCGCTGGCCAGGGCGATGAGTTTGTCGGTGACTCCTCCCATCGCTGAGATCACGGCGACGACCTGGTGGCCTTTGTCGCGCTCGCTCTTGATTCGTTTGGCCACGTTTCGGATGCGATCAATGGATCCGACCGAGGTGCCGCCGTATTTCTGGACAATAAGTGCCATGAAGAAGATCTCTGTAAAGAGGAGAGAAGATTTAGGCAAGCGTGAGCAGAGTCAAAAAAATCCCCCGGCATCTTGTGATGGCGGAGGATCTGGAGAGAGTGGGGTCGTTTTCTAGCGCCGACGGCGAAGAAGTCCGAGGAGCGAGAGTGCGCCGAGGAGTGCTGAGGAAGGCTCGGGGATTTGGTGGCTGATCTCGAGGTTGTCTATCGTGATTGATTCATTGTTAGATGAGTCAGACTGGCGCAAACCGAAAGCGTTCATTGATTGACCAGTATCACCGACGCTTCCGATGATCGTATCGCCACCAACAGTCAGCGAGCCTGTGCCCGTATCAAGGTCAAACGAGAGAGACACGCTCACCGTTTCGCCAAAATTGAAGTCTGTGGGCAGGGCTGCTTCAGCGGCACCGCCTCCCGATGAGATCCCAAGAGTATAATCAAAAGTGGCCACAGTAGCTGGAACCACATCCAGTCGGGATCGAAAGTTAAAACTTCCAGAGGTGAAAAAGTGAGCAAAATACTCGCTGTCTGTTCCGCCAATCGAGGTATCATCGTTGACCACGATATCGAAGTTTGCGGTGAGCACCCCAGCTGTCTGTGCGGCAAAGCCGATATTTGCATCCTCTGAAGGGGTGCCGTGCTGCACCACGACGGCGCCGCTTTCTACGAGCAAATCGCCAGCGGTCCCGCTGTGGTTTGCCCAGCCGCCGTTGGGAACTAGGCTGCCATCTGCGTATGTGAAGTCATCGGTCAGCAACGTGGCCGCATGGGCGGATATGCAGGTCGCGGTGAGGAATAGAACTGAGGTGAATTTCATGTCGCAATATTGTTTCCAGGTCCTTGAAATGAGGTTAAATATACGTTTATGACGCAATCTGCGTCGTTGAAACGAAGAAAACATCCTGTGTTCCATTTGTCCAACAGTTCTTTATTGAATATATTCACACCGGCCATGAATCAAAGTGTTTCAATGCGGAAGACCACAGGACGATCAGTCAGGCAGTCGAGATTTTCGACCTCGGCGAGGGCTATTTTGAGCTTTCCGAAGGGACACGTGTGCAGGAGGAAGACCATTTCGACGAAGTCGGCGTCGGGATTGTCGGCGTCGACGGGTGAATGAGTGCCGGAAATTCCGATTTTATGTTTTGCGAGGATGGTGGCGATGTCTGCGATCACTCCGGGTTGATCGGTGACGGAGAAACGGACGTAGTAAGAGGTTGAGGTGTCATCGATTTCGATGAGTTTGCCGGAATCCTCATACGGGAGGAAACCGCGGTCGCTTCTGGAGCTACGAGCGACTTCGACGAGATCGGAGACAACAGAGGAGGCGGTGGGGCCCTGTCCGGCTCCGCGGCCATAGAAAAGCGAGTCGCCGAGGTGGTCGCCTTTGACTGCGACGGCATTGAAGACGCCGTGGACGGACGCCAGGATATTCTTTTTGGAGAGGAAGGAGGGTTGGGTCCGGATCTCGATTTCGCCGTTGTCACGGGCAAGCACCAGTGAGAGGAGTTTGACGACGTAGCCGAGATCAGAGGCGAACTTGATGTCGAGAGGAGTGACTTTTTCGATCCCTCTGACATAGACGTCCTTGTAGTCGATGAGGAACCCGTGAGCCAGGGAGCCAAGCAAGATCGCCTTGTGCGCGGCGTCCCAACCATTGACGTCGAGGGTTTCATCGGCTTCGGCATAGCCCAGGCTTTTGGCCTCCTGGAGGGCTTCGGGGTAGGCGAGTCCCGCTTCCGCCATCCTTTGCAGAATGTAGTTTGAGGTTCCGTTGATGATTCCGGCGATGGATTGGATTTTATTTCCAATCAAGGATTCCTGGACCGCCTTGATAATGGGGATTCCCCCTGCGACGGCGGCTTCAAAGTGGATGGGGGCTTGGTGCTCTTTGGAAAGGGCGAAGAGTTCGGCTCCCCGCTCGGCGAGAAGGGCTTTGTTTCCCGTGACGACAGGCTTGCCGGCCCGGAGGGCTGCTGCGACGAGGTCGAAGGCGGCGTCGGTGCCCCCGATGAGCTCTACGACGATGTCGACCGAGGGATCATTGACGACTTCCATGAGGTCTGTCGTGAAAAGTTCAGGCGGGGCGTTTCCTTCCCGCTTTTTGGAGAGGTCACGGACGGCAATCTTTCGGATCTCCATGCACGCACTCTTCTGGGATCGAGAGGCAATGAGGCCTCCATGTTCTTCCAGAATTTTCCAAACACCTGAACCAACGGTGCCAAATCCGGCCATCCCTATCCCTGAAACTGAGCAACTCACGACGGACTGTTAGGGTGATTGACCGGATGAAAACAGAAAAAATCTCCAAGATCGTTGAATTGCACCCTACGCTGGTGACGTTATACTGCAAACAGATGGTCCGCGAATACTCTTGGGAAACTGCCAGCACCTACACTCCGCCGCACCGCGAAGGCTTGGGGTGGTATGCTCTTGTTGCCGTGATTTTGGCACTTTCGATCCACGTGGCGGCTTTGGTGATGGCAGGGAATACCTTCTATCGGGCCGAGATTTCCGAACCGACCGAATGGGTCTCGCGGACGATCCGGCTCTCTGCGACCGAAACCGAGCCTGAAGAAGTCGCGGAGGTTCCCCCCGAGGAGGAGTTGGAGCGACCTGTGGATGACAGTGATTTGGTGGATGATCCCGAGGCGGCCATTGCCGAGCTTGAGAATATCGACATTGATATCGATACGAATCTTGAGGAGTTGTCCCTTCCCGAGATGCGGATTGAGAAGCCCGAGTTGGCGGGCGCTGATGCCGGAGATCTTCTCAAGCCAACGTTGGGAGCGAATGTGAATCCAGATATCCCCGATCCGGGTAAGATTAAAATCGATTTTCCCGAGGCGAAGAAAGGCCAGATCGTAGTCGATGACGGGACGCCCCTGGCGGACGTCCTGAATCCGGATCAACTTGTCCAGGATCTGGGCAAAATGAAAGGGGCCGGTGGAAATGATGCTGCCGGCGCGATCAAGGGGTATACGGGCCTCACCGCCTACGCCAACATGTCCCCGGGAGATCTTCAACGGAACAAAGCGACGATCGGGAGTGATCTTCTCTTTTCATTCAACAGCTCAACCTTGCGTGATGATGCCCGGATCACTCTGCTTACGGTGGCGCAATTGATTGATCGAAATCCCGGGATGTTCTGCTGGGTGGAAGGTCATACGGATTCCTTCGGCGGTGAGGACTTCAACCTTAAGCTTTCCCAAAGACGGGGACAGGCTGTGAAGGATTGGTTGGTGAGGTCGCTCCAGCTCGATCCCAAGCTAATCATTGTGCGGGCAATCGGAAAGTCGGAGCTCATTGTGAAAGACGGGGACCGGGACGTCCAGGCTCCCAACCGTCGTGTTGATATCAAGATGCGTAAAACTCCACCCGATAAGACGGTGGTGAGGATGCTCGTGACACCGGGTAAAGCGGTCTTGGTTCCTGACGATGAAGAGGATATTCCGATCGCGGTTCCGGTGGAGGATGATGAAATTCCAAGAGGAGTGGTTGTTGAGGATGAAGAGATTCCCAAGGCAATTCCGGTTGAGGAATGAGGTGAGAGTTGACCCGGGGCCTCTAAGTTTAGTTCACTGAAGTTGTGCTGAGAATCCTGCCCGAACCCCCTGCCTGGAAGGCTGTTCTCGGATTTGATTTCGACGACACCCTGGTGTTGAAAGATGGTCCTCCCAAAGTCGATGAGCGATTCTTCGATTGCCTGAAGTGGGTGCGTTCCACTTATGGCGCGGCTTGGGGGATTGCGACGGGGCGCTCGCTCTATCAGTTAATCGAGGGCTTGAATGAGGCTCGCTTTCCATTCCTCCCGGACTTTGTCGTGGTGCGTGAACGGGAGATTTTCTTTCCCGGGCAATTTGGACGCTGGGTTCCGCATGACGATTGGAATCGAAAGTGCGAAAAAAATCATCATCGACTTTTCCGAAAGTGCAGGCGGGTTCTGGCGAAGATTCGTAAATTTGTGGAGAGTGAGACTGGTGCCAGTTGGGTCTCGGTTGAAGGCGATGCTGCGGGAATCGTGGCATCGAGTGTGTCTGAAATGGACGCCATTCAGGAAATGATCGAGGAGATGATCTCCCACCGTGATCTCACTTTTGAGCCTGTCTCTTATACACATCTGACGCTGCCGACGATCTACTCTGTGTAGA
>OJIS01000281.1_pt1 | contig 17999 bp, 7 predicted proteins | sample 1595671 | NCBI WGS metagenome assembly OJIS01 (sample SAMN05416814, study PRJEB24817) | seawater metagenome | isolation source: Sea water | place: Canada:Atlantic | collected 2013-07 | reverse complement strand
CATGGATGTTGTTGGGGGGCTTGGGCATCGCCCTGCCCATCCTCGCGCACTTGTTAAACCGCTTCGAGGTCCGGCGCACCGATTGGGCCGCGATGAAGTTCCTGAACCGTAATGTGCGGGTCCGTTCCCGGCAGATCCGCCTGCGTGACCTCTTGCTTTTGTGCCTGCGTTGTCTGGCGCTTCTCCTTCTCGTGCTGGCCCTCGCCCGGCCAACGTGGCAGGGTGGGACCGGCAGTTGGCTCCCCGGTGAGCCGCGGGCCGGGGTCGTCATCGCTCTTGATGCCTCGTTCAGTATGGAGCACGGGGGAAAGGATGCGACTCGATTCGACCGCGCTCTTGAGCAGGTAAAGATCATCAGCGAGCAGATTAATCCTGGCGACCCGGTCAGCCTCATTTTGCTGGGCGGGGACGACGAGATTCTCGCTCGTAATATGGCCTTTAACGAGGAACGATTCTTCGATCTCCTGAAAAGCGTAAAAGTGGCTCCGGTGGGGCTGGATCTCGACCGTGTCCCGAAGCGCCTCAAGGAACTGCTCGACGATATGGAGGCTCCCCAGAAGGAAGTTTACTTGATCACCGACGTGCAGGAGCGGGACTGGAGACGATCCTCGGCGCGTTTCCACGAGGCCCTCGCCGACCTGCGCAATGACGCAGAGGTTTTCCTCATCCCGGTGCCCGGTGCTCCGGCCAACCTCGCGGTCACCGAACTCAATCTTGTCTCAGGTGTGCTGCGCAAGGGGACCACCGCCCGCTATCAGGCCACCGTGCGCAACTGTGGCACGGAACCCGTCTCTAATGTTGAAGTTCAGTGCCGGGTGGAAGGCGTGCAAATCGACAGCAAGAGGATCCCGTTCATCGCGGCAGGAGGATCAGAGACCGTGTCGCTTTTCGTTCCCTTTCACAATGCGGGACCCACCCGGATTACGGCCGAGATCACCGGTGATCTCCTCCCCTCCGACAACGTGCGGCGGGTTGTGGCAGTCGTCCGGGACCGCGTCTCGGTGCTTTGCGTTGACGGCTCGGACGGCGATGCCGGGCGCCTGATCGTGGCCGCTCTGCTGGCCCGCGATGATGGGGCGCAGGACGAAGATTACGTGGTTCGCTCGGTGCCGTGGCTTTCCCTGCCTTCCGAGCCACTGGAGGAGGTCGATGTGCTGATTCTTGCCGATGTCCCGGAGATCACCCCGGAGCAGGTCACCCAACTCTCGAATTATGTCCGACAGGGGAATGGCCTGGTTTGGTTTGCGGGACAGAATGTGAAGGCTGCGGTGTGGAATGAACGCACTGCCAACGGCCCCAATCCTTTGCTTCCGGCCAGGCTTGGACAACCGGTCGACACAAGGACCTCCCAGGGTGCTGGTCGTCCCTTGGATCCTGCCCTGCCCGACCACAACGTTTGTCTCCCTCTGCAATCCCTGCCCGAGGACCTTTTCAGTGAAACGCGTTTCTTGACGCGCTTGGACGTCGAGCCCACTTCTTCCAGTTTTTCGATCCTCAGCCTGGCGGGAAGCAATGCCCCGATCTTGCTGGAGCATTCGTTGGGCCGGGGGCACGTTTTCCAGTTCACCACTTCGGCAGGAACCAGTTGGAACAACATGGCCCTCACGCCGGTCTTCCCGATGCTCATGCAACAGATCGTGACCTACCTCGCCGGGCGGGAATTCGAGCAGCCACGCCTCGTCGGAGATTCTCTCTCGCTGTCCTACGTCGAACAACCGGATGCCAGCGATGCGGTTTTCGACACGCCGTCGAAGGAAAGCATCACCGTCTCGGTCCGCGAGCACCGCGACCAGTTTGTGGCCATGCTCGAGAACTCCGGGGAAGCCGGCTTCTACGTGGCCCGGGTCAGCGTGCAGGCTCCGGGAATGCCGATCGCGGTCAACGTCGACCCCCGTGAGTCCGATGTGACTTCGCTGAATGCCTCGGATTTGAATAAGAACCTCGAGGGAACCGACATCACGGTGGTTTCGTCGGGGGCGGAGCTCGTTGCCGCAATTAATACCAGCCGCACAGGCCGCTCGTCGTGGCGTTACTTCATCATTGCGGGGCTCATCCTGCTTCTGCTAGAGAGCCTTTTCGCTGAATTTCTTCGTAAACGAAAGAGTTCACGCAGCAAACAAGCCGACCTCATTCCGGATAATCTCACTGGAGCACAAGATGCCTGAAGCGATCCCCCTCATTGCCCAAATCGAGCAGGTCTTCTGGGCCCGCCCTCTGTCCGCCGGCACCCTCGTCGCGATCTTCGCTGCCATCATGGTGTTGAGCCTCTACCTCTATCGTCGACCGTGGGGAATGCCACTGTGGTTGCGGGTTTTTCTTGTCGCTTCCAGAGTGTTGGTCCTCGCCCTGCTCGTGGCCACCCTGATGGAGCCAACCGTGGTGGTGACCGATGAACACACGCGGGTGCGTAGTCTGCCGGTTCTACTCGATGTTTCTGAAAGCATGTCAATGAAAGACCAGCGCAAGCGCCCTGAAGAAATCGTTGAGGCAGCTGCTGCTCTGGGCATGGTCCCACTTGATGATGAAATCGAGGCTGATGAGGCTGTCATGGAACTCGATACAGGACAGCGCCAAAAAATCACCGCTTCCTCACGCCTTGATCTCGCGAAGGCGGTCCTGGCCGACTCGGGCCGTCCGATTTTTGAATCACTCGGAGAGGACCTCGACCTCAGTTACCATTCCTTTGGCCAATCCCCTCGTCTGATCAGCGACGACAAAGTGGTCACGAGTGAAGACCTGGCTGTCTTGGAAGCCACGGAGCCGGGCACCTCGATCGCCTCTTCTCTGGAAGCCGTCGCCAACTCCGGCGGGATCCCCCCGGCGGGCATCGTCTTGTTGTCCGATGGCATCGATAACGCGACGTCGCAGCGGTCCGAAGCGGTTTTGCGAGACCTCGGCGCGCGCGGTATCCCGGTCTACACTGTTCCGCTCGGCCTGCCCGATCCGGACGACGTCTCAATTCGGAATATCGTGATGCAGGAGGTGGCTTTCTCGGGTGACCGCGTGCCGGTCCGGGTCCATCTCCAATCGGAGGGATACGAACAACGGACTGCGCGGCTGTCGGTGCTTCTCAATGATCGACGCGTCTCCTCCCGCATTGTTCGCTTTGATGGCGGACTGCAATTTGAAGAGGTCGACTTTCGTGTCGATGTTTATGAGAAAGGCGCTGCGCAGATCGACGTGGTCATCGAGCCGTTTGACGACGAAGTTTCGATCGTAAACAACCGTGTGACGCGAAGTATCCGGGTCGTGAACGAAAAGGTCAACGTGCTCTACATCGAGGGGAATGCCCGATGGGAGTTTCGCTACCTGCGGGCGATCCTCAAACGCGACCCACGGATCAACGCCACCTTTATCGCGTCCAATGTCGGGCCCGAGGTCGCGCGGAATTCTCCGGAACACATTGAGCGGTTCCCCAACAAACGGGAAGAGGCTTTCAAGTATGACCTGGTCATTCTCGGCGACGTCGATGCCGCCTTCTTCTCCGATGAGGAGCTTGGGCTGCTGGAAGAACTCATCCGGGATCGCGGCGCATCGTTGCTAATGCTTTGTGGCCCGATGCACTCGCCGGGTTCATATACGGGGACGCCGGTACAGACCATGCTCCCGGTCCGCTTCGACCCCGACGAAAAGTGGGGAGAAGTTTCCGAGTCGGTTTACCCGGTGCTGACCCCTGAAGGCCGAAGCAGTTTGGTGATGACACTTGAGAACGAGGAGGAACTCAACGATCGCATCTGGAGCCGTATGGCGCCGATGGATCAGTTGCCGCCGCTTCTGTCTGCCAAGCCTGGCGCGACCGTGCTTGCGGTTCTCTCCGACAGCACTGAGCGGGACCAGAGCTACCCGTTGGTCGCCTGGCAGCGCTACGGGACGGGCAAGTGCATGTCGATTGCTTCGGACCGGCTGTGGCGGCTGCGTTACAAGACCGGCGACAAATACCACTGGCGCGTCTGGTCGCAGTGCATCCAGTTCATGACACTCTCGCGGCTGATGGGGGAGCACAAGCGCATCCGCCTCGAAACCGACCGCTCGGCCTATTCCGTCGGTAGCCAGGGCCGGCTTTATGCCCACGTCCTCGACGACAACTTTGAACCGATTGTGCAATCAGGCTTTGATGTCGTTGTGAGCGGGCTCGATGGAGCTGCGGCCCCACAGCAGATCAGGTTGCAGCCGGACCGCTCGCAGCCCGGACTCTACGAAGGCTACTTCTCGCCGCCCGGGCCGGGACGCTACCGGATGGAGGCCAACGAGGATGATCGCAAGGTCTCAAGCACCACTGAGTTCCAGGTGAGCGAGATTCGTCAGGAGTTGACCGACACCGACATGCGTCTCGACAACCTGCAACGCATCGCCGATCTGACCGGCGGGGCCACCCTTGGCGTCCGCGAACTTCCTAAACTTTCCTCGCTAGTGAATGGCGAGTCGGTGACCACCACGGTTCGCTCCGAGCGACCGCTGTGGGATCATTGGTTCGTCATCCTGCTCCTCGTCGGCCTGCTGGGAGCCGAATGGATCCTCCGAAGAAGACACGACCTGCCATGACCAACGCCTCTCAAGAGTCCTCCTTTAAATCGTGCCTGCACGCCGTCTGGCGCCGCACGCAGCGCAAGCATTTTAGCGCCGGTCTCCTGGCCGTTTTTCGCTGGGGCATCCCGCTCTTTTTCGTTGGCATGGTCATCGACCGCTTCGCCTACCTGCCGGGCGCAGGACGGGCCGTGATCTTGTTGATCCTCCTGCTTGTGTCCTTCTATCAGGCTTGGAAAAACGGTTGGCGGAACCTCCGGCGCTTTGATGCCACGCAAGCTGCGCTGGACATCGAAACCCAGCACGGGGGGTTCGAGAGTCTTCTCGTTACCGCCGTGCAGTTCGGGAACACCGGATCTGATTCCGGGACCTCGAATGCACTTCTGGAAGCGACCAAGCGGAAGGCCGAGAGCGCCGCGCAAGGGGTGGAACCCGCGAAGGTTGTCAACTTTCAAGCTCTTCGGATTCCGGTTCGGGTGGCTTTGGTCCTCGCTGTGATGGTGCTGGTCTTCGCTGTGCTCAGGGGACCCTTTCTTGCGGTAGGATTGACCCGCATTTTCGCCCCCTGGACGACAGTCGCCTATCCGACCAAGACCAAGCTCGATCTTGGGGCAGGGGACCTTGTCGTAAAAGAGGGGGATCGCGCCCAAATTTTGATCGGGGTGTCCGGAGTGATTCCCGATCGGGCAAAACTTTTCCTTCGCACCGGCGAAGGGAGTCCCCGGGAATTGGAACTCGAGATCACCGACGGCAGTTGCGAATACATCCTTGCCTCCGCCTCCCGTGATTTTAGTTACCGGATTAAGGCCGGTGACGCGCGGAGCGAGTGGCATCAAGTCCGCGTAATCAACGCGCCGAGGATTGAGAAAGTGCAGGTCGGGCTCGAGTTTCCCACTTACCTCGAACGCCCGGCCGAGACGGTCGAGGCGTTAACCCTGACCGTACCTCAGGACACCCGGCTCCACTGGGATCTCACTCTCGATCGCCCCATCCGTGAGGTGATGCTCAACCGTGACGGCAAAGAACCACTTCCGCTGCAGGTGACCAACGAGGGCCGTCAGGTTGTCATTGAGGAAGAGGTGGAGGCCTCCCGGGGTTACAGTTTCTCGTGGGTGGAACAGGAACACGGGTTCGAATTCACAAGCCCGCGCTATTACCTTCAGGTGGCCTCTGACCAGCCGCCGCGGGTTGAATTAACTTCACCTGAATCGAATCTCGTCGGGATGATCGGTCGCCCGCTCGGCCTTGCTGTCCGCGTCCAGGACGATCACGGCATTGGCTCAACAGCCGTTGCCTATCGTGTGAACCAACGTGATGAAACAGCCGTTGAACTCAAGCTCTCCCCTCAGGGTGGGCAGGGCGAGCAGCCCATCGACTGGGACTACCGGGAGACACTACCCGACCTGAAAATCGGCGACACCGTATCCTTCACCCTGGAAGTCAGCGACCGTTACCCGGGGCAGAACGGCCCGCATGTCGTTCGCTCGGAGACACGGCGGATGACATTCCTCTCCAAAAAGGATTATCTCGAACAGATTCAGAAGAAGAAAGACCGCCTGCTCTCGCGCGTTCAGACGACATACCGCCAACAGCGCGCGGCGTTTGATAGCGTGGGCAACCTTGAACCGGCCACCGACGGCTATATGCAGGCCTGTCAGGTCGAAGCGATCCGGCAAGAACTGCTGCGGGACCAGCTCAAGGGGATTGCGAAACAGTTGAAGGACTTGTTCGATGATCTGGCCGTGAACAAGGTCTCGGATGCGCCTGAGGGAGAGTCGCTCGACTACGTTCGGACAGCGTTACTCAGCATCGCGGATAAACACCTGGCAAACGCGGCATCCCGCCTGCGACACCAGTCCGGCGTCGCAGGGGGCGATACGCAGGAATCACCCGACCCTGCATTCGCAGCACGTGCCGTCAATACTGCCGCCCGGGAGTTGGGCAGCCTGGTCTTGCTCCGATCCATTGATTCGGCCCAGGAAGTCTACGCCCGGGAAGCCCGCATGCTGGCGCAGATTCAAGCGTCCTTGCGATGGCGAACCGTCCAAGCCAAATCGGCCGGGTCGGGAGTCTCTCTCTCCAAAGAACAAAATAAGCTGGCGGAGTGGACCCATCGCCTGATCGCCGATCTTCAAAGTGGGATGCAGTATAAGAAGCGACCGTTGGCCGTTCTCCGGTTGATTCAAAGTGTCAAGGATTTGCAGACTGCCAAGACGGAAGAACGGATGCGTCAAGCTGCTGTATTGATCACGCAAGGCCAAGCCGATCAGGCGGAGCGTCTTCAGGCCGGGTTGGTCACGACCTTGCTCGATGCGGAGTTCAGTGTGCGCCTCAGTGGGGCATACTCGACGCTGATCAAAACCCGGGATCAGATGCGTTTGCTTGTCAATGTCCAGGCGATGCTCCGCGAACAGTGTGTCGGCATGTCAGCGCAAACCTTTGAGGCACGTGGCACTCAAGTCGCACAAGCCCAAAAACAGCTTCGCAAGCGCCTGCTGACCTTGCTTCTGCCGACCGTTCCTGCGCCGCGCTCCCAGTTGTTTGATGAAACTTTGCCGCAAGCGCCCCCGGTTCAAACCCTGTTGAAGGGAGCCGATCGCGCGATGGCCGACGCGATTGAACAATTCGCTGTCGGTCAACAGGACGCGGCGATCTCACAGCAGCGCGAAGCAGAGCAGGCCCTGACCCACTTGGCGGAGCTCGTGGATCGTTGGTCCGTGGAAATGGGGATTCAGACGCTAGGCCTAAGTACGCTGGTCGCCGTAACAGGCGAGCGCCTAGCTCTCATCGAGGATTACGAAGCGAAGGTGGTTTCACTGCTTGAGAAGACCGATATCGCTGCGGCAGAGGAGCAGAAAATCGATGGTCTGGCCGAGCCTCAACTTCTACTAACCGAGGAGCTGTCGGCATTCAAAGGCGACCTCTTGAAGCAAAGCCAGTCGAATCCGGATCAAGACATCCCGCCACTGCTAAGCCGGATGGAGCGGGCGGAACGAGCGCTGCGTGGTGCGGTAGCGTCACTGAAGGCGAACGACGCCGACCAGGCGATCGGCCACCAGGAGCAAGCGGCCGATATCCTGGCCGAGGCCTTTGCGATCGTTACCACGCAAAACGAAGAGCTCGGATTGCTTCAGAGTTTGCTGATGTTTCAGCGATCGGTTGGGTTTGCCAATGGCTATATGGCTGACATCGTTGCCGAGCAGTGGGACATGATCGCGGCGACCAAGGCCTTGAAATCAGACGACGCCTCGGATCTGCTGCCGATGCTCGCCAATCTGAGACGCTGCATGGATGATATCGCGCCCTTGCTGGACTTAGTGGCCGAGAGAGTGGATGCCGGCTCGCCGTTGGTCTTCGCGGCCTCGGACCTGGATGATGCTGTGGCTTCTCTGGAAATCGGCGACAAGCTCGACGCTCTTGATGCTCAAGACGTCGCGGCCGAATCACTTGAACAAGTAAATACGCTGGTCAAGGCGGTGAAATCGCAGACCGGCTATGTTGCTGAGATTATTGAATTTCTGCATGCCTCCGTCGCGGATACCGCCATGCTGGAATACGAGCAAGAAGAGTTAATGCGCAAGACCCGGTCGGCCACGCCGGCGCAATTCAAAGCCCTGGCAGGGCGGCAGCGTGAGTTGCTTGCCAAGGCAGAAAAAGAGGGAGAAATCCTCGCGAATGTTACCGGGATGTCAACGTATGCCGAGCCTGCCAAGCAGATGCGGGAGGCCTCGGCGCGGCTGGAATCGAACGACGCTCCGGTGGCGATCGAGCAGATGGAGCTTGCGGGGACGGCGCTCAAAGAGAACGCCGAATCCTTGTTTGCGGTGATCAGCATGCTCCACGGCCTGCCGGGTATCGAGATCATGGCTTTTACCGATCCGGACGTTGAGCGATTGCTTGATGTGCTGGCCGTTGCCAGTGCGCACAAGGTGTTGTTCCGGGATACGAATGGCGCCGAGCCGCAGACGATCAAAGCCTTGGCGGCGCAGCAAGGCGAACTCGCGACGCGTTGCCAGGAACTCTCCCGGGTGGGCGAGCCACACGCGATGCTCAAGACCGCATCCGAACAGCTTGTTGCGGCCGCCACGGCCATGCAGTCGTCCGACCGGGACGCCGTCAAACACAGCCAGAAAGTGGCGATGCAAACGCTGCGGCATTTCATCGTTGAACAGGCACTGATCCTGGAGACCGCCGCGCCGCCGGCGTCGGCCACCCCAGGGGACCCGGACGATGGCGGAGAGGGCAGTGACGGCGAGTCGGCTTTTGCCGCCGGGTTCATCTCCGATTTTGTGAGCGGTGAAGCGCCCAAAGACCAGCGAACGGGGTGGAAAGTTCGGGGCGACCGTAACCGGGCCGCACTGAATCAGAACTTCGCACGCGAGCTGCCTTTGGAATACCGCGGCTTGTTAAAAAACTATTATGAGAGGGTTGCAGAATGAATATGATCAATAATCGCAAACAGTGTTATCTGACCACGGCCCTGTGCTTTGTCACGGCCGGTTTTATCACGGGGCCACTTGCCGCGCAGGAAAAGCCTGCGGATGCCCCTTTAGCCGTCGAAGTCCCCGCCACCGCGGAAGCCGAGGCACCCGAGATGACCGAGCAGGCTGAAAAGGCCATCGAGCGTGGTCTGAAATTCCTGATCTCCAGCCAGAATAAGGACGGCTCATGGTCTTCGAAGGATCCAGCAAAGGGTGGGGGTGGGGGATACGCGATCGCCGGCACCAGCCTCGGGCTGATGGCGTTCATGGTCGAGGGCCACTTCCCTGGTTTCGGTCGCTACGGCAAGGCGTTGGATCGCGCGAAGGACTATCTGCTCAAAAGATCCGAGGATTCCCCAACAGGTGCCATGGGCGTGAAGATGTATGAAATCGGCCTGTTCACCATCGCGATGTCCGAGCTTTGGGGAATGACCAGCGACCCCGATGACAATAAGAAGATTCAGGTGTCGTTGGAGCGGGTCGTCGAGGTCATCTTACGATCGCAGAGCCCGCTTGGCGGCTGGCGCTACGCGCCCCGGCCGGACGCCGGGCAGGACACGTCGGTTACCGCGATGGTTTTTGTCTCGCTTGCATCAGCGCGTGAGGCGGGCGTCCTGGTGCCGGCCGAAACGATCGAAAGATTGACCGGCTACCTCCGCGATCAGGCCTTCGACGAGCAGAGAGGTGGCTTCGGCTACCAGGGCAAAGGCTACACCATCGCCTGCACCGCCGGGGGCGTGTATGCCGCGCAACTCGCGGGCAACCGCGACACCGAATGGGTCTCGGCAGCGCTCAGCTCCCTTGAAAACGACCCGAAGATGTTTTCGAGAAAAGACAACGGCCATTTCTACTACTCGCACTACTACGCGATGCAGGCGATGGTCCAGGCTGGCGAAGAACACTACGCCAATTGGTATCCCAAGATCCGGGACTCGCTTCTCGCACTGCAGCAGCCCAACGGGTCGTGGCAGGAGCAGGAGCAGGATTACCCTCACAAGACGCCCATGTCGATCATCATCCTTGGGACCCCGAACCGGTATATTCCCGTCTATCAACGCTAAAGTGAGAGTATCTCAGATGATCAATCACATTCGTCAATCTAACCCGTCCGGGCGTTTGCGGCGTCTTGTTTTCCTGCTTGTCCTGACCCTGAGTCAGTCGGCAAGCGCAGGAACAGGCACAAAGAAGACCGGCAAGCACCTGTTCATCCTCTCGGGCCAATCGAACATGACCGGGACGGTCAAGGGGGCGTTCGCGGCTCGTGTTGAGAAGCGTTTTGGTAAGGAAAACGTCGTCGTCGTGATACGTCAGAAATCGGGCCGCGGCATCCGATTCTGGGTCGCCGACTACCGGCAACCCACCGGTCGCGGTCTGACCGACAAGAAGATGAGTTCCAATGGTCAGGAATACAAACCCCTGATCGAGACCGCATTGGCCGCCTCCAAAGATAATTCCTTCGAGACAGTCAGCTTCATTTGGATGCAGGGCGAATCGGACGCAAACAACCGCCTCTCCGAGGTCTACGAGGAGAGCTTTATCAAATTGGTCGACCAACTCAAAAAGGATCTGGGTCGTGATGACCTGCAGTTTGTGATCGCCCGCATCAACGACTACGCCCGAAGCAGACCAGACAACGATCACTGGCACCGCGTCAGGGAGACTCAGGTCACGCTGGGCAAGACCCCGGGCAACGCCTGGATCGATACGGATGACCTCAATGGCGGCGATGCCAACAAGCCCGACGGTGACATCCATTTCCCCACAGAAGGAGCCGTCGTCCTTGGCCAGCGATTCGCCGACAAAGTCATCGAACTGATCACCAAAAAATAGACACCAGTTTAAATCGGTGAAATAAACTATTTCCTGACGTAATATTGAAAAAACTTACTCCCATGAATAAATTTCCCCGAATGATTATCACCTTGCTTGTCTTGGCCAGCGCAAGCGTAGGAGCTTTGCCCGCGATGGGGCAGGATCAGGCTGACTCGATCTCCGGCGATGAAATCGTCGCGCTGAACGCCAAGCTGGCCAAGGCCGGTGAGGCCGCGTCCGCAGCCAGGAAAAAACTCGCGATCAGGCGTGTGATCCGTGAGGGCGAAGCGCTGCTCAAAAAAAATTCATCCGCGCCCAATCGCTACGAAGCTCTGAGCATCCTCTTTCGCAGCCAGCAGTCTCTGTTCAGCTTGGACAACTCGGCGACAAATCGGAAAGCCCTTCTGGCGACCTGTGAAAAGCTCGCCGCCGCGCCGAACGAATATGCAGCGCTGCGCCTCGATGCCGACCTCTTGCTGACGCAGGCCAAGTCGGCGCGGCAGGGGGCTGACACCCACGCCCGCTCCGATGCGCTCCGTCCCTTGGTCGAGCGCTACCGGGACACCGACGTCGAGGCAAAGGTCATCCGGATCGCCATGATCATGTCGCTGGAGTTCGGCAACACCAAGCTGGTCAACGACCTCCGGAAGGTTGTCGCCCAGCGCTTCCCAGGCGACATGGATCTGATCAACTTCCAGCGTGAGAAGCTGGCGGGCCAAGTGTTTGGCGCGCCGTTCATCGGTGCCTTTGAACGGGGTGATGGCAAGGTGGTGCGATTCCCGATGGACTTTCTTGGCACAACGACCGTGCTCTATTGCTGGTCGAAAGAGAACGACGGACTCGAAGATCTCAAGGCACTGGCCGCCGACTGGAAGAAGGCCAAAGTTGAGCTGAAGGCCGCCGGGCGGTTCCAGATCGTCAGCATGAACATGGACGATCTGCCGGATGCCGGTGAAGAAATCTTGCGCGGGCTGGGGCTCGACTGGCAGGCGCTTAAAATGGCCAAAGGCCAAGACAATCCAATTTACCAAACTTACATCAAACGCGACACGCCGACCATTCTGATCGTGAGTCCGACCGGATATGTCGCGCTGTATCAGTCGGGGGGGCGCAGCAATAGAACCTATGAACGTCGGTTGCAATCGATGATGGCCAGCGCATGGGCAAGACCAGACTATTCCAGCCAGCTCCAGTCGGTCTTCAGCGGCGAGATTCTGGTCATGGATCCCCAGAGAGATTATGATCCCGCCGCGCCACCGGAATACAAAGCTCTTGCCTCGGGTGATTCGGCCAAGCTGCCCCGCACCGCCGCGTCGGTTCCCGAGGACAAACTCCGAGCGATCCAAGCGTGCTTTGTTGATCCGCCGCTGCGTTACAGCACATCATACGACCAGATCATTACGAATTATAAAAAGGCCGATACGCTCTGTCGTGCTGCAATCGCGGCGTATCCGAGGGCCCCTGATCTGTGGATCGTGCGCAACCGACGCATCAGTGCCTTGATGGGTTTGTGGAAGACGCGCGGCGATCAAGATGCATTTGCCTCTGCCGTGGCTGAAGCGAAGGACGCAGTCGAGGGCAGCTACCCGCCGGGCACCGATGTGGTGGCACGGCTCTGTTTGGCAAGGGAGGCGCTTCGTGCTGCCGCCGCCGATCCCAAAGCGATCATTGAGGACTTCATCAAGGCGGCAGGAGGGCAGCAGGCGACCGGCCCGACACTCACCGCGGCCTCGCTTCTCGCGCTGGATTCCGGCGACCGGCTGCTGCACGATCAGTACCGTCGAACCTTCCTGGACAAGCACGCCGATGACCCGACGATGTGGACCGCGACCGCGTTCCTGCTGGATCGCTATCACCGCTACTGGCAATACCACCCGCCCTATACCGCTGGCTGGACTTATGGCCGACGCCAAGGACATTTCCTCGCCATCGGCACACCCGAAGAGGCGCAGCGCACCTTTCAGACCGAGTTGAAAACGCTCGATGACAAGACGGTCAAAATCCCCGAGTCATCCGACGGCAAGTGGACCGTGATCTCGTTTGTCCCGACGGCTGCGGGTAATGGGTATCTGCAGCGTTATGCCGCCTTCGTTGCTGGTCGCCCCTTTGAAGATACCAAGCTGATTACCGCAGTCCTGGATGACGATGCCGATGCGGCACGTAAATTACTCGAAGAGAAGAAGCCCGACAGCTTCCCGACGCTACTCGTACCCGGTGGGTTGAAGAACCCGATCATGCGTAAGCTCGGTATCCTCACAGATGAGGAAAATCCCAGAAATAACATTCTGATGCTCCGGCCCGATGGCAGTATTGCAGCCGCGCTATCGGGGCTGACTATGGGCGCTCAAAAGGGCTCTGTGATTCAGAACGTGATTGAGTTTCATGACGAAAAAATGATTGATGAAGCGCTGGGCCGCGGCGATCTCGATGAGGCCAAGCGTCTGGCCTTCGCGCTCGCGCCTGTCGAAGTTCCGACGGCGCCGGGTGATAAACCGAAGAAGCCTGCCAAAATCTCGATCCCGCATCTGCGCAGTCGGGCCAAGGTTTACCTGGCGATGGGGGATCCAAAGGCCGCCTATGCCGACGCCGAACAGGCCTACTTGGCGGTCAACATCGCCGCCGGCTATATCAGCATGCGAACGGACGAACTGGAAGAGACCGAAGCACTCAAAGCAACCATTCTCACCGCGCTGGAACAGGCAGGGTTAAAGTAGTCGTATTCTCACATGGCGTTCTTCGACAAGTTCCGTAAGTAGAACGCGGTTACCATAGCTTGGCGGAATACTTAAAAGAGAAACCACTCGACAGCCAAACGCTGATTTTTCCGGGGGCTATCGCGAATTCGCTCAGCCAGAAATTGGGTGTTCTGGACGAAGCTGTGGGACTCCTGAACGCCCTTCAAAAGATGCGGGACGAGGCGATCCGTTAGTTACAAGTCACTTGGAGCGGTAAATGACAGGTGCCTGATCTTCGAGACGTAAGGGTGATCACTTCCATCCGGATGAAAAAACAGATGAAGATTAAAAATCACGTCATCGCTACCGCGCTTCTTGTCGGCACGGTAACAGCAACTTCTCTTACCTCGTCGGAACTCGAGACCTGGAAGACCACACGGGCTTCCGGTGACTACCTTGCGATCGCCCGGTCCTACGCCGACTCTATGATCACGCATGGGCGGGACGTTTATGGCGAAAAGCCGACGCCCTTGTTTGTGACCGGATTGGACCGGCGCACGGGGATGAAAATTTCACCGCCTTTTGCCCATGTGAAGCGCAAGCCGTTCATGCCGGGGTGGGAGCGGGATCGCGAATTGCGAGGGTCGGATCGAAACTACGGGCAGGCGGATCCTCTCGATCAGTTGGTCTTGCTCAAACTCATGCATCGCTTGAGCGAGGCCACCGGCGAGAAACACTACGCCGCCGAGGCCGACAAGACGGCGGCCTGGTGGATGGCGAATGCACAGTCTCCGATCGGGCTCTACCCGTGGGGCACGCACACCCACTGGAACGTCGAGAAGGACAGCGGGGCCGGGCAGTTTGAATTCAATCACGTCTGGCCGTTCTGGAAGCTAAATCCCGAAGCTCTGCAGAAGTATGCCATGGGGCTATGGGATCACTACATCCGGGACAAGGAGACCGGTGACTTCAATCGTCATGCCCACTCCCACAAGCACGGCCCCGGCGGCGGCATGGAATTTCCCTGGCCGGGCTCGGCGATGATTGCGACCTGGGCCGAAGCGTATCTGGCCAACCCCGACCCCGAGTATGTGCGGGCGATCAGCACCGTTTTGAAACGCTGGGAGAGCCTGCGCGATGAGAACAACCATCTCGCACCGTGCAGTGATTACGGCGAGTGGGCATGGTACTTGGGTTACATGACCGCCGCCAATCGACTGGATGATTTTGCCGACCGAATTGAGCCGAAAGAGCCGGAACTGGCAAAGAAGATGCGCGATTACGGACGCAAGAATGACGCGGCCTACCTCAAGGTCTCGGACAAGCTGCTCGACGTGAAAGGCGTCGGACCGGTGATGAGCTACCTGCGTGCAACAGGCGACTATAACCCGGAGCGATTGGATATTATCGGTGGCCCCTGGCAGGACCGCAAGGACTACGCCGGATTTGCGGTGATGCTGCACGAGCGCATGAAACGCAATGACTCTCCGGACCTTCAGAAACGGTACCGCCAAGCCGTGTTGGATACCGCCGAGATCTATCTGAGCATCAACCCCGAAGTGCAGTGGAGTGTCTGGGGTGTCAATGTCGCCAATGCCATCCGGCTGATGCTGGCGGCACATGAACTCACCGGCAACCTTGCCTACCTGCATCGTGCTGATCACTTCGCAGATCTGGCTGTCGATCTCTTCCTCGATGATGCGTCGCCACTCCCGAAGCTCACCAGTCAGGATGATTACTATGAAATTGAGTCGGTCACTGATCCGTCCGGCGATGTCTGGATGTTGGTCGCTCTGGAGGTGCATGAACGGCTTGCCAAACTGGACGAGCCGTCGAAGGGCCCCGCGCCCGGGCGCATGACAAGGGGCCGTGACCTTCCAACGCTGAGCAAGGCGATGCGAGAAGCGATCGCGCAGAAGCAGGGCGCGGTATGGGATTGTACGACACTCGCAAGACCTTCCGCAAGCGTGTCGCTGGCCTACGGCACGAACGATGAGAAGACGCTATTTCTCTCCCGGCGTGAGGCGGGCTTCAGTTCCACAAAGGGACTGGCTGCCGACTCCCTCGAACTCATCGCCTCCGATTACCTCAACAAAATTCCATCCCTTGAAGAGGCCAAATCATTCAACGGGCCATACCGCCGCAAGTTCTCCGGCAAGCACCGGGAACCGAGCACGGCCACCTACGGCGGCTTCAAGGATGTCTTGAATCAAGCCGAGCTGCGGTTGGTTAATCACGGAACACTAGCGGCCAAGGTCACGGTCACCACCACCTTTCATGACAGTTGGGACGACCGCGAGACCAAGGAGCAAACCGTCACCATTAAACCCGGCAAGCAGGTTTTGATCGCAGTCGACTCACCTGCAAAACGCTTCATCCGTCGCTTGGATTTTAAAATCGACACGGTTGGATCCGTAAAGCTGACTCACGTTGCGTTCGCCATGACACCACGCAGCAAGTTGAATCCGCTATCACCCGGGGCTGATCTTTCTGCCTTCGACAAGGTAACGCCGAAAAGGGCGCCCGTTCTTTCCGAAGAAGCCATCGTCTTTCTGATCGCCGGACAATCCAATGCCGGAGGAGTCGCCGCCTTTTCTCCCGAGACAAATGAGAAAGCGGGCATGGCAAAAAAGCATCCGACCATTCCCGGTTCGACTGCGAAGGAAGTGGGGATTCCAATCACCGTGAAGGCCTATCCGCGAAGTTTCATCTGGGGACGCGGTTTCGAGCAACTCACGCCCGGCAAGAACCTGAAGGGAGGATACCATGATCCCAATCGCCACGGCATCGAACTTCCCATGGCCATGCTACTCGAGAAAGAGTTTCCCGATGCCGACAAATTCTTCATCAAGCACGGCCCGGGTGGTCACAACCTGCACACGCAGTGGAAGGCGGGTGTCGGTCCCGACTACAGGAATTTTAAAGGCCAACTCGATGGGGCGATGGGGGACTTGAAGAAACGCTACCAGAAGGTCCGTGTCATCGGTCTCTACTGGGATCAGGGTGAATCCGACCGTCCCAAGGCGAACGAATACGGCAGGAATCTACGCACGCTCTTCGCGGCGTTCCGCAAAGACACCGGATTCACGGACCTGCCGATCTTCGTTCGCAAGCACCTCTTCCAACACGGCGACGAGACCTTTACGCCCATTCTCGCGGCGCAAGTAGAGGTCACGAAGGAAGACCCTCATGCCCACCTGTTGGATCTTGATCTCGGCACCAAGGAAAAGAACTTCAAGGCCTGGGCGTGGACCGACAACAACGGCCACCTCAGCAGCAAGGCGTATCTGGAATTGAGCAAAATGGTCTTGGCAACTTCTGAAAAATAGAACGATGAGAATTATAACGATGATGATTGCCGGCACTCTGCTGTCATTGGCAACGGGGATCGCCGCACCGCCCGCGGGCTGGCCGCAGGGCGTGGAAGCAATCAAGTATGCCGCGAGCGTTGACCAGACAAAGCAACCCGCGATGACTTACGGAGCCAAGGCCACAACGAAGCGGCCCTTGCTGGTCGGGCTTCATCCGTGGTCGGGTGCTTATGATTCGGCCACGGACGACGCAGCTTATGCCGCTTGGTGTATCGAGAACGACTGGCACTTCATCCATCCTCACTTCCGGGGACCCAACTGGACGCCCGACGCCTGTGGGTCGGAAAAGATGGTGCAGGATATCCTGGACGCCGTGGATCACATGAAGAAGAAACACGATGTGGACCCTGATAGAGTCTACTTGGTGGGCGTTTCCGGTGGTGGTCATGCGGCACTGCTGATGGCCGGGCGGGCGCCTGAGGTTTGGGCCGGAATCTCGGCATGGGTTCCGATTTCTGATATCCGCGCCTGGTGGGAAGAGAAGAGCCGGGGGAAGAAGTCCAAGTATGCGGGGCACATCGAAAAGGCGGTTGGCGGGCAGCCCGACAAAAACGCCGAAGCGGCTGAAGAATGTCGCAAGCGCTCACCGGTGACTTATCTTGCCCGGGCGTCCGGGGTGAATCTCGACATCAACGCCGGGGTGACCGACGGGCGCAGCGGAAGTGTTCCCTTCACCCATTCCCTCAACGCCTTCAATGCGGTGGTCGCCAAACCAGAGCGCTTGTCTCCCGGGTTCATCCGGGACTTTTATGCTCAACAGAAGGTCCCCGCCGGCACGCCTGAAGCGAAGCACGACCCTCTCTATGGCAAGAAGTCGGTCATCTTTCGCAAGGTCTCCGTGAACGCCCGCGTGACGATCTTCCGGGGCGGACACGAAATCATTCAACATGCTGCGCTCACCTGGCTTGCCGCTCAGCGCAAGGGGACGCCTGCGGCGTTTTAATCATCACCCGAAGAACCCGGACGACTACGCGATCGGCGTGGCCACCAGCAAGGATGGCATCAATGCGCCTCTCATGCCTCTTTTTTAAAAGACTGCGCACATTGTGCCACGAGGGCTCCCGCTTTTGGGGTGGGGTGTTTGAAGGCTGTCTCTTATACACATCTGACGCTGCCGACGATCTACTCTGTGTAGA
>OJIS01000279.1_pt1 | contig 18024 bp, 11 predicted proteins | sample 1595671 | NCBI WGS metagenome assembly OJIS01 (sample SAMN05416814, study PRJEB24817) | seawater metagenome | isolation source: Sea water | place: Canada:Atlantic | collected 2013-07 | reverse complement strand
TCTACACAGAGTAGATCGTCGGCAGCGTCAGATGTGTATAAGAGACAGGCCCAAGTGAGGGGCAGCGTCTTCCAGAGGTGGACGTCGAGCGCAAGGAACGAAATTGCTCCGATGAAGGCCAACATGATGGCTAGATGAGTGACCAGCTTGCCGTCTTGAAGCAAAGTGGACACACGGTCGCCGAGCTTACGAAGTGATCCAACGAGGGCATTGAAGATCGCGTCGAAGGAAACAGGAAGCTTTGCCGTGCTTTGAGAATTTTTCAGAAACTGGGTGACTACGAGAGATAGGGCGATGGCTCCCAGACTCATCAAAAGCGCGGGAGTCCAACCATACCAGAATTTGTAGGAAGCGCCATTTGCGGCGCCGAGTGAGGTGGCCGCTTTGGCCAAAAATTGGCCGGGAAGGGCGAGAGCGAGAACGACGGCGAGGGATGCGAGAGCGGGAAAAAGCGTCGCGGCGGTCATTCCCCACGGAACCTTTGCGTCTTCGGCGGATTTCGGCCCTGTCCCCGTCTTCATCACGGAGAAGATGATCCGAAATCCAATCGACAGAACACCTGCAGCGACCAGGGCGATGGCGATGGCGAAGGCCGGTGAATAGGCCCAGGCAGCTTTGAGCAGATATTCCTTCCCCAGAAAACCGGGGAGCGGAGCAATCCCGATGAGGGACATGGAGGAAACGAGGACTACCGCGCCGGTGACCGGAAGAAGGCGGGCGGTGCCCGAGAGCTGATTGATGTCACGGGTTCCAAATCGCTTTTCGAGATTGCCGGCAGCGAGAAAAAGCGGTGCTTTGTATAGGGCATGTCCGGTCAGCAAAATGACGAACCCGAGGAGTGCGGCGGGAGTTCCGATTCCAGCGAGGATTGTCAAAAAGCCCAAGGCAGCAAGAGTGGTGCAGGCCAGAAGAGTCTTCAAATCGGTGGCGCGAAGTCCTCGCATCAAGGAACAGATCACGGTTAGGAGGCCGGAGGTGGTCAGGACCGGAGTCCAATAGGGATGGGCGCTGAGGACCGGAGCAAGGGTGCCCATCAGAAAAACACCCGCTTTCACCATGGTCGCGGAATGGAGATAGGCCGAAACGGGAGTCGGCCCGACCATGGCGTTAGGGAGCCAGAAGTGGAAAGGCCACTGCGCGGACTTGGTCATGGCACCGGCCATAATTAAAATCACGGCCGCAGTAGGGAGTGAATCAGGTTGACTGGAAAGAATGGCAGAAAGCGAAGATGTTCCGAGGCTTCCGTGGAGGATGACGAATCCCGCCAGGAGTGAAACTCCACCTGCCATCGTGATCAGCAAGGCTTGGGAAGCATTCTTCCGGGACTTCTCCAAATCATTGTGAAACCCAACGAGAAGGAACGAGAGTAAGGAAGTGCCCTCCCAAAATAAAAAAAGCAGGTAGAGGTTGTCGGACCAAATCACGCCCAGCATCGCCGTCGTGAAGAGCCCCAGGAGAGTCAATAGCGAGGGGAGTCGATGATGCTTCGCGAAGTAGGCACAGGAATAAAGGTGGACGCAGCCGCCCAAGAAAAGAATGAGGACTCCGAACCAAGCTGAGAACGCGGTGAGACGTAGCGAGAAGGAGACTCCGAGTTCGGGAACCCATGGGATCGACCAAAGCAATTCGGTATCGTTCGAAATCCTCCCAAGGAGAAGGAGGGCTCCCGTAAAGAAGATGACAGCGAGCGCGACGCCGGTGCCATGAGCATGGCGCCGGACCCATCCGGGGAAGAAACCAGCAAGAAGTGCCGTGGTAAGAGGGAGGGTAAGCAGAAGGAAATATGAATCCATTGTCCTTAGCAAAAGAGAGGGCCGAGGTGAGCTACAAAGTTCGTCTTATGGGAGCCATTAGCTGGATTTATGGGGCAATGATAGGAAGTAACACTCACTTTGATCGAGAACATGAAAACACGAAACGAATTTCGAGCAACTAAAACAACGCGATGAATGTTGGAAATCCAGAAAAGCCCTCGGATTCAAGGGGTTATCGGGGGATTTGTCCTGTATTTCAACAATGGACACTGCCTGCAGGTCAGAAGCAGGACCAACAAAATCACCAAGAAAGCGATCCTCTCATGGGAGTGTTTCCGGCCCTGTGATACATGAAAAATAATTCGTGCAAAAATTAACGTTTAATGCAAAATCCCCAACGTCAGGGCGAGATGCCCACAACCCCCCAAACCACCGAATCGTGTCCCAAACTGAAACTGATAGTAGCGTGCGCCTCTACATGCGCGAGATCATGAAGACTGAACTTCTCACTCCCGAACAGGAGGTCGAATTGGCTTCTCGAATTAAGATGGGCGATGACAAGGCCCGGGAGATTATGATCAAAGCCAATCTTCGCCTCGTCGTGAAGCTGGCCCGGGATTACTCGAACTACGGGGTTCCATTGCCTGACCTGATCTCCGAGGGAAACATCGGCCTGATGAAGGCTGTTGAGAAATTTGATCCCGCGAAAGGCGGCAAGCTAAGCACCTACGCAGGCTGGTGGATCAAACAAGCCATCAAACGCGCGCTCGCAAATCAGGGTAAAACCATCCGCCTTCCAATCCACCTTGTCGACAAACTCGCCAGAGTCCGTCGTATCACAGCGATGCTGACCGAGGAACTGGGTGAAGAACCGACCGACGAGATATTGTCCGATGTTCTTGGGATTCCAGAAAGGAAGCTCTCGATGCTAAGGCAAGCATCCCAGCGTCCAGCATCTCTTGACGCTCCGGTCTCAGACGATTCAGTCTCAACCTATGCGGACATGATCGGCGATGAAAACGCCACCAGCCCACTCGACAATCTTACGAACAAGAACTATCTCGACGAGTTGGACGACATGCTGGAAGTCTTGGACGAACGTGAGACTGAGATTATCGACTCACGCTTCGGTTTGAACGGCAAGAAGGTCATGACGCTCGAGGAGATTAGCCACAACTTTGGCGTCAGCCGTGAAAGGATCCGTCAGGTGCAAAACGCCGCTATCGGAAAAATGCGTAAGGCACTGAGCAAGAAAGAAAAGAGTCCAAAGGCGCTCGTGCCTGCCGCTGCTCTTTAGCCTTCTGTCTCAGCACGAAGAAAATGCCTTGGTCCTAAAGAACCAAGGCATTTGAAATTTCAGGTGAGCGAAGAAATCAACCCGAACCTGGACGATCTATTTGTGATCCTCGGCGTAATGCTTCTTGAGGGAGTCGCGGGCGAAGTCGTTGTTGAGATCACGCCAGACGAGGTGGGCGTGGTTGGCATCGTTCTGGGTGTTGGCGTATTCGATGATAAAATCGACGCCCTGAATGCGGAAGTAATGCCCGGCATTTCTTTCAAGAGAGCCAGCCCAGGCGAAGTGAAGTTTTTTGCGCTGGGTGGTGTTGATTTTACGCAAGGAATCGTTGATGATTTCCTTTCGTTGCATTGAGGCTACGCCATCGATGATGGCCAGAAGTTGCTTCATTTGTTCGCCATTGAGTTTGTCCGAGGTGACACCCGCCACTTCCTGAGCTTTCGCGGTGCTATCCTGGGCAGTCAGGATTTCCTTGGGAGGTTTTTCGGAGAAAACGGGAGAAAGTCCGGCTTTAATGAGATCATTGGTGAAGGCACGGCCGGCATCCTCAATCTCACCAAGTGGGCGAAGCCCCTTAAGTGGTCCTTTTTTAAGCTCGGCAGGATTGGTTCCAAAGAAAGCAGGAAGTCCGATCACCTTGTCGCCCAGGAGTGAGAAATTCAGCGAGAGATGGTGTCCCTCAAAGCGCCAGCCCCAAGGTTTGGTCGGAGAAGGGGATCCGAAGATTGCGATGGAGTATTTCTCGGTGTTGCGGACCTCGGGATCGCCACCCCGGCTTCGGAGGATCTCTTCGAGGGTCATGATTTGGGTCGCGGTCAGAAGGCCTTTTTGAGTGAGGCCGGTTCCGAGAAGACCAAAAGCGAGGTGCTGCTGATGAGGCTTGAGGGAATCGAATCGCACACCTTCACGATCCATGGGGACGAAATGCCAGTTTTCGCGCTCCTTGTTTTTGAAGTCGAACTTGGCTGCTTTACTTTGGGGCTCATCAAGACTGGCAAGGAATACCGTGGCAGCCTTGTTCATTTCATCGGCAGCCGGATTATGGTTGTGTCCCTCATGGGCAAATACGGCGGATGTTAACGTCGCGAGAAGAATTGGAAATCTCATACCGCAAGAATACTGCGCGCAACGGTGAAATAAATCACCATTCCTGAAACATCGACAATTGTTGTGATCGCAGGTGAAGCCACGACGGCGGGATCCATCTTAATGGCGCGTGCTCCAATGGGCAAAAGAGCGCCGATTAAGGTCGACGTTGCCACCTGGACGGCGATGGCAATGGCAACCGTAAGTCCGAATTGTGTGAAGTTAACCCCCGCAGGAAGGGTAAATTGAAGGGCGGGAGGGGCAAAAACCGCGAATATCCCAATAATAACACCCAAAAGAGCACCCAAAAGCAGCCCCAGTCGCATTTCTTTCCAAGCAACCCGGGAGGTGTCTTCGGGATCGAGTTCGCCGAGGGCCATGGCTCGAATGACCATGGTCGAGGCTTGGCCTCCGGTATTTCCACCAGCGGCGACCACCATCGGGAGAAACAGCGAGAGGAGATAAATCTGCGTCAGGGTATGTTCGAATCGCATCATGACGAAGCCGGAAAGGATCGCCAGGAAACCGAGGACAACCAACCAACCGCAGCGTCGTTTAAAATGAGATGCAATCGAGGTGTTGAGGTAAGTTTCCTCAGACTGGTCACCGGCGATACCAGCTCCTTTCTCAATGTCCTCGGTGGATTCCTCTTCAAGAATCTCGATGGCATCATCTGCGGTAATGACGCCCAAGAGTCGGTTGGATTCATCGACCACGGGCAGAATCAGCATGTCGTAGCGGGAAATCATATAAGCGGCATCTTCCTGATCGGCAGTTGCCAAAATGGAGTGATCGATATCCTGCACAACATCCTTAATTGCAACGTCCCAGGCGTTAAACGCGAGATCCCTGAGTCGTATTTTCCCGACAAGTTTGTCGTCCTCATTGACCACGAAAATCCGGGCGAGCGTGCTGGTGGATTCAAGGTCGCCACGCAAATGCTCGATGGCATCTTTGACGCTCATGGTGGCGAGAACCTTTCCAACCTGGGTCGTCATGCGGCCACCGGCCGTTTCCTCGTCGTAGCGAAGGAGGGTTCGCGTGTCCTTTTGCTTTTCTTCGTCGAGCATCTCGAGGAAGTCCCGGCGCTTTGAGTCGCTGACGTCCTGGAGAATGTCGACGCGATCATCGTCCGCCAAAGAATGGAGCATCTCGCGCTGCTCGTGAGGCTGGAATGAATCGAGGGTTTCCTCAACCAGGGTATCGGGCAGCTCAGCAAGAATCTCTGAAAATTTCTCAGAGCCCAGATTTTCGGTGAGAAAGATCCGGTCTTCCGGATGGGCATCTTCATAGAGCTCGGCCAGATCCGCGTGGTGCAGATTGACGCAAAGTTTATGAACCAGAACGGCGTCGCGTTGCTGAATCGCAATTTCGGCTCTTTCCAGAATTTCGGATAGTTCCTCGGACACGGGCAGAGTGTGGTTTAGGAGCTGCCAAGCTGAAAGTGTGATCTCAAAAAATTGATCTTTGCTTCACTACCTACTTCAAAACCTAATGAGGGCGGACGAATGGGGCTTCTATTTGAAACGGCAAACGCAACGAATCCCTATACCCAGCTATAAAAGCCCCCAAGGATAACTTCACACAATATATGTAATGCGGAGTTGAATATGGTTCTGATCCGAAGCCCTTTTACCCTGCCATGATCACCGCGTTGGCGGCGGCATAATGCTTGGCATGCGTGAGGCTGACCATGACCTGCTTGATTCCTTTCGCTTCAGAGTGTTTCAAAGCTGCTCCGGAGAGCTTCACTTCAGGTTCACCACTCGGTCGCCTCACGATCTCCATATCAAGCCAGCCAACCTCCTTGCCGATGCCGGTTCCGAAAGCCTTTGCGATGGCCTCCTTTGCTGCGAAGCGCGCGGCGAAGTGCAGTTCCGGCCTTTTTTGCTTCAAGCAATATTCCCGCTCTGATTCGGTGAAAATCCGCGTGAGGAATCGTTCCCCGAATTCATCGAGCGAAGATTTGATTCGTGAGACCTCTACCACGTCGATTCCGATACCTACGAGATTCATACTCTCAGGTGGTTGGGTATCCGGTCATCGCCGCCTTCATTTCAGCCACGGCAGCTCTCAGGCCGATGAAAACACTCCGTGAAATCAAGGTGTGGCCGACGTTGAACTCTTTTAAGTGTTTTACGGAAAAAAGATCGTTAAGATTCTCTAAATGAATCCCGTGTCCCGCATTCACCTGAATTCCAAGTTGGTTTCCAAGCTCGGAACCTGTTTGGAGACGCCGGACTTCCTCAAGACGTGCCTCTCCAGCTGTCAGGGCGAAAGTTCCGGTGTGGAGTTCGATCATTTCAGCGCCTAGTTCGGCAGCGGCCATAATCTGGTCTGTCTCGGGGTCGATGAAGAGACTGACCTGGATACCCGCGCTTTGAAGAGCTGGAATGGTGGTTTTGAGCGATTCGAAATGCCCGACGACATCAAGTCCCCCTTCTGTCGTCACTTCTTCGCGTTTCTCAGGAACGAGGCAGGCAAAGTCCGGTTTGAGTTCACATGCAAAAGCGACCATTTCAGAGGTGTTTGCGAGTTCGAGATTGAGAGGCAGATCGACCTCGCGCCGAACCAACCGGGCGTCGTCATCCTGCATATGGCGTCGATCTTCGCGAACGTGCACGGTAATTGAGTCCGCGCCTCCAGCCTTTGCTTCGAGGGCCGCTTGCAACACACAAGGCTCAGCGATGGGCGCATCGGGATTGAGGGCATAACGGGCCTGCCGCAGGGTCGCGATGTGGTCGATATTGACTCCGAGAAGCAGTGACATGTGATCTAGTGTTTAAAGTGGCGGTGCTTCGTAAAGACCATGGCCATTCCGGCGGCATCAGCAGCGTCGATGACTTCTTGATCGCGGATGGAGCCTCCTGGCTGGATGCAGGCGGTCGCGCCGGCCTTGATGGCGGCATCGAGCCCATCGGCAAACGGGAACAAAGCGTCAGAAGCGATGACGCTTCCTTTGAGAGAAAGTCCGGCCTCTTCCGCTTTCCAAACTGCGATCCGTGAGGAATCGACGCGGCTCATTTGGCCTGCTCCGATACCCAGGGTGCGGTCGGCGGAGCTGAAGACGATGGCATTGGATTTCACGTGCTTCACAACCCGCCAGCCGAAACGCATCGCGGTCATTTCAGCTTCAGTGGGAGGGCGCTTGGTCACGACCTTGGATTCCAGATCATCCAGCCCCATGACTTTGTGATCCCGATCCATCACCATGAGTCCACCGGGAGCTTGCCGGACGACAGGATCCTTGCGGTAATTTTCATAACCCGGCTCCATTTTCATGAGGCGGAGATTTTTCTTTTTCTGAAGAATGGCCCGAGCCTCGGGTTCGTAATCCGGTGCGATGATGACATCGGTAAAAATCTCCGAAATTACGCGGGCCAGTTCTTCGTTGATGGGACGATTGCAGACAATGACGCCACCAAAGGGCGCTGCCCGGTCGGTCTCGAATGCTTTTTGCCAAGCGACACGAAGATCTTCATCCTGGCCCACCCCGCAAGGATTGGTGTGCTTCAGGATGGCAACAGTTGATCTTTTGTAATCCAGGATCAGATCAGTGGCGGCCTCAATATCGAGAATATTGGTGTAGCTGAGTTCCTTGCCCTGAAGTTGAGTGAAGCATTCGGGGAAGTTCCCATAAAGGCGGGCTTTTTGGTGCGGGTTGTCTCCATAGCGCAGATCGCTGGCAAGCGGGAGATTCACTGAGAAGCTGCAGGCGGTGCCTTGATCACACTGACCGAGATAATTCGAAATGGCTCCATCGTAGTCGGAGGTGCGGCGGAACACTTTGATAGCCAGTTCCTCACGCAAGCGTAGCGACGTGTCACCCTCGTGTTCGCTCATTTCTTCGAGCACGCGGTTGTAGTCGGAGGGATCGGTCAGCACGGTGACGGCTGAGTAGTTTTTGGAGGCGCTGCGAAGCATCGAAGGCCCGCCAATATCGATGTTCTCAATCGCTTCCTGTAAGGTGACACCCTCCTTGGCAATCGTCTCCTCAAAGGGATAAAGGTTTACCACCACGAGATCGATGGTCGGGATGCCGTGTTTTTTGCCTTGGGAGACGTGATCGGCGGAATCCCGTCGTTGTAGCAAGCCGCCGTGAACCTTCGGGTGGAGGGTTTTGAGACGACCTTCGAAGAGTTCGGGGGCACCGGTGTATTCGGCGACATCAATGACCGGAAGTCCGGCATCGCGGAGAGCTTTGGCGGTGCCGCCGGTGGAGAGAAGTTCAATACCGTAGTCCTCGTGAAGGGACTTTGCAAAATCAACCAATCCGGATTTATCGGAAACCGACAGGAGCGCGCGTGAAATCGCCATAGAATTTAGAGTGTTTGAGGACGAGGTGCCCTGACCGATGGCTAGGCTACCCCGCGCCACGGAGCAAGGGTAATGTGGATCGGCATATGTGAATAACTCCCGGTATTCCCGGGTTAATGCCGCCGTAGAGGCTGATCAGCAAAAGACTTTAGAGACTTACCAAGTTTCCCCTCCCCTTTTTTTTCTGACTTACTAAAACAAGTCCGCGAATGGATGAAGAAGAGAGCATTGAGGAAATTATGCGTCGGGTCCGACGGCTTGAGATTCGAGCGCGACGCTTGGCGCAAGAGGTCTTCTCTGGCGATTACCACTCGTCCTTCCGTGGACAGGGTTTGGATTTCGACGAATTCCGTGAATATCAACCGGGCGATGAAATCCGATTTATTGACTGGAATGTCACGGCGCGGATGGGCGCGCCCTTTATCCGTAAGTTCCGCGAAGAGCGTGAGCTTTCCGTGATTCTGGCAGTCGACATCTCCGGTTCGACGGATTACGGGAGCGATTTTCTCAGTAAACGCGAGCGTGCTGCCGAGGTTGCCGCCTTGCTTGGATTTAGCGCACGATACAATGGAGATAAGGTCGGCCTGCTGCTTTTCGCGAAAGAGCCCGTTCTTTATCTTCCGCCCGGTAAAGGAGGGCACTCGGTGCTCAGGGCGGTTCGTGAAATCCTCACCGCCAAACCTCCTGATCCCGGGACCTCGATTGCAGAAGCCTCAAAATTCCTACTTCAAACCCTCAAGCGCAAAGGCCTGGTTTTTTTCATCTCAGACTTCGTCGATTGGGGGTTCGAAAGGCCCTTTGGATCGCTGGCCCAGCAACATGATGTCATCGCACTTCCGCTTCTCGACCCGCTCGAGAAAAAGATTCCAGATGTCGGTAAGGTCTACCTTCGTGACCCGGAATCCGGATATGAGACTCTCGTAAACACATCGAACAGCAACACCCGGATGGGACTCTCCAAACTTTCTAAAAGATATCGCGAAGGCTTGGCGGCGTTCTTTAAAAAACACGGTATTGATACCGCTAATATTTCGACAACAGACGACTACCTTGCTGATCTTCATCGGCTTTTTCAACGTCGCGCCCACCGTCGCCGCTGATCATGGACCCCAATCAACCGCCCTCACTCGAACACGGCATCCCGGATCCGGAGACTTATCTTCCGGGGACTCCGGATTGGTACTGGTGGTATCTGATCGGCGGAATCGTGCTCACGATTCTCGCGATTTTGTGGCTCCTTAAATTGCTTTTTCAGCGTCCCAAAAAAGCCCAGGCCCTTGCTGGCCGTGACATCTACACACCCGCGATTGAGAGTCTTGATTTACTTGAATCACAGTGCGGGACCAAGCTCGTCTCTGAAGTTGCGGCAGAAGCTTCGCTCTCCATCCGGACTTACCTTGCGGGGTCACGATCCGAGCCCGCGCTCTATGAGACGGTTGAGGAATTCCAGGCCCGCCAAAGCGTTCTCCCGGCTGATGCAAATAGCCATTTGAACGAACTAAACGATGCCAAATATTCCAAATCGGAGATCGATGAAACCCGGTCAATGAGATTGATCAAGCAGTCCAGGAGTTGTCTCAAGAAGCTCCGTCACTTTGCACCCACCAAGGAGGAAGTCAGCAAGCCTGTTCCTCCTCCCATTCCGGGGAATTCGGGTGTCGGCTGGTTTCGACGTGTTGTCGTGAAGCGATCTCTGGCCGGTGTTCCATTGGGAATTGTTCTGGCACTGGTTGGTTTACTGGGGGGGACCTATCAACGCAGTGATGCCGGGCCTGAAATCCAAGGGAATTCTCTTGTCTGGGTCGGGCTTTCCATCAGTGCCATCGCCCTTATGATCCATCTTACCGTCCGGCCAAGCCGCTCTCGTTCATGAAGCTTTTCAACGACTATGTTTTGGCCGAGCCTTGGTGGTTATTACTGCTGCTGGCAGTTCCTTTGCTCATGTTCCTCGGGTATTGCCTGGGAACGCGGAGCTGGATCGCTTATCCTACGCTGCGTGTTCTCAGCACTCTCGGGAGGGCGCCCAAAGACCGCCCTTTCCGCTTCGCCCCGCTGATTTTGCCCCTGATGCTCATTCCTGCCATCATTGGAATGGCTCGGCCCCAGGAGGCCAAAAGCAGGACCTCGCGCACGGCGAGTGGAATCGATATTCTAATTGCCCTTGATGTCTCTTATTCCATGTCGACGCCGGATTTCTACGACTCGGAAGGTGCCATGAGGCGAGCCGAACCGAGAATCACGGCGGCCAAAAAAATCATTACGGAATTCATCAAGAGACGTCCTGATGACCGCATTGGCATCGTGAGTTTTGCGGCCCGCCCCTATACCGTTGCTCCCATCACCCTCGATCACCAAATCCTCGAATACACTCTTAAGGATGTTGCTTTGGTGAAAAACCAGACGGAAGGGGGGACCGCAATTGGAAGTGCCATCGTGGCGGCCGGAGAGCGCCTTGATAAACTCGAGCGTGACGAGGAAGAAGAAAACAAGCTCAAAAGTAAAAGCAAGGTCATCGTCCTTGTCACCGACGGGGCCAGTAATTCAGGGCAGCTTTCACCGGTCGAGGCCGCCCGACTGGTCGCCGATTTGAAAATTAAAATTTATCCCGTTGCGATCGGAACTCCCCAAGGTCGCATTCGAGGAATGAACACCGGTCAGGAATTTGATACCGAGACGCTGGAAGAGATCGCAGAAATCACCAAAGGTGACTATTATCGAGCTCTCGATTATAGCGGACTTCGGGATGCTTTTCAGAGCATCGATGACCTCGAAAAAACAGAAGTAAAGCGTAACACCTGGGTGATTCGCAAGGAACTCTATCCTTGGTTTGTAGGACCCTCGGTAATTTTGGTTTTAGGTTTTCTCGCCTACACCTCCTTTAACCCGCCACCGATGCCATGAGTTTTGCAAAACCGGAATGGCTTCTTTGCCTCATCGCCCTCCCGCTCCTCGGCTTCGCCGCCTGGCTGGCATGGAGAAGCCGGGGTGAACGATGGAAAAAGTTTGTCGCCCCCCGTCTGCGTGGTCGCCTGAGTCATATTCGTCCTCCCTGGGTTCACTTCACCGCTCTCGGGCTTGCTCTGACAGGAGTTGGAGGTTTGATCATCGCCTTTGCCCAGCCTGAGTCAGGCGAGGAATGGATCGAGGTCGAGAGTGAAGGTCGCAACATTCTTTTTTGCATCGATATTTCACGCAGCATGTTGGCCGCGGATTCCCCGCCGAGTCGCCTGCAAGCATCCCGCGCCGCGGCACTGGAAATCCTGGAACGTTTCCCCAATGACCGCGTGGGTGTCCTCCTCTTCGCAGGAGAGGTTTTGGTGCAATCTCCTCTGACAATTGATCATAGCTTTGTTGAGCAGACCCTTGCCCAGCTAGATCCCAACGACATCCCGAATGGCGGCTCAAATCTCACCGGGGCGATTAATGCCGGAGTTCAGCTTCTTGTGCAAACCGGGCAACAGAGCAATATTATGGTCGTTTTCAGCGACGGCGAAAAATCAACCGAGGGATTGGAAGGGGCAGCCTCTTCAGCCGCTGACGAAGGTGTCTTCATTTACTCTCTGGGCATGGGCACCCCTGAAGGCAGCTTCATCCCGGATCCTCGTGAACGCGATGGCAAGTTCCGCGATAAGACGGGTAATGTTGTCTTCAGCCGTCTCAACGAAGACGCGCTGCAAATCCTCGCGGAGCGCACCGAGGGTTACTACTCCCGTGGGATGGGCAGCGATTTCCTCGGCAAACTTGACTCGGCCCTTGTTGAAATGGATCGTTTTCGTGAGGAAGGAAAGCACCAACGGGTTGCGAAACCGGCTCATCAATGGTTTCTTCTTGGAGGACTCCTTTTAATCATGACTTCCATCTACATTCGTTGCCTGCCACTTGGCTCAGTTGTCACGCTCACGCTGTTCCTTTTGGCGATGCCGCAAGCGGAGGCGGGCTTGATTGAAGATGGCGTCGCCGCCATGCAAGCAGGTGATTCCGAAGGGGCCCATAATCGGTTTAAAGAAGCGGCAAAGCAAAGCTCGGGGGATCGTGCCGCCAGCCTCTATTTGGCGGCCGGGTCCGCAGCTTCCAGGGCCCGCGATTGGAAAGGTGCGGTGGATGCCTTCAGTGAATCTGTCTCCGCCGATGATCAGGTGACTCAACAAAAGGCGCACTACGCCCTCGCGACCGCCCTTTTCTACCACGGGGCGATTTTGGAGAAGGAGGAAAAGATCAAGGCCTGGCGGGGCTCAATCGAGCATTTTGAGGCCTCTCTAAATCTCAAGCCTGATCATAGCGAGACCTCCGCGAATCTCAAATCGGTGCAGGAACAACTCGCAGCTCTGGAAAAGGAGACCCCGGAGGAAAAGCCCGAAGAACAACCGCCGAAGGAGGACGAGCAGGAGAAGAACGACGACGAAAAAGAAGAGGAGGATAAGGGGGACCAAAAAGACCCTGAAGAAGAACCTCAAGAGGGCGACGATGAGAAGGAATCTGAAAAGAAAGACCCCGGCGAAGATGGTGATCCCAAGGATGAAGATGGGCAGGAAAAGCCCAACGAGGATCCCAAGGATGAAAAAGGAGACAGTGAGGAGGATCAGCCCGGGCAGGAAAAAGAAGATGAGGACGGGAAACCCAAAGAAGAAAAGAACGACGAGGAAGGTAAGCCTGATCAAAATGAGGATCAACAACCCAATGAGGGAGATCCGAAAAGTGGATCTGAAGGAACAGAGCCTGATCAGGAAAACGAGGGCGAACTCAAAGACGATCCCAATGCCCCCAAGGGCGAAAGTCGGGAAGACCGGGCCCGTCGACTCCTTAAGCAATATTCCGACTTCGGTGAAAAGGCCCCGCGTAGGATTCGCCGACCTTACAACCGGAGTGCACAGGATTGGTAGACAGGGACCATGCCTTCATCTTTGAAACTCCCCTTTCTTGCTCTTTGCCTCTTCCTGGGGGGCTTTTTGAATGCCTCAGCTCAAGGCACTCCCGCCATCGACAGTAGTCTGGAGAGTTCGATGGTGGTGGTCGGTGAACAAACTGCTCTTACAGTTTGGCTTGAGAATATTACGGTCCTCGACTGGCCCGACTCGCCCAAAGCAGCTCCGCTGGCGCTGAAGCGCGAAGCGCAAAGAAGGTTCAATATCAATGGCCGGATCCGGGAAGGATTCCGCTACATGGTCTCAGCCTTTGAACCGGGGATTTACAGTATCCCGCCATTTGAAATCCGAACCTCCAACGGAATTCTGCGATCAAGGGCGCACATCTTACGCGTTTTCCCAATCTCAGATTTGGAGACCCAGGGAATCAAGATTGGGACCTCGGTCACGCCCTATCTCACTGGAATTTTCCTGGAAAAACCCACTCCTTATCTAGGTGAAACGCAGGATGTGGAAGCGAAGCTTTACGTTTCACACGCTTCTCCAGACCTTCTCCGCCTATCCGATGGAAATGTCATCCAGATGGCAAAAGACGGCTTGGCCGCCTGGCGTTTCACCACCAAAACGGGAGCGACCGGCTATCTCGATTACGATGGTCATCGATTTCATGTCTATACTTATCGAAGCTCGATCAATGCCTTGCAAGAAGGGCCGCTCAGTCTGGGGCCGGGAGATGCCGACGCGATATTTCAACGTCGAATTGTGGGAAGGGGCGGATTTGGAACGGGTTCTCACACCGCAAAAATCCATTTTCCAAAAGTCGAACTGAACGTTCGCCCCCTCCCCGATGACGCGCCACCAGAGTTTCAGGGGGCCGTAGGCTCATTCGCAATGGAAGTCAGGCCTCTCGGGCGGGAAATTGAATTTGGAAATCCGCTCACCATTGAAGTCACTGTCACGGGATCAGGAAATATTGATCAATTCCCGGGGCCGGAATTGGTCGACCCCGAAAAGCAATGGAAGCAATTCGATATGATTGCCAAGCCGAGTGGTGGTGAACGTCGATCGAGCTCCGGCTCGGCTGAATATTCCCAGGTCATTCGTCCCACGATCAAGGTGCCCACACTTCCCCCCTATCGTTTTGCCTACTTCGATCCTCTTCTTGAATCCTATCGCACGCTGGAGTCCCCCGTAATTCCCATTACCATCACGGGCGAACCTCCCGCTGCCAATGGCGGGGCTGGTGAACTCGTTTTTCTCACGCCCAGCGGTCGGGTTCTCAAATCCCTGACGGCCCGACCAGGAATCTCGATGTGGCTTTGGCAGGTGATCCCGGCAGTCCTGGTTATCGCTCTGCTCGCAGTGGGATTTCGAAGACATCTCCTCGCACGAAGAATGTCGGCCCAACCATCCCGGGAGTTCCAGCAAGATTTAAAAAAGGTGGAATCCCAGGCGGCGGACCGCGTTTCTTTCTACCGGGAGGCCACTCGATTTTTGACGGAACGTCGGACTATTGAAGGGTTTGAGGATGTTTTTAAAACCCGTGACGAAATCTGTTTTCGACAAGATCCTGTTCCGGAGCCTGTGGAGAAAGGAGAAAAGAAGCGCGTCATCGATCTACTCAAGACTCTTTCCCCTCTCTGGCTGGTGGCTCTGTTCTTCGGAATCCAGCTCCAATCGGTCGAAGCTCTCTCTGCTGATCCCGCGAAGGCAAAAGCCGAGACCTTGCTCCTGCTAGAGCAGGAACCGGCCCCAGAGCACTTTCATAATCTCGCCTTGTGTGAAAAGGCTCTGGACAATCCGGGGCCAGCCGCTCTTTGGGCATACCGTTTTCAACTTCATGGCGGTGACTCCAGCGACCTTATGGACGGCCTTCCAGGCATACCTGCCAGAGAGCCTAAGGGAACCGAATGGGTCTCACTGATTCCCAAATGGGCTTATTTCCAAATCGCCATCGCCGGAGTCTGGGCCACCTTGATCCTTTTTTTGGTTCTCAAACTTGTCTATGGGAAGCTCCGCAGGCCCTGTCTTTTAGTGGCTTCCAGTTTGGCGGGCTTGGGCATTCTCATCGGTGTTGGTGGATGGTATCTCTACCCTCGCGGGATTAGCTTTCAGCCCCTGCAAACTCTCTCGGTAATCACTGGCGACACACCGATGCGGAGCCAACCTCTCGAAGGTGAAAACACCATGAGGGAAGACCTTGCCGGGAGTCTTTGCAAGGTGACAAAAACGCGGGCCGGTTGGGCCTATGTCATTCTCCCTGGCGGATTCTCGGGTTGGATTCGAAGCGAAAGCGTTGACCCAATCCTCGAATCATAAAAAACGCCGGAGATTATCCGGCGTTTTGAGAGTTAGACTTCAGCCAATAAACTAGGAAGCCGATGCGCTCGTCTCTTTGGGTTTCTTGCTGGCCTTTGCCTTGAAGGAGATCTTCTTGTCGCCCTTCTTAACCTTGGCGGTGACGTGATGGCCTGCCTTGACATCGTCTGAAAGGATTGCTTCGGCGAGGGGATCTTCGAGCAGCTGCTCCACGGCCCGGCGCATCGGACGTGCTCCGTAGTCGGGATCGTATCCTTCGGTCACAATGAGTTCACGGGCTGAGTCTTCGAGAACAAGCTCGATTTCCTTCTCGGCGAGACGCTTGACCAGCTTATCAACCTCGAGATCAACAATCTGATTCAGGCTATCCTTCTCGAGCATGCGGAAGACCACAAGTTCATCCAGACGGTTCAAAAACTCCGGACGGAAATGCTTCTTAGCCACCGAGTCGATCTTGGCCTTCATTCCTTCGTGATCGGATTCATCCGCAGCCATCGCATTAAAGCCCAGAGTGGTCTGGCGTTTGATGCTTTCGGCACCGACATTGGAGGTCAAAATGATGATGGTATTTCGGAAGTCGATCTTGCGACCGAAGCTGTCGGTGATCATTCCCTCTTCAAGGATTTGAAGAAGAAGATTCATGACATCGGGGTGCGCTTTCTCGACTTCGTCAAAAAGGATCACGGCGTAAGGACGGCGGCGGACTGCTTCCGAAAGCTGGCCACCTTCTTCATAACCCACATATCCCGGAGGAGATCCAATCAAGCGGCTGGCGCTGAACTTCTCCATGTATTCCGACATGTCGATCTGAATCAAAGACTCGGGGTCGCCGAACATGAAGTTGGCAAGATTCCGGGCGAGGTAGGTTTTGCCCACTCCGGTTGGTCCCAGAAAGAGGAAGGAGCCGATGGGACGGCGTGGGTCCTTGAGGTCGGCCCGGGAACGGCGGAGAGCCTTCGAGATTGCGATAACAGCCTCGTCTTGGCCGATCACGGTCTCCTTGAGATTCTCTTCCATTTTGAGAAGCTTGGCGGCCTCCTTCTGCTCCATACGCTGGAGTGGAACACCGGTCCATTTCGAAACGACGAACATGATGTCATCCTCTTCAATATCGACGATTTTCTCTTCGCTCTCGCCTTTCCAGCCCTCAATCTTCTCATCGAGTTCCTTGCGAGTGCTTTTCTCTTCGTCACGAAGAGCCGCGGCTTTTTCGAAATCCTGATCGTTGATCGCGGCGACTTTATCTGTATTGATCGTGGCAATCCGTGCTTCCAATTGCTTGAGACCGACCGGGCGGGTCATGGTTTGGATGCGGGCACGGGCACCGGCTTCATCAACAACATCAATTGCCTTGTCTGGAAGAAAACGGCTGGTGAGGTATCGTGAGGTCAGCTTCACCGAAGCTTCGAGAGCTTCGTCGGTGTAGCGGACCTTGTGGTGAGATTCGTATTTTTCACGAAGCCCCTTCATGATCGCGATGGCATCCTCGACGGAAGGCTCATTGACTTTCACCTGCTGGAAGCGACGCTCAAGTGCCGAGTCCTTCTCGATGTGCTTGCGGAATTCATTCAGTGTGGTGGCGCCGATACACTGGAGTTCGGCTCGGCTGAGGGCTGGTTTGATGATGTTCGAGGCGTCCATAGCTCCTTCCGCGGAACCGGCACCCACGATGGTGTGCAGTTCGTCGATGAAAAGGATGACGTTCTTTACCTTGCGAATCTCGTCCATGACGGCCTTGATGCGCTCTTCGAATTGTCCCCGGTATTTTGTTCCGGCGACCATAAGGGCTAGGTCGAGGGTTATGACTTTTTTATCACGGAGGATTTCCGGAACATCCCCTGAGGAAATCTCCTGAGCGAGTCCTTCGACAATGGCGGTTTTACCAACACCCGCTTCTCCGACGAGAACCGGGTTGTTCTTGGTCCGGCGGCAGAGAATTTGAATGACCCGCTCGATTTCCGGAGCACGCCCAATGACAGGATCCAGCTTGCCATTCTGAGCAAGCTTGGTGAGGTCACGGCCAAAGGCCTTGAGCGCCGGCGTCTTGGTCTTTCCTTCGGGATCTTCTTCACTTTCAATCTCCAATTCGTCGTCATCGTCGAAATCGAAATCATCGTCGGAATCTTCAGCGGCAAAATTTGGATCAATTTCTGCCAAGACTTCATTCCGGGTCGTTTGAAGATCAACATTCAAGCTGGTGAGAACACGAGCGGCCATGCCTTCTCCTTCGCGGAGAAGACCGAGCAGAATGTGCTCGGTCCCAACGTAGGAATGGTTGAGCTGCTTCGCCTCCTTGTTCGCAAGGGCGAGCACTTTCTTAACACGTGGAGTGTATGGAATCTGTCTCTTATACACATCTGACGCTGCCGACGATCTACTCTGTGTAGAT